>Ga0265293_10006764_pt1 | contig 18058 bp, 19 predicted proteins | sample Munlanlewell138R_FD_192505 | JGI IMG/M metagenome (GOLD analysis project Ga0265293, IMG submission 192505) | Leachate microbial communities from a municipal landfill in Southern Ontario, Canada - Leachate well 138R | ecosystem: Engineered > Solid waste > Landfill > Unclassified | place: Canada...
TTTTAGACTCTTCAATCTCAAGTTTTTCACTTATTAAGCTTTTGACTTTCTCAAATACTTCGTTTTTATCCATCTAAGTCCTCCTGGTTAAAACTAGGCCATATTCTCTAGATCAATGACTTGCTTGCCTCTGTAGTAACCACATTTTGGGCAAACACGATGCGGTGTAATCATATTTCCACAAGTACCACACGTCGAGAGCGTGGGCATTGCCAATTTCATATTAGCCGCCTTCCTGCTTGCGGTGCGTGCTTTTGAAGTCTTATATTTAGGTACAGCCATCTTTTAACCTCTTATTTTCCTATTTAATCTTTTGTGAGAATAACGAAATCATCGTTTTATGTCAACAATCTTTATTTTACTTTTAAGCTTTTCAGCAACCAACGGAGGTACCATCGTACTTATATCGGCTCCAAAAGCTGCCAATTCCTTAATTGCCGAAGAACGGAGAACAAAGTAGTTAGGATCGGTGGGCATAAACAAAACTTCTAAATCACTGTAAAGTTGTTTGTTCGTCATAGCCAATTCAAATTCATAACCAAAATCGACTAAAGCTCTTACCCCTCTAATCAAAACATTAATACTCTCTTTCTTTGCATAATTAACTATCAAACCGCTATATGCCACTACACGGACGTTGTTAAAGGGTCTTAAAAGTTGTTGAAGCATATCGATCCGCTCTTCTGCATTAAAAAGACATTTTTTATTTATATTATCGGCAACGACAACATCGAGCTGGGTAAACAACGAAGCACTCCGTTTTATTAAATTTAAGTGTCCGTTTGTTGGCGGATCAAAAGTACCCGGTAACATTGCTTTTAAAACTTTACCATTTAAGGTGCTCATTTTTTCAACTCCTCAACATAAAGCTTCATTGCTTCAAACTTTTCAGGCTCTTCATAGACAATTTTTTTTATAAATTGAAAGTTGCCTTTATTATCAGATTCAACAACAGCAAAAATCCCTTTGCCAATGTAAGAGACTTTTTGGTTTTCACCAAGATTCTCTTGCTTTGCAATTTTTTGGAGTACGCAATCAAAATGGCTAAATGTATTGGGCTCAACTTCGGTAATTGCTTCAGCAATATTTTCAATTGTCTTACCGCACAAAGAGCATTTAGGTAAAGGCTCCATTATAGTTGGGAATTCTTTTTTGCTTCTCTTTCGCTCTTTTAATTCACTGTTTTGTCTGTTTGGGCGTCGGGCTTTCCGCCTTTTTGTTCCATCTTTGCCAGCTTTCTTAAAAGAGTTTTGTTGCCCTTTATTTTCCATCTATTATCCACCGGTTTAATGATAAATCTAATACTACATTATAAATATTAGAGTTGCAACGGATGATAAACACTAAAAAGGACGGCCATGTGAGCGACCGTCCTCTCATTGGTTTTATTATAATAATTAACTCTTTTTAGTAATAAGTGTTGGTACTTTTGCAGCTTTACCAACTTTACCTCTGATATAGTAGAGTTTGGCTCTTCTGACGCGACCTTTTCTGACTACTTCAACTTTTTCAATTCTTGGTGAGTGTAAAGGGAAAATTCTTTCAACACCAACACCGTAAGAGTTCTTTCTAACGGTGAAAGTCTTTCTGATACCACCATTTTTGAAAGTTATTACTAAACCCTCATAAATTTGGATACGCTCTTTGTCACCCTCTTTAATGGTGAAGTAGACTTTGACAGTATCACCAACGCTGAAATTCTCAGCTCCATCTTTCATCTGTTTCGACTCAATAGATCTAAGTATGTCCATTTTCAACAGTCCCCTTCGCTAATTGCGATTTCAATTTTTTAACAAACAGTTGCTCTTTTTCACTTAAAGAGACTTTCTCTAAAAGATCAGGTCGATTTAAAACCGTTTTCTCCAACCTTTTTTCATCTCTCCAGTTCTCTATTTGAGCATGATGGCCCGATAAAAGTACCTCAGGGACACTTAAGTCGCAATACCTCTCTGGTCTTGTATATTGAGGATACTCTAACAGTCCATTAGAAAAACTCTCCTCAACAAGCGACTTTTCGTTTATCACACCATCTAAAAGACGATATATAGCATCAACAATTACCAATGCTGCTATTTCGCCCGATGAGATTACATAATCGCCTATGCAAATCTCGTCATCAACATACAGGTCAATGATTCTTTGGTCAATACCCTCGTATCGACCACAAATAATAACTAATTCTTTCTCTTTACTCAACTGCCTAGCGTACTCTTGGTTAAAAAGTTTACCACTAGGTGTTGGATAAATTACCCTTTTGTTTTTTGCATCAATCGAATCTAGAGCTGAGCCAAGCGGTTGGGCCTTTATAACCATCCCAGCTCCTCCACCATAAGGAGAATCGTCACATGTTTTGTGTCGATCGGTAGCCCATTGGCGAAAATCGATTAAATTGTAAGCGACTTTATTTTGTTCAACACTTTTTGCCATTATCGAATTCGTAAAAAACGGTTCGATTATCTCAGGAAAAAGGGTTAAAATATTAAAATTCATCCTAACAACTCTATATTTAAAAGCTCTATAGTCCCCTCTTTTAAGTCGACATTTCCAACATATTGCTGCATAAAGGGGACAAAATAGTTTTTCCCATCACTTAAAGAATTAACTTCAAGTAGAAGTGATTGGTTTGAATCGACTGTTGCAATTACGGTCGCAACCTCTTTGTCTTCATAGGTAAGTTTTAGTCCAATTAAATCGGCAATATAAAACTCATCTTCTTCTAAAGGTAAAGCTAAAGAGCGGTCAATCCAAATCTCCCAGCCACTATATTTTTTAGCCTCTTCAACACTATCGACTTTGAAAAATTTGATTAAAGGGGTATCGTTTGAACCTTTTAGCTCTTCAATAGTCAATTCAACCTCTTTATCGCCCTTACGTAGAAAAACAGACTTCCCTTTAACAAGGTGCCCTGTTTCTCCACTGAAGGTGTGAAGTTTGAGATAACCATAAAGACCGTGGGTTTTTCGCAAAACCCCAGTTGCAAGCAACTTCATTAATCGAGTATTTCTAGTTGGACGTGTTTGCCACTTTTGGCTGCCGATGCACTTAAAATGATGCGAACGGCATTAGCAATACGACCTTGTTTGCCAATTACTTTACCGACATCGGTTGAAGCAACTTTAAGTTCTAAAATAGTCGATTGCTCTCCTTCAATCATATTGACGGAGACTTCATCGGGTTGGTCAACTAAAGACTTAGCAATATATTCAACAAGCTCTTTTTCCACAATATGCCCCTTAAGTTACTCTATCGGTTTGCGGTCAAGTTGAATATTATTTTTATTAAGGATTCTTTTTACGGTTGCTGTCGGCTGAGCTCCTTTTGAGAGCCAGTCTCTGATGCGATCCTCTTTAAGAACAACTTGATTCTCTTCAGTCTCGATTGGATGGTAATATCCAACCTCTTCAATAGAACGGCTATCTCTAGCTGCCTGTGAATCTACAACAACAAGGCGATAGTAGGGTCTCTTTTTAGAGCCAAACCGTTTTAGTCTAATACTTGTACTCACAACTTCCTCCTGCCCAACGCAACTACATACCCATGTGTTTCAACATTGAAGCTTGGTAATTTTTATTTCTTGCAACCTTTCTCATCATTAGGCGCATTTTTTCAAATTTTCTAATCAGGCGATTTACTTCCTGAACACTGTTTCCACTACCTAGGGCAATTCTTTTACGCCTAGTGGGACCAATTATACGATAATTAGAGCGTTCCGCATAGGTCATAGAGTGGATAATAGCCTTCTCTCTCTTAAATTCTGATTGGTCAATATCATCTTCGTTAATAGATCCTTTAGCTCCAGGAATCATCTCAATTAATTTTTCGACAGAACCCATTTTATCCATTTTTTCAATTTGGTCGAGGTAGTCATGCAAATCGAAGGTGTTTTTCTTCATCTTCTGATGCATTTTCTCACTCTCTTTTTGGTCCCAAACCTCTTGGGCCTTCTCAACGAGAGTGACAACATCGCCCATACCTAAAATTCGTGAAGCGATTCGATCGGGATAAAAGACCTCTAAATCTTCAATTTTTTCACCAACACCGATAAACTTTATCGGTTTACCAACAATTGAACGAATCGATAGAGCAGCACCACCGCGGGTATCAGAGTCAAATTTACTTAAAATGACACCACTGATGCCAACTTTTTCCTCAAATTCTTGAGCTATTGTGACAGCGTTTTGACCTGTCATTGCATCGGCTACAAACAAAGTCTCATCGGGCTGTAGAACTTTATAGATACCTTGAATTTCAGCCATCATCGTCTCATCAAGGTGCAAACGGCCTGAAGTATCGACAATTAAAGTGTCATACTGCTCTTTTTTGGCTTTGGCTAAAGCATTTTTGGCAACTTTTATTGGATCTTTAGTCTCTTCTGTATAGACAGGAACACCAACTTTTTCCCCTAAGACTTCAAGTTGTAAAACTGCAGCGGGACGAACCAAGTCGGCAGCTACCAACATAGGTCTTCTGCCCTGTTTTTTTAGAAGATTGGCAAGTTTTCCAGCTGTAGTTGTTTTACCTGAACCTTGTAAGCCCATCATTAAGATTACCGAGGTTGTATCGGGTCCTTTTAAATTAAATGGCTGTTGTTCAGGATCACCTAAAAGTTGAACCATTCGATCATAGACAATTTTAATAAATTGTTGACCTGGATCAACTGACTTGAGAACTTTTTCACCGGTAGCTTCTTCCATTGTTCTGTTGATAAAACGGCGTACTACGCGTAAATTTACATCGGCATCTAAAAGAGCCAATTTAATCTCTTCAACAGCATCTTGGATATTTTTTTCGGTGATTTTTGCCTTGCCGCTAAACGACCTGACTATATTAGAAAACTTTTCACTAATTGAATCAAACATTACTCATCCACAATTATCTCATTTACAATAAAACTTTATACTGTATTATCTAAATCGATGTCAACCTTATCTTCGTATATCACATCTTTGTCAGCTTGCCATCCCATTTTGTAACTTATCGCTTTGGAGACCCCTTTTTCTTGCATTGTAACACCTAAAAGAGTTTTTGATCCCATCACGGTATGTTTGTTGTGAGTTATTATGATAAATTGACTTGTTGAACTGAACTCTTCCAAGACAGTTAAAAAATAACCAATATTACGATCATCTAAAGAGGCATCAATTTCATCCAAAATACAAAATGGAGAGGGCTTTACTTTATAAGTTGCAAATAAAAGGGCCACAGCAGTTAAAGATTTTTCACCCCCTGATAAAGGTGCAAGGCGATCAAGTTTTTTTCCAGGAGGTTGAGCTAAAATATCGATACCACTTTCTAAAATATTCTCTGTATCTAAGAGTCTTAAATCGGCTCTCCCTCCACCAAACATCCGATGAAACATCTCTTGAAATGAGATTCTAATTTTATTAAAGGAGTCGATAAAAAGCTCCTCTGATCTTTTTCTTATCTCAACAATAACCGTTGTTAAATCGTTTTTAGCTTTCTCTAAATCTCCCATCTGTTGAGCTAAAAAATCGTGCCTCTCTTTTATTTCATTATACTCTTCTTCTGCCATATGGTTTATATAACCAAGACTTTGAATCTGCTTTTTAAGTTGGCTTAACCGCTCTCTTAGTTCAACAACATCCTCTAATTCATCATCTAGGCGGTTTTCGTGTTCTTTTAAACTTTTGCCCCAACTTTCAAAAAAGGTAATATAGATTTGTTCTATTTGTCCTTTTATTGATTCGATGTGAAAGGTAAATTTATCGACAGTGGAGCGCACTTCACTCTGTTTTTGGTATAATTCGTTTAAATTTTCTCGTTTTGATTTTAATTTTTCATTTTCATTTTCGATAAGTGAAATCAACTGTTCTAAAGAGATTTCAAACTCTTCTTTTTTGTTTTTAATCCGTTGCTGTTCTTCAATTGCCTCATCTATTTGCCCTTTTATTTGACGATAACGTAAATGGGCCAATTGAGCTTCGTTAACTGCATCGTTATAAAACTTATTTTGTTCTTTATCCTCTTTTTGTAAATTTTCGATAAGTCGTAAAAGCGACTCTTTATTTGCCGATGATTCACCTAAAGAGACTTTATGTGTCGTTAACTTATCTCTTAAATTATCCAAAAGTACATTTAACTCTTTATTGTTCTCTCTTAACATAAAAATGGAGGTGCGCAGATTAGAGATTGCCTCTCTGTTTTTCTCCAGTTTATGGTCAATTTGATGTTTGCGCCCAATAATCCCTTCGGGTGCAATTAATTGGTCAATAAATGTAGGAATAGTCTTTCCATATGCTGTAAATTGTGTTTCTAAGTTTTCGACAGCTGTTGTTAAGTTATTAAAATCTTTATTGTCAATTTTTACTTTTAAGGTTTTTATGGCTGCAACTACTTTTTGTTCAGCTTCTTCTCTGACAGCAGTTGAATATCCGCTTTCACTTAAATGAAAATCGAGTTCTTTTGCCATTTCATCGGCAATATTTTGGAGTTCTTGGGCTAAAGAGTGTTGCTTTTTCTCTTCTTCCAAAATCTTTTCTTCTTTTTCATTAATCTCATTTTCTTGAGTTGAGATTGTATGGATAGTTTTTTCACTTTGAGTTTGGTAATTAGCAAGGCTCTCTGTTATAGTCTCTATTTTTTCTTCCAACTCTTTTAGTGCATGTAGATATTGATTTAATTGCTCTTTATCTCGTTCAATTTTAGCGAGAATTTGCCGAGCTCTTCTTTCCGATTCCTCTTTTTTTTCTTTAAAATCGGTGTATCTTTGATTTAATAAAACTAGTTGATCTTCTTTACCCCTTATTTGTTCGTCGAAGGAGTAAATTTGACTTTGTAGTGTCATCCTTTTTTCTAAATATTCGCTGATGCCACTTTGTTCATCTTTTAGCTGTTGGTCAATGGTGGCAATTTCTTGAAGAATTTTATCGTAGGAAGTTTTTGCCTCTGTTAATTCCTCTTCTCTTTGCTTTTCTAAAAGTTGTAAATTTTTAATTGCAGAGAGTTGAACATCAACTTCAATTACTGCCATCTCTTTCTCATATTCACGATAACGTAAGAGTTTATTGACTTGCGTTTTACGTGAATCGTACTGCCGTTTAATCTCTTTAAGAAGAGTTTCAACTTGTTCAATGTTCTCTTCGGTTCTCTCTAATTTTCTTTGAGCTTCTAAACTGCGTAATTTGTAACGGGTAATGCCGGCAGCTTCTTCAAAAATATAACGGCGATCTTCTGGTTTATGACTAAGAATTTGATCTATTTTTCCCTGCTCTAAAATCGAGTAAGCTGACTTACCTACCCCAGTGTCAAAAAACAGTTCGCGGATATCGCGCAATCTAACTTGTTCTCTGTTTATAAAAAACTCACTTTCGCCGGAACGGAACAATCTTCGTTTTATCTCAACTTCAGTTCTTTCAGAAGGGAGTACCTGATCTTCGTTGTTAATTACAAGGGTAACTTCGGCCACATTCATAGCTTTTCGTTTTTCGGTTCCATTGAAGATAACATCTTCCATTTTACCGGCACGCAAAGTGCGAGTTGATTGTTCACCTAAAACCCATTTAATGGCATCTACGATGTTACTCTTACCACAACCGTTAGGACCGAGCAGGCTAGTTGTTCCGTCGGCAAACTCTAAGCGAGTTTTATCGGCAAAAGATTTAAATCCATATAGTTCAAGACTTTTTAGAAACAATAGCTACTCCCACAATCCGATTTGAATATCGGTCATAAAGTTTAGGGAAGTATAGCATAAGTCGATTAAATTGACAAATCTATACGACAAACAGTATCATCAATTATGTTAAAAATTTGTGGCATTGATGAAGCCGGAAGAGGTCCGATTGCCGGTCCGTTGTGTGTAGCAGCTGTCGTGTTGCCAACAGATTTCCCTTTTGAAATTTTAAACGACTCAAAAAAAATGAGTTTAAAGAAACGACAAATAGCCGAAAAGTTAATTAAAGAGAAGGCAATTGCTTATGCAGTGGCGTGGGCTAACAGAGCAGAAATTGATCGTGTGAATGTTTTAAATGCAACTTTAAATGCGATGCAAAGATGTTATGAAAAAATTAGAAAGAAAATTGGGGAAGTCGATTTAGTTTTAATTGATGGCAATAAAAAACCTACATTGAATATTCCTACCGAAGCAATAGTGAAAGGGGATGCCGTAGTTTATGAAATTATGGCAGCTTCTATTTTAGCTAAAAATGAACGCGATCGTTTAATGATTGCTTTAGATTCGCTTTATCCTGAGTATCGATATGCAAAACATAAAGGTTATCCAACAAAAGAACATTTAGAAATATGCCGCAAAATAGGACCTAGCGCTATTCAGCGGCACTCTTTTAAATACTAAAACTTATTTATTTTGACTTTGCTTTATAAAATCGAGAGTTTTTTGAAACTCTTGGACAAATGCGCCTAAATCTTCTTGGTAGACCAAAATCGATTGGCGAATAAACTTCTCAGTACCGCCTCTTTCTGATCCTTTACTCTCGACTATATTTAGAAACAAATCCCCATAAACATTCTCTTTGACGTTAAAAAAATAGGTTCTATCTTTTGTTAAGAGTTTTGTTGTAAAAACTTCTCCACGTACTCCCATATAATGGCTCCTTAAAAGTAAAAAACCTGGCAAGGCCAGGCTCTTTGTTAAGCGCCCGACGGGAATCGAACCCGCCTCTTCAGCTTGGAAGGCTGAGGTAATACCACTATACCACAGGCGCACTATCATTGTTTCGTATGGAAACATAGCGAAATAGCCTTTTTTGGTCAAGAGCATTGGCAAATAATTGAACCAACTGTTGGTCTATTTCTAAAAATATTGTACCATAAATCTATTATTTAATCACCAAAGGCATTAATGATGGATTATAAAGAACGTTATATTGAGCTACTGCTCGATATCATTTTAAAAATAGAGAGATATGAATCTTTAACAATAAATTGTGATGAAAATGATCATCAACTGGAGTTTGCAACTCTTTTGGCTGAAAAAGCTGGTTTGAAAAGTGACCAAGAAGCTAATGTTGTTGTTTTAGATCGAGGCAAAGTAAAAGAGGTTATCCCATTTAACCAACAAAAAGAGATAAAACCGGTAAAAAGGCAGTTGCTCTTAAGAATCGATGATACCGAATCAAGATCTTGGGTAATTGATGAAAAGAGTTCTTCCTTAGTAAACAGTGCCCCTTTATTGCAACGATTTGGTCTTTTAGCTCCGCCTCAATTAAACAAACCTCTCAGTCCTTGGGCAGTTATTGCCGTCCCCGGGCCCCTTTGGGCCAAACATCTTTACGGCTCTGTTAAAGAGTTAGATGCTTTATGGAAAAATTTTGCTAAGATACTTTTTCTTGATCACGATAACTTTAAAGAAAAATGGGAAGAACACCTGTTAGTTTTGCAAAGTCGAATGAGAGCTTTTAATCGGTTGGAAGTCGACTATTTTCATTTAAAAGGGGATGGTACCGATCTAATTTTAAAAGGGTGTGAGATGGGAAGATGGCGTAGCGGTCTTTTTGTTTTACAAGATGGAAGAACCTTTTACCCCTATCTGATGCCCCAAAGGCTCTCTTTGTTAACTGACCGCTTTTCTGCCAAAGGTACTTTAACTATTAATCACCCATTTAAACTCTTAAATGATGTTATTGAAGAGGCAACTTTTCAATTCTTTGAGGGCGAAGTTGTCACTTTTAATGCTAAGAAAGGAAAAGAGACTTTGGAGGCGGTCATTAATATCGACTCCAATTCAAGAAGAATCTCAGAATTGTCACTGGTAGAAAGTGAGAACCAATTAACTAAAGATAGAGTGCTTAGTGGTTATTTAGGTTTTGATGAGAATCGTTATTCTTCCATAGTTTTAGGTTGTGGTGATGCTTCTCATATTGAGGCTTTGGGCCTTTATGATGATGAACAAGAATTGGAGAGTTTAACGGGGTGTAACATCTCATTAATTAAAAATAGAATTCCTTTAATTGATGATAATTTTGAGATAACCGCTCATCTTGAAGATGGGGAACCTCTACAAATAATGAATAATGGTATGATATTAACATAAAACCTACATTCAGGATTATAATAGGAGCTTGAAGTGAAAAGTATTGAACAAATGGCAAAAGAGTATGCCGATTTAATTGTTACAGTTGGGGTAAACCTTTACAAAGGCCAATCGCTATTGATTAAGTGTGCCGCTGAAAATTACAATTTTGCCCGTCTTATAGCCCTCAGTGCCTACGATAAAGGTGCTGCTTTGGTAAAGATTGATATCGACGATTTATCTTTGCTTAAAAAGCGACTTGAAGTGCAAAACGAAAAAGAGCTAAAAGTTGTGACCGATTATTCAAAGATAATTGATTATGAGATGATGGTTAAAGATTGGGCCTATATTCGCATCGATAATACCGAAGATCGCCACCATTTAATCGATGTTGATGCCAATAAGTTGAGTATTTATAGAAGTACTTTAAGTGAAAATCACACCCTTTATATGCAAAGTAGAATGCGTCATGAGAATGCTTGGTGTGTTGTTTGCTCGCCAGGTCCTGTTTGGGCCAAATCGATTTTAGGTGAAAGTGGTACTGAAGAACAACTTTGGCACCTGTTAGCACCAATTTTAAAATTAGATAAAGAAGATCCAACTCAAGCGTGGTTGGAACACAACAAAGTCTTAAAGCAAAGATGCAATACTCTTAATCAATTTAAAATTAAACAACTTCATTTTAAAAGTAGTAAAACAGATTTAACCATTGGTTTGGCTGCTGTCAGTCGTTGGAAAGGTGGAGGTGACACACTTCCTCGGGGTGCTAACTTTATGGCAAATATTCCAACAGAAGAGGTTTTTACGACGCCCAATAGATTTGATGTGAATGGTTATGTGACAACAACCCGTCCAGTATCTGTTATGGAAAGTCGAGTTGAAGATTTAAAATTAACTTTTAAAGGGGGAAAAGTTGTCGATTTTAAAGCGGCTGTTGGTAATTCCATTATGGAGAGTTTTTTCTCTATCGATGAAGGAGCTTCTTATTTAGGTGAAGTTGCTTTGGTTGATGAGAACTCCCCTATTGCTAAATCAAAGCAAATCTTTAATTCAATCTTGTACGATGAGAATGCCTCTTGCCACCTAGCTTTAGGAGCCGGCTACCCATTTTGTTTAGAAAACTTTGAACAGTACAATGAAGATGAGTTAATAAAAATAGGGTGTAACCGCTCTTTGGTTCACACCGATTTTATGATTGGTTCAAGTGATTTAGATATTGAAGCTACCACAGAGGATGGCAAAAATATTGTTATTATGCAAAAGGGGAATTTTGTAATTTAAAGAAATTTTTCGGCTATAATTTTCAACCCTTCTAAAGTGTGAAGCGGTTCAATAGAGTCGATTTCTCCAATTAATGGAGCCATTGTGTGGCTTAACCCTCCGGTTGCTATCACTTTGGCTTCATCTTTAAGTTCTTCTTTACTCATCCTAATCAACTCTTTAACCAAACCAGTATAGCCATACATAATGCCACTGCGAATTGATTCTTCGGTATTTCTGCCAATCGCTTTTTCGGGAATTCGAAGTTGTACTTGAGGAATCTGAGCTGTGTTATGGAAAAGAGAATTTACTGCAGTAACTAACCCAGGAGCAATAGAGACCCCCATTAAATCACCATTTTTAGCCACTGTCGTTAAAGTTAAGGCAGTTCCGAAGTCTAAAATTAGACAGTTATCGTTGGGCCATTTGTGGCGAGCAGCAACAGCATTGGCTAAAAGATCGTAGCCCAATTCACTTGGAATCGATTCAATATTAATGCCGACAGCACTGGTGTGTTTGACCATATGAATATCAATTTCCCCAAATTCCTTAACTACTTTTTGAATGGAACGGGTTAAGTTAGGAACAACCGATGAGATAATCGCTTTCTTTACGTTAGAAGGACGAAATCCTTTGTATTTAAGCATTCTTTCAACAATAACAAGGTATTCGTCACTTGTCTTTTTCTGATCGCTATAAATGCGCCAGTTGGCTACCCACTCTTTTCCATCATTGAGAGCCATCACAATATTAGTATTTCCAATATCGACAACTAATAACATAGCCAAGTCTCCTAAATCATCACTGAAGAGTGTCCGTCATAGTATTCATATCTAAGTTTTTTGACATCTTCATTGTTCAAATAATCTTCCAGATTCATCATCTTGTCGATTACCTTCCCATTTGGTGCAAATTCAATAATTCTGTTTGCAACCGTTGCAACAAACTGGTGGTCGTGACTGTTAAATAAGATAATACCACCAAAGTCGATTAGTCCATCGTTTAAGGCAGTAATGGCTTCTAAGTCGAGGTGACTTGTTGGTTCATCAAATATTAGAACGTTTGCTTGTTCTAGCATCATCCGTGCTAAGTGACAGCGAACTTTCTCTCCTCCACTAAGGACGTTACAACTTTTAAGCGCTTCATCACCGCTAAAAAGCATTCGCCCTAAAAAGGAGCGGATAAAAGTTTCATCTTTTTCTTCAGAATATTGTCTAAGCCAATCAGTAATGTTCAACTCGGAGGAGAAAAGATAATCGTTCTCTTTTGGAAAATAGCTTACAGAAGTTGTTACTCCCCATTCAAAAGAGCCTTTATCGGCTTTCATGTTGTTAGCGATGATTTCAAAAAAGATTGTTTTGGCCCAGTGATTAGGGCCAACAAAGGCTATTTTATCTTTAGGGTTAACGGTTAAATTGAAATTATCTAATATTAGTTCTCCGTCTATCTCTTTTGTTAAATTTTCAACTTTTAAGACGTTACGACCAACGTCTCTTTTAGGTTTAAAAGCGACATAAGGGAAACGTCTTGAAGAGGGTTTTATATCATCGATTGTAAGTTTATCAATTAACTTTTTACGGCTAGTTGCTTGTCGAGCTTTTGATAAATTACTGCTAAAACGTTGAATAAACTCTTTGAGTTCGGCAATTTTATCTTCTCTTCTTCTTTTCTCATCCTTTAGTTGTTTGGAAGCTAACTGACTCGATAAATACCAAAAATCGTAGTTGCCAACGTAAAGTTGAATTTTACCGAAGTCGATGTCGACAATGTGGGTACAAACTGAGTTTAAAAAGTGACGGTCGTGCGAAACTACAATCACTGTATTTTTAAATTCACCTAAAAAGTGTTCTAACCAGTGAATAGATTCGAGATCGAGGTGGTTTGTCGGTTCATCGAGTAAGAGGATGTCGGGATTACCAAAAAGTGCTTGAGCTAAGAGAACTTTTACTTTTAGGGTATCGTCGATCTCACCCATCTTTTTTTCAAGTAAATCTTCTTCTATCCCTAAACCGCTTAACATAATACCGGCTTCAGACTCTGCTTCCCAACCGCCTAGTTCGGCAAATTCTCCCTCTAATTCAGCAGCTTTTAGTCCATCTTCTTCACTAAAGTCTTCTTTTGAGTAGATAGCATCACGCTCAATCATTACTTCATAAAGTCTTTTGTACCCCATAATTACAGTATCTAAAACTTTATAATCGTTATAGGCGAAATGGTCTTGTTGCAAAACTGCAATTCTTTCTCCAGATGTGACTATGATTTCACCTGTATCTGCTTCAATTTCTTTTGCTAATATCTTTAAGAATGTCGATTTACCGGCGCCGTTTGCACCGATTACACCGTAACAATTACCCGGTGTAAACTTTATATTAACCTCTTTAAAAAGGGCTTGGTTTCCATATGCTAATGAAATATTTGAGGCTGTAATCATCCTAATATCCTCTGTAAAAATAGTATGAGCTATCCAAAAATAAAAGACCAGCCCCATTGAGGCTGGCAGTTATAGTCCCTAGGGGAATCGAACCCCTCTTTGAAGACTGAGAATCTCCCGTCCTAACCGATAGACGAAGGGACCATGTTTTCAAAACTGGGATGAGAGGATTCGAACCCCTAAACGCAGAACCAGAATCTGCAGTGTTACCATTACACTACATCCCAACATTAAATACGCATCGTAATCTAGCGAAACCGACAGAAATTGTCAAGGTCTCTATTCACCTTCATAATTGATCAACGTCTTAATTTTGTACGGTTTTAAGACATTTTCGTAATCTAAAAATGGAAGCCCGATAATACCAAAAATACCGACAACTTTAGCCTCCATCTCTTCAATTAATTCAGCAGCGGCTTTTATTGTGCCACCGGTGGCTATTAAATCGTCAACCAATAAAATATTTTGTCCTTTTTCAACATCAGTTTCATGTATCGTTACAAAATCTTGCCCATACTCTAAGTTGTACTTTCTCTCTCTTGTTTTACCTGGTAATTTACCCCGTTTTCTGACAAGGATTAACGGTAAACCCAATTTATAAGCTAAAGGAGCAGCAAAAACAAAACCTCGTGCTTCAACACAAGCAATAGCATCTATTTTCTCATTTTTATAAAGTTCTTGCATCGTATCGATGCAATATTTAAATGCTTCTGGATTTGTTAAAATTGAAGTAATGTCATAAAAAAGAATTCCGGCACGGGGAAAGTCGTGAATTTTTCTAATTGCATTATCGAGATTAAATTTTTCCATTTCCTTCTACTCCTACGGATAAGATTTTTTAAAGGCTGCAACTCTGGCTGATGCAGTGAAGTTAAGATTATCGAGGTGCCCCTCTTTTATGTAGTGGTAGCCTAAAGCTGCAATCATTGCACCGTTGTCCCCACAAAGAGCCATCGAGGGAAATGAGATTTCAACATCTTTAAGTCGTAGCAGCTCTTTTCTTAGATAGGAGTTAGCCGCAACTCCTCCTCCGACACCCAACCTCTTTATTTTTGTATCTTCAATTGCTTTTTTAACTTTTTTTACCAATGTTCCAATAGCTACCCTTTGAAACGAAGCGGCAATATTTTCAGGTGATTTTTCATCAACACCGTTCCAAAAAAGATCAAGTTGATTAATGGTAGCACTTTTAAGACCTGAATAAGAGACATCGTATTTGTGTTGCCCTTTTTGTAGAGTAGAACCGGGAAACATAAAGACTTTAGAATCTCCTTTTTGAGCAAGGCGATCAATGGCTACGCCACCTGGATAACCAAAGTTGTAGTGTTTGGCAACTTTATCAAAAGCCTCTCCCACAGCATCATCGATAGTTGTCCCTAAGACTTCGATATCATCGTAAGAATGGACAATACAAATAATCGTATGTCCACCAGAGACTAACAAGCCGATATAAGGGTATTGAAGAGGACTCTCAATTTGAGATGCATATAAATGGGCTCGAATATGGTCAACTGCAACTATCGGGAGATTAAGGGCAGCACTGTAAGCTTTGGCAAAATTTACACCGACTAAAAGAGAACCTAATAAACCGGGTCTGTTTGTTACAGCTATCCCATCAAGTTCTTTATTGGTTATTTCTGCTTTTTCTAAAGCAGTTTCTGTAACGGCCTGTATCCATTCAACATGTAGACGACTTGCAATTTCTGGTACAACACCTTGAAACTGGCGGTGTTGCTCAATTTGAGTGGCTACAATATTGCTTAAAATAGTGGTACCGTTTTCTACTACTGCAACAGAACACTCATCACAAGATGTCTCAATACCCAAAATCTTCATTAAGATCCTCTAAATTATAGAAATCTTCGATTTGTTGTAAAGTATAACCAGATTCGATTAAATCTGAAAACATCTCGCCATAAAAATCAATTACAGCCGGTGACCACATGGATCCGACTTTGAGATTACGATCTATTTTTATTTTAATTAGTACTACCCTCTCTTGAGGTACTGCAGAGTGGGGAAAGTACCGCGTATTTTTCTTTTCCAGAACAGACTCCAAATAAAACTAAGCTTTGAGCTACACGGTAATTGGTATCTTCCAAATAATCAAGTCCTTCGCAATTCTATTGCAATATTGAATAAAATCAGATAAGTTTGTACCGTTTCGTACATGCCAAAATGGCTCAGGGGTAGAGCAGCGCACTCGTAATGCGCAGGTCGTGGGTTCGAATCCCACTTTTGGCTCCTAGAAGTGAGAGGGTCGATTTTTAATCGACCCTCCTCTTTATCGTTATTTATTGTTTAAGACTGCTTGGGCAGCTGACAGACGGGCTACTGGTACTCTGAAGGGGGAACAGGAGACATAATCGAGTCCCACTTTATGACAGAAATCGATAGATTTCGGATCGCCACCGTGTTCTCCGCAAATACCAAGTTTCAAGTTTGGATTGACCGCTCTTCCCAATTCGCTAGCCATTTTGACCAACTTCCCTACTCCATCAAAATCGATCACTTCAAACGGATCGTAATCGTAAAATTGTTTGTCGGTATCATTTACATAGGGACCTAAGAAAATAGCTGCATCATCACGAGAAAAACCGCATGCTAATTGCGTTAAATCGTTTGTTCCAAAGCTGAAGAATTGGGCAGTTTTAGCAATTTCATCGGCTGTTAAAGCTGCACGGGGAACTTCAAGCATTGTTCCAATAATATAGTCGATAGTCTTTCCTCTTTCGGTAAAGACCTCTTCAATTACCCTTAAAGCATTATTTTTAGTGTACTCAAACTCTTTATAGTGACCTACTAATGGGATCATAATTTCGGGCATAGCCTTGACCCCTTTCTCACTCACGTTTAAGGCAGCTTCTATGATAGCTCTGACTTGCATCTCTAAAATTTCAGGGTAAATAATCGCTAAACGGCACCCTCTAAAGCCAAGCATCGGGTTGAACTCGTGCAGTTGTGCTGTTTTTTGAGCTATTTCTTCAACAGAAAGACCCAGTTGTAAAGCCATTTCGTGACGACTGGTGTGGTCGTTTGGTAAGAATTCGTGCAAAGGAGGATCAAGTAGTCTTACTGTCACCGGTAGACCATTTAAGGCTGTAAAAATCTCTTCAAAATCACCTCTTTGCATCGGAAGCAATTCATTAAGGGCTTTTACTCGCTCTTTTTTGTTATCGGCTAAAATCATTTTGCGCATGCTGGTAATTCTTTTGCCACCAAAGAACATATGTTCTGTTCGGCAAAGTCCAATTCCCTCAGCGCCAAGTTTGACAGCCATCGACGAATCAGTTGGGGTGTCGGCATTAGCTCTAACTTTTAAAGCTCTGATTTCATCAACATAGTCCATGAATTTTTTGTAGTACTGATAAAGTAAAGAGTCTTCTTCTTTCATTGAGCCGTTTAAAACTTGGACGATTTCAGAAGGTTTTACGCCGATGGCTTGGCTGTAAACAGAGCCTGTAAAACCATCAATAGCGATGTAATCCCCTTCGTTAACTGTTTGTCCACCTGCTTTTAATGTCTTCTTTTTGTAGTCGATGATGATATCACCAGCTCCGGAGACACAAGGACAGCCCATACCACGTGCTACAACAGCTGCATGGCTTGTCATTCCACCACGAGTTGTCAAAATACCTTTGGCGACAGCCATACCGCCAATGTCTTCGGGGCTTGTCTCGATTCTTGCTAAAATAACGTCGTGACCTAAAGCAGCCATCTCTTCAGCTTTATCGGCAGAAAAGTAGACTTGGCCGCTAGCACCACCGGGACTTGCGTTTAAACCTTGAGAGACTGGTTTTAATTTTTTTGTATGAATGTCCTCACTATCTAAAACAGGAGAAAAGAGTTTATTAAATTCACCGGCGGGAACACGAGAGACAGCCTCTTTTTTAGTGACCAAGAGTTCTTCAACCATTTCAACTTGAGTTCTAAGCCAGCTAAAGATTGTCCTTTTACCATTGCGTGTCTGTAAGATATAAAGTTGACCTTCTTGAATAGTAAACTCAATATCTTGCATGTCGCGGTAGTGTTGTTCCAACACCTCACGAATTGAGACTAACTGATTATAAACATCTTCATTGACCTTTTTCAAAGAATCGATCGACTCGGGAGTTCTGATTCCTGCAACAACATCTTCACCTTGAGCGTTCATTAAATACTCACCGTAGAAAATGTTTTCGCCTGTTGATGGGTCACGGGTAAAAGCAACTCCGGTTCCACTAGTTTCACCCATATTTCCAAACACCATCGCTTGAACGTTAACAGCTGTACCAATTAATCCTCTGATATCGTTCATTTGTCTATATTTAATAGCACGATCGTTGTTCCATGAGTCAAAAACTGCGTTGATAGATTTAAAAAGTTGATCAACTGGA
>Ga0265293_10006765_pt1 | contig 18057 bp, 12 predicted proteins | sample Munlanlewell138R_FD_192505 | JGI IMG/M metagenome (GOLD analysis project Ga0265293, IMG submission 192505) | Leachate microbial communities from a municipal landfill in Southern Ontario, Canada - Leachate well 138R | ecosystem: Engineered > Solid waste > Landfill > Unclassified | place: Canada...
ATAACAATTAAAGAATTGCTTTTTTCCGCAATCAATCAGGCCCTTGCGATGAAAATTATCAGCGATAAATGTCCGTTAAGCGCCGCTATCGGAATTATCGATGCATCCGTGGAAGCGGAAGCGTTCGGTGCTAAAATGCAGTTTTATGAAAATCAATTGCCGATTGTACAAGAAAACATTAATCTTGAAGAAATTGAAAACTTAAATATTCCAAAGGTCGGTGTCGGCCGGGAAGGCATCAATATTATGGCGATTAAGAAAGCGAAAGCTTTAATCAAAGACCGTCCCATTTTTTCCGTTGTTACCGGACCGTATACCGTATGTAAGGAGTTGCTTAGTGAAGCTGAGATAACAGTGGCCGGATATGAAAAACCGCAACTTATCGATATATTATTAAAAAAAATATCGCTTTATTTAATAGAATATATTAAAAAATTAAAAAAAGCCGGGGCTGAAGGGATCATTATTAATGAACCGGCTGCCGGCGGCTTAACTTTGGATTTGTGTGATAAATTTTCCTCGCGCTATTTACGGGAAATCTGTCATGAAATAAGCGATGATAATCTGATTATTATGTATCATAATTGTGGGAATGTTATTTTACTGGTTGAAAGTATTATCAGTATTAATGCCGACATTTATCATTTCGGCAGCGGTGTGGATATTGGGGAAATGTTAAAACTAATACCGCAAGATAAAATAGTTATGGGTAATATCGATGCTTCCGAATTTAAAAAAGAACCATCGGAATCGATAGTTCATTCTACTCAAAAATTGCTTTCACGTTGTAAACATAATAAAAACTATGTAATATCATCGGGATGCATTATTCCGGCCGATGCCGCTTGGGAAAATATTATGTCTTTTTTTACTGCAGTTGAAGGCTTTTATCTAAATAATAAATAGTCGAGTGCTAATTGCTTATATAGCGATTTAAACATTTAAACCGGTTGATTCTCTTTCTTTTAATGATATTTGAATGATTTGATGCTGATCCGGGATTTCCTTACCGTTTAGGAGTTTAATCAGAGTGGATACCGCGATGGCCCCCATATAATTGATTGGCTGGGTGACGGTTGTGATTGTTGGATAGACCCATTTGGCTATAGAAAGACCATCAAAACTGACAAGGTAAACATCATTTCCAAGTTTCCGCCCCAGTTTTGTTAGGATGCCGGCGGTGATTACCCCCAGAACATCGGAAAGAGTAAAAAAACCGTTAATTTGCGGATTATTCAAAAGAAAATTATAAATGAAATGATGGTCAGGATTAACTAAATCGAAATCATAAAACTCGTAGGGATAGTTGTATTTATTAATAATCTCGGTAAAACCGAGAGTTCTTTCTGATGTGGTGATTAGAAATGAAGGACCGCGAAAAAGAACAAAATTATTGGCGCCGCATTCTATTAGTTTTTTAGCCGCAAGGCGACCGCCCCCGATATTGTCAGTTGTGATTGAAGGAATATTAGGATCGATAATATGGTCGATTGATATTATTGGAATATTGAGTGCCATTATTTTATCGGTGTTTAAAAAATCGGAAGAAATAATTAAACCGTCAATCATATATTGTTCAAAAGTTTTAATATAATCAACTTCGCGTTCGTAGTTATTGTTGGTAACACAAAGCATAACTTTATAACCGTTAGCTATTGCCTCATTTTCAATTCCGGCGATAAGTTCACTCATAAAGGGGGAGCCGGTATGGGGAATAATGACCCCGATGATTCCCGATTGCCGTTTAAGGAGTAATCGGGCTAATTGGTTGGGGGTGTACCCAACTTCTTCAACAATTTTATCAATAATTTTTTTGGTTTCTTCATGAACATAGCCTTTATTATTTATGGCCCGACTGACGGTCGCAACGCTGACATTTGCCCTTTTAGCTATTTCTCTTATCGTTATTTTCATCTCATCTCACCTTATCTTTTTGTCAATTATTTCAATTGCATATATATATTCGATATCCGTATGGCTCTATCGGATAATCAGAAATTAATTCAACTTTATTAAGCATTGATTGGTTAAGATTAATTTTTCTGACGGCATTATTTATAATAACAATGATATTACCTTTTTGATAAATTAAGATAAAGAAAGTCAGCAATTCTCCATCTTGGTTATAATAATTCCAAATCATCGGCTTCTAAAAAAACGAAGAGATCCGCTTATTTAAACCGCTTTTTATTGCCGCCGCAACGCGATAATATTCGCTAGGTATCGTGAGATTCGATTAGCCGTCAACCGTTAATATCGTATTCAATCAGTCAGAGTTTAAATATCACTATTAAGAGTAAAACAAAACTGAATTGATTAAATAGACCAAAAAACCCCGATAGATTACTATATTCCGTTTTAATACTACTAATAGTTTACAGATAAAGACGGACTTTGTCAATCTTTTACAAACCTGTAAACCATTACACGTCAGTTAAACTCCATAATATATTACATATAAAAAAATTATGATATAATTAATAAAGGATTTATTAACGCTTTTACATGAAGCAATAGTTATGGCAATATATCAAGAAGGAGAAATTAAAAAATGAGAGCTAGCGGCATATTACTACATGTGAGTTCCTTACCGGGAGGATATGGGATTGGAACGCTTGGTAAAGAAGCATATCGATTTGTGGATTTTTTAAGTAAGGCGAATCAAAAATATTGGCAGGTCTTACCTTTGGGCCCGACCAGTTTCGGCGACTCCCCTTATCAAACTTTTTCGGCTTTTGCCGGTAATCCTTACTTTATTGACCTTGATTTATTGGTTGAAGACGATCTCTTAACGACCGATGATTGTCGTATTTTAATGACCAAACCAATCGATAAGGTTGATTATGCTCATCAATATCGTTATCGTATTTTAATGTTAAAAAAGGCGTATAATCAATTTGTGCATAATACGCAATTATCTGAATTTTATGATTTTAAATTAAAACACAGTGATTGGCTTGAGGATTACGCTTTATTTATGGCAATTAAATATCAAAAGCCGGAAGCAGATTGGTCAAAATGGAAACCTGAATATAAAAATCGGAACAAAAGGGCTTTGGCCCTCTTTGCGAACTCGCATCATCAGGAGATTGATTTTTGGAAGTTTGTTCAGTATAAATTTTTTATGCAATGGTTACGTTTAAAAGAATATGCCAACGCTCATAATGTTCAGATTATTGGCGATATGCCGATTTATGTTTCATATGATTCCGCTGATGTTTGGGCTCGGCCGGAATATTGGCAATTAGATGAGGGATTAAAGCCAACGGTGGTTGCCGGGGTTCCCCCCGATTTTTATGCAAAAACCGGGCAGTTATGGGGCAATCCGATTTATGATTATGATTTAATGGAACAAGACGGTTTTTCTTGGTGGATTAAAAGAATGAAAAGCGGATTTGAAATCTTTGATGTGATTAGAATCGACCATTTCCGCGGTTTTGATGCTTATTATGCCGTGCCGACCCCGGCAAAAGATGCCACTAACGGTCAATGGATTAAAGGTCCCGGATACAAATTGTTTTCGCACTTAAAAGCGGTTTTGGGCAACGGGAAAATTATTGCCGAGGATTTGGGTTTTCTTACGCCATCGGTTTACGAATTATTGGCGGCCTGCGGTTATCCCGGAATGAAGATATTACAATTCGGATTCGACCATCGCGAAGACAGCGAATATGCCCCCCACAATTATTCATATAATTCGGTGGCATATCCCGGAACTCACGATAATTCAACCTTAAAAGGCTGGTTGAAAAATCTTAATAAGGAAGATTATCGTTATTTCTGTGATTATATGCAAGTTAAAAACCGCCGAAAAGCGGTTGATCGGGCGATTATTGAGTGTTTTAAATCGCCTTGTTGGCTTTCGATTATTCCGATACAGGATTATTTGCGTTTGGATGATCGGGCTCGTTTCAACATTCCTTCAACTTTGGGCGGTAATTGGGTTTGGCGCTTAAAACCGGGAATTTTAACTGAGAAGTTGGCCGCCCGGATTCGCCGTTTAACTCGCTTGTACCGACGTTATAAAAATTGACTTCCGCCATTATATTTAATTGCCTAAAACGGTAATTTATAGTATAATGTTAATTGTGAAGGAGATTTTATGGAAAACTTTAAATATGATTTTCATTACCGTTTTTCACCGAAAGCTTATGAATACTTGGGGAGCCATTGCGCGATTAAAGACGACCGTCAAGTCGTAACTTTTAGAGTCTATGCTCCCCATGCTGATTTTGTATCGGTAGTTGGTGATTTTAACGGTTGGAATACCAAATGTAATCCCATGATAAGAATAACCGATAAAGGTATTTGGGAAACGGTTATTGCGGATGTTCCTATCTTTTCAAACTATAAATATTTTATTAAAAATAAAGGCAAGGAGTTTTTTAAACAAGACCCTTATTCCTATCATAATGAGACCGACGGTAATACCTGCTCAAAAGTATATAATCTATCCGGATTTCAGTTTTCCGATTATGAATGGCGACATCACCGCCGCAACAATCCGATATACAGCCAACCGGTGAATATTTATGAAGTTCATCTTGGTTCATGGCGCCGTTATCCCGATAATTCTGTCTTTAGTTATCGGAAAATCGCGGAGGAATTAATTGAATATGTAAAAAAGATGGGGTATACTCATATTGAGATTATGCCGGTTATGGAGTATCCTTTTGAAGGTTCCTGGGGATATCAAGTTACCGGTTACTACGCCATAACTTCCCGTTATGGCACCCCCGCAGATTTCATGTATTTAGTTAATTTGGCCCACAATAACGGTATCGGGGTAATTTTGGATTGGGTTCCGGCTCATTTTCCCAAAGATGATTTTGGCTTATTTGAATTTGACGGCGAATATGTATATGAAGACCCCCATCCACTAAGAATGGAACATCAAGGTTGGGGCACACGAACTTTTAATTATGGAAAGCCGGAAGTTAAATCATTTTTAATATCGAATGCTATTTTTTATTTTGAAAAATACCATATCGACGGATTAAGGGTTGATGCCGTAGCTTCGATGCTTTACCTTGATTATGACCGAACGGAATGGGAACCGAATATATATGGCGGCAATCATAATTTGGCGGCGATTGATTTTATAAAACAACTTAATATCGAAGTGTTTAAATTTTTTCCCGATGTTATGATGATCGCGGAAGAGTCAACCGCTTTTGCCAATGTAACCAAACCGGTGCATTTTTCCGGCTTGGGTTTCAATTTTAAATGGAATATGGGGTGGATGAACGATACACTTTCCTATATCAGTACCGATTCGCTTTTTCGAAAGCATCGGCACAATCAATTGACATTTTCCTTTTATTATGCATTTAGCGAAAACTTTATTTTGCCGATATCGCACGATGAAGTCGTTCATGGCAAAAAATCGGTTCTCGATAAAATGCCGGGTGATTATTGGGAAAAATTCGCCAATTTTCGGACATTCTATGGATATATGATGACTCATCCCGGAAAAAAGCTTAATTTTATGGGATATGAGTTCGGTCAATTTATTGAATGGAATTATCGACAGGAATTGGACTGGTTATTATTAAAATATCCGATGCATCGCAAATTGCATCGTTACATCCGGGATTTAAATCATTTTTATCTTAAAAACAATTCTTTATGGGAGAATGATTTTTCCTGGGAAGGATTTCGTTGGATTGAAAGCGATGATGCCGACCATAATGTCATTAGTTTTTTCCGGATTGGCCAGAAAAATCAATTGCTAATCGTCGTTAATTTTTCCGGTGTTAATTGGGACAATTATCGGTTAGGAGCGCCGGCCGGCAGATATCGCGAAGTCTTTAGCGGCGACCGGCGAATTTATGGCGGTGCCGGAACGACTAATCGCCTTATCGCAACCGAACCGATACCCTCTCACCATTGCGAGCAATCGTTAAACATTAAACTTGGAAAATTGTCATTTATCGTATTAAAAAAAATAGGAAAGGAATAATTATGATTAGAAAAAAAGAATGCGTAGCTATGCTTTTGGCCGGAGGTCAAGGAAGCAGACTTTATGCTTTGACCCATCGCTTGGCTAAACCGGCAGTTACATTCGGTGCCAAGTATCGTATTATAGATTTTCCACTTTCTAATTGTGTAAATTCCGGAATTGATACCGTCGGCGTTCTTACTCAATACCAACCGCTGATCTTAAATGAATATATCGGTAACGGCCAACCGTGGGATTTGGACCGTAATTTTGGCGGCGTTCATATCTTGCCGCCCTATCAGGGTAAGTATAAAACCGATTGGTATCGGGGAACTGCAAACGCGATCTATCAAAATATTCATTTTTTGAAACGTTATGATTCCGATTATGTCTTGATTTTATCGGGTGATCATATTTATAAAATGGACTATAGTAAAATGCTTCAGTATCACAAACAAAACAAAGCCGTTTTAACAATTGCCGTCATCGATGTTCCGCTATCGGAGGCCAGTCGTTTCGGTATTATGAATACCGATGATTCCGGTAAAATTATCAGTTTTGAGGAAAAACCGAAACATCCAAAAAGCACGAAAGCCTCAATGGGGATTTATATTTTTAATGCCGGAGTATTATATCGGTATCTTGAAGATGATGAGGCGAATCCTTTTTCTGCTCACGATTTCGGTAAAAACATTATTCCCAAAATGGTTGAAGACGGTCAGCCGGTCTATGCCTATTCCTTTGCCGGATATTGGAAAGATGTGGGAACAATTCCGAGCCTTTGGGAGGCAAATGCCGATCTGTTGGGAGAAAATCCGGCTTTTAATTTATATGATCCCGATTGGCGTATTTATTCGCGTAATTTTGCCCTGCCGCCGCAATTTATTGCCCGCGGAGCTCAGATAAAAAACTCGATTATTACCGAAGGCTGTTATATCGAAGGTACGGTAATTAATTCATTGCTTTCAAATAATGTATATATCGCGGCCGGTTCCGTGGTAAAGGACTCGATTATTTTTGCCGATACGAAGATTGAAAGCGGAACGGCAATCAATTATTCGATTATCGATGAGTTTGTAAAAGTGAAAAAGAACAGCATTATCGGTGCTGAAAAAGGGGATAATGTTCCGATTACGGTTATTGCCGATAATGTTACGATTGGCGAAGATATGATTGTTCCGGCGGGTGAAATAATAGAAAGGGATATTGTATTGTAGATATGAACATACTCGGATTGATTTTTTCTAATATTCATAACAAGGAATTGTTTGAAGTTACAAAACGAAGAACGATTGCCTCAACGCCGATTGGCGGCCGTTATCGCTTGATTGATTTTGCTTTGTCGAATATGGTTAACTACAATATCAGTCATATCGGCATTGTGACTAAACATAACTATCAATCGTTAATGGACCATATCGGTTCGGGCAAGGATTGGGACTTGGCGCGTAAACACGGCGGCATTGTAATTTTACCGCCCTTCGGAGTAAGTACCGATTTTTATAATACTCGGCTTGAGGCTTTAAAAAGCATTATCAGTTTTATTAATAATTCCCGGGCCGATTATGTTGTGTTAACCGATTGCTATGAGGTTGCCAATCTCGACTACCGCGATATTTTTAATCAACATTTTACAACCGAAGCCGATATTACTTTTGTTTATCGCGAATGTGATGTTAGCGGCGATGATTATATGCCGGTTAATGTCTTAACATTAAATGAAGCGGGCCGAATTACCAATATGTCGATCTATCAAAGTTTTACCGGAAGGGCTAAAGTATCGGCCGATACGTGGGTTATGAAAAAAACATTATTGCAATCGTTGGTGCTTGATGCGATAAACCGCAATCTCCGCAGTTTTAACCGCGATATTTTAAGCCACAATCTCGATGTGCTGAAAATATACGGTTACCGTTTTGACGGTTTTTTCGGTAATGTTAGTTCACTTGATAGTTATTACAAAATTAATATGGCCTTACTTGACGATAAAGTCCGAGTTGAACTCTTTCAACAACCGAACCGACCAATCTATACCAAGGTTCGTGATTCGGCTCCGACCAAATATGGCAATTATGCTCGTATCAGCAATTCATTGATTGCTGACGGTTGCGAAATTAACGGTTCTGTTGAAAATTCGGTTGTATTTCGGGGAACGAAAATCGGCAAAAATACGATTGTTAAAAACTCAATATTGATGCAAAATACCATTGTCGCAGATGAAATTATACTGGATCATGTTATTACGGATAAAAATGTAAAAATCATTAATATGCGGGAAATTATTGGCGATGACCACCGCTTAGCCTATATTGTGAAAGATGGTGTCGTATGAAACAAAAACAAGTATTATTCGTAGTTGCGGAATGTCAAAAATTTGTGCAAACCGGCGGTTTAGCCGATGTTGCCGGCAGTCTGCCGAAAGCGGTTAATGGAATTTCCCGTGCTTACAAGGTTAGAGTTATTATGCCGCTTTACCGGACTATTATTAAAAAATATGAAAAGAAATTAAAGTTTCTCGGATCAACAACCGTATCTTTGGCATGGCGCCACCTTTATTGCGGTGTTTATACAATGAAACTTGACAAAATTGATTATTATTTTATTGATAACAAGTATTATTTCGATCGCGATGAGATTTACGGTCACTATGATGACGGCGAGCGCTTTGCTTTCTTTTCCAAAAGCATTTTTGATAGTTTTTCAATAATCGGATTTATACCCGATATTATTCATACCCATGATTGGCACTCCGCATTGGTAAACATCTATCTTGATATTTTATATAAGAAAAACGGCCGATTCGCTGAGATTAAATCGTTGTTTACCATCCATAATATACAATATCAAGGAATCTTTGATCTTTCCTTTTCAGACGATATCATAGGTATAGATTCGACATATTGTGAGATAATTGAATATAATGGACTGATTAATCTTATTAAAGGGGCAATTGTTTGCAGTGATTTAGTCACAACCGTCAGTCCGCGTTATGCTCGGGAGATTACCACCGCTTATTACGCTCATGGTTTGGAAAATATCACTCGAATATATAATAAAAAAATCGTCGGAATCACCAACGGCATCGATATCGAATTTTATAATCCCGCCACCGACGAAAATTTAGCTGTGAATTATACCGATGAAACGATTGAACACAAACAGCAAAACAAAGCGGCGCTGCAAGCGAGTTTTAATTTAAATCCAAACCTTGATATCCCGCTAATATGTATTATCAGCCGCCTGGTTGCCCATAAAGGTCTTGATTTGGTTGTTGATCAGTTTGAAGAAATAATGAAAGAAAAGGTACAGATAGTAATCTTGGGAAAAGGCGACAGCTATTATCAAGATAAATTTCAGGAATTTATGCGTCGTTACCCGGGACGGGTGTGCACTTTAATTGCTTTTGATATCAATCTTTCAAAAAAGATTTATGGCAGCTGCGACTTCCTGTTAATGCCGTCAAAAGCCGAACCTTGCGGATTAAGTCAAATGATTGCAAGCCGTTACGGAACGGTTCCGATTGTAAGGGCGGTGGGCGGTCTTTATGATACTGTAAAACCATATAATGATGGTGAAGGGGGCGGGTTTGTTTTTAAAGAGTATAGCGGCTCGGAAATGACATCAGCGATTAAAGAAGCGATAAATTTATATAACAATAAAGATAAGTATCAAGAACTTATGAAAAAAATAATGCGAACTGATTTCAGTTGGAATGTTTCCGCCAAATCCTACTTGCAGTTGTATAAGGAGCTTATAAAAAATAAGTAACCCTCAAAAGGAGAAAAGATGACTAAATATAATATTCAAGAATTAGTAGACGATTATTTGTCGAAAACATATGGTATTCATATCCAAGATGCTGATCTTGATCAGATATTTAAATCTTGTGCCACCGCAGTTAATGATATTTTGCGCACAATGCGAAGAAATTACAATACAAAAGTAAAGTACCAAAAAAGTCGGCGGGTATATTATTTATGTATGGAATATCTAGTCGGACGGTCTTTTAAAAATCATATTTATAATCTGGGTTTGGTCGATGATTTTCAAAAATTGCTTAGCCCCTTAGGCTATACCCTAGACGATTTATACGAATATGAACCCGATGCCGGACTCGGAAACGGCGGATTGGGCCGGCTTGCTGCCGCTTATCTTGATGCGCTTGCAACCGGAGGGTATCCGGCAATGGGCTTTTCTTTACGTTATGAATACGGTCTTTTCAAACAAAAAATCGTGAACGGGTGGCAAACGGAATTACCCGATGTTTGGCTTCCGATTGGCGAGGTATGGCTGACGCCGCGGGAAGATAAGGGCTGTATAGTTCGCTTTGACGGCTATATTGAGGAAAAAACAATAAACGGCCGGGTGATTTATGAACACCGTGATTATAAAGAAATAGAAGCCGTCCCGTATGATATGATGATATCGGGTGCCGCCAGCGAAGCAATCAGCGTTTTACGGCTATGGCGCAGTACAAATGTAAAGAAGTTTGATATTAATCTGTTTTCTCAAGGCGATTATTTAAAGGCGATGCAGGAATATAATAAAGCTGAAGTTATTACTAAAGTACTTTATCCGACCGACGATCATTATCAAGGTAAAACGCTGCGCTTAAAACAACAATATTTTTTAGTCAGCGCTTCGATTCAGACAATCGTCCGCGACCACATCCGTTATTATGGTGATATAAGAATGCTGCATAAGTATATTGCCATCCATATTAACGATACCCATCCGGCTCTTTGCATTCCGGAATTAATGCGGATTTTGATTGACGAACATTATCTTTCATTCGATGAGAGTTGGGAGATTGTCAGAAAAACTGTGGCTTATACGAATCACACCATTATGGCGGAAGCCCTGGAAAGTTGGGCGGAAGATTTAATTGCCCGAAAATTGCCGCGCATTTATATGATCTTACAACAAATTAATGAAAGGTTTCTTAATGAGGCCCGTTGTCACGGATTTGATAACGGACGTTTGGAAGCAATCTCAATTTTCAATAATGGTCAAATCAGAATGGCCAACTTGTCGGTAATTGCTTCCCATACCGTTAACGGGGTATCAAAATTGCACAGCGATATTATTAAAGACAAGGTTTTTAATAATTTTTATCTCCTGGAGCCGGGAAAGTTCACCAATGTTACAAATGGGATTTCTTATCGCCGGTGGCTGAATCAGTCCAATCCGCGCCTAGCCCGGTTGCTTGAAGAGAAAATCGGGCATGATTATTATATAGATGCTTCTAATCTGGAAAAATTACTGGCGTCCTATGAAGACGGTGAAATTTTAGAGCAACTTGAGAATATTAAATATCACAATAAATGCCATTTGGCAAAAATGCTTTATCGCAAAAGCGGTATTGTCATTGATCCTAATACCCGGTTTGATGTTCATATTAAAAGACTTCATGAGTATAAAAGACAACTTTTAAACGCTCTTAAAATAATTCATCTTTTAATTGAGCTTGAAGAAAACCCCAATTTAAACGTTACCCCTCAAACTTACATTTTTGGCGGAAAGGCTGCCCCCGGTTATTTTGCCGCTAAGGAAGTTATTGAGTTAATTAATTTTATTAGTATGGAAATTAATAAAAACTCATTAATCAGGGAAAAATTAAATGTAGTGTTTATTGAAGATTATAATGTATCCATGGCGGAAATATTAATTCCGGCGGCCGAGGTAAGTGAGCAAATCTCTTTAGCCGGAAAAGAAGCAAGCGGCACCGGCAACATGAAATTTATGATTAACGGAGCCCTGACATTTGGTACGCTTGATGGTGCCAATGTGGAAATTTATCAGGAAGTCGGTCCCGATAATATTTTCCTTTTTGGCCTTAAGGCCGACGAAGTTGAAACCTTGTGGAAACAAGGCTATAATGCCGCCGACTATTATGTTAATTCTTCGCTGATTATGAAAATTATCGACCGTCTCAATCGCGGCTTTAACGGTAAATCATTTGATAATATCACGCGTTATTTACTTAATAATTACCCGGTATCCGACCCTTATATGTGTCTTGCTGATTTTCATTCATATATTGAAGTCTACCGGAATATGGATAATATATATCAGAATAAGAGGAGATGGAATCAGATGGCTCTGGTTAATATTGCCAAGGCGGGGATTTTTTCTGCCGACCGCAGTGTTGCCGAGTACGCAAACAATATCTGGCGTTTAAAGAGTGTTGAATAATGAAAGATATTTTGTATAATCCTTGTTTTATTGAATATAAGTGCCCAACCGGTGCCGTAAAAATTAGTGATGATATTTTTATCACTATTAAAATTACCGAACAATATCATCTTAGCAATCTAAGGATCCGGGTAAAAGACGACAATAACCGAATCTTTTTGGAAAAAGAATTCGAATGCATCGCCGTCACTGACGGTTATCAAATTTACCAAGTGGCTTTTCGAATTCCGGTTATGGGCCTTTTTTGGTACTGCTTTGAATTTGCTGATATTTATGGTCATCATTTTATCGGTGCCAATCCGGAACTTGACGGTATTCTTACCGATCGGCCGCCTAACTGTTGGCAGTTGACGGTCGGCGGTGAATTTATCGGTAAATTAGATTGGTTTAAAGGGAAAACAATGTATCAAATTATGGTCGATCGTTTTTATCGGGGGAAAGACACTCCGATTCGACCAGATGTTGTTTTCCATAAGAATTGGCTGGATACTCCCGAGTATCGACCCATACACGGCAAAATTCTAAACAATGATTTTTTCGGCGGTAACTTAAGCGGCATTACGAAAAAACTTGATTATTTAAAATCGTTATCGGTTGGCATTATTTATCTTAATCCGATATTTGCCGCGGCGAGCAATCATAAATACGATACCGGTGATTATTTAAAAATCGATCCGATGTTCGGAGATGAAAATGACTTTATTGAATTATGTAAAGAAGCGGCATTACGCGATATTGCCATTATATTGGATGGGGTGTTTAATCATACCGGTGATGACAGCCATTATTTTAATAAATATTCTCATTATCCGACGCTGGGCGCTTATCAGTCGTTGGATTCTCCCTATTTTTCCTGGTATAAGTTTTTAAATCACCCCGATTATTATGAATCATGGTGGGGAATTAAGACATTGCCCAGCGTTAATCAGGCTAATTCTGATTTTTTGGCCTTTATCGCCGGTCCGGACGGCGTTATCGATAAGTGGCTAAGGCTTGGCGCCAGCGGTTTTCGTTTGGATGTTATTGATGAGTTGTCCGATGAATTTATCGAGTTGATTTATCATCGAATCAAGACGGTTAATCCTGAGAATGTTGTTATCGGAGAAGTTTGGGAAGATGCTTCCAATAAGGTATCATACGGTCGGCGCCGCCGCTATTTATATGGCAAACAAGTCGATTCGGTTATGAATTATCCGCTTAAGAATGCTATTATTAATTATTTGAATTATCATAATTTGTTGGGATTAAAGATAAAAATGCGTCATTTAATCAATAATTATCCCAAACATGTCCTGGATTGTCTGATGAATCATCTTGGGACTCATGATACGATGCGCTTATTAAATAATTTTGCTTATTCTACACCGGATTCTTTATCAAAATCACAACAGGCCCATTACCGGTTGCGGGAAGAAGAATATTATCGGGCGGTAAGAATGCTGAAGATGGCTACGGCTTTACAATTTACCTTACCGGGAGTTCCTTCACTTTATTATGCCGATGAAACCGGGTCCCAAGGTTTCCGCGATCCTTTCTGCCGTAACACCTTTGATTGGAATCGCATCGATGAAGACATCTATAATTGGTATCGTCGCTTAGGTGAAATCCGGTGTGATCCGGCCTATAAGGAAGGCATCTACTGTGAAGAATTGACGGTAAAAAATGTTTTCGCTTTTTCCCGTCACGGCATTGATTATAAAATTATCACCGTTATCAATAATAATAACCGCGATATTACCATCAGTATAATCAGCGGAATTGAACTTTTGTCCGGCATGAAGGTTGAAGAATATCTTACTTTACCGCCGAAATCGGCCCGGATTATAAAGACAGAAAAAAACATCAATATTGTTTTAAACCAGTAAAACTAAAAACAGAGACATGGGTCTCTCTTTTTTATTTATGCCCATACCATTTTTAAAAAATAGAATAAACTACAAATGGGAGGTTTAAATAAATGAATTTTCGTGAAAAAGGCTGCCCGGGCGGATGTCAACCACCAGTGGGGCCGATGATGCCAAAATATCAGGTTCCGAAACCACCGATGGCGGAAACCGTACCCGGTAAACCGGTACACCCGATTCCGGGAATCGGAACGATGCCCCCGCTACCGGGGACAGAACCGCTGCCGTCGCCGCCAAAGATTGGACCGACACCCCCAACTGCGGTCTTAAATGTCTTTCCGGCGGATGAGGGTTTCTTAAAGGGAACGATGTTTCGGGGCATTTATCGACCTTATAAGAATTATCAATCACGAATGGTAATACCGGCCGATGAGAAAGCTACTATGATGCTTGATGTCGACAAATATGCTTTTGCTGCCCATGATATTCAATTATATTTGGATAATTATCCAAATGATCAAGAGGCAATTAATTTGTTTAATCAGTATGTTGACGGTTATGTGCAGGCTAAAAATGCTTATGAAGAAAAATTTGGTGCACTCACCATTGAATCCGACGCTTTAACAACCACTCCATTTAATTGGACGGTCGGCGGATGGCCTTGGGCAGGAGGGATGTAAGATGTTTAGATACGAAAAAAGATTGATGTTTCCGGTTAAAGTTAAAAAAAGGAACTTAAAGATGGTTAACGCTATCATAACGCAATACGGCGGTCCGGACGGTGAACTGGCGGCGGCACTTAGATATTTAAATCAAAGATATTCGATGCCTGATGATCAGGGGCGAGCTTTGCTTACCGATATCGGCACGGAAGAACTGTCGCATGTTGAAATGGTGGCAACGATGGCTCATCAGTTAATGGCGGGAGCTTCAATAGAAGAAATTAAAGCCGCCGGGTTAGAGAAGCATTATGGTCAAAGAGGCATGGATTTATTCCCGGTGGACAATTTTGGAGTACCGTTTACGGTTGCTTATGTCGGAGCGGTTGGCGATCCGGTTGCGGATATTTCCGAAAATATGGCGGCCGAACAAAAAGCGCGGGCCGTTTATGAAAATTTAATCGATCTTGCCGATGATGAGGATATTCTTCAGCCCTTGCTTTGGTTACGGGAAAGAGAAGTGCTTCATTTTGCGATGTTCCGTGAACTTTATGAACGGTATAAAAACTTGGAAAAGTAAAAATTTTATGTTTATTGTTTTGATTTTATGAAAAAAGATGCTTCCGATTGCATCTTTTTTATAAATTTGGTTGGTCGCCATATTGTTCGGTAACGGCTTTTTCCTGAAAGTTAATAATTAAGAGGTCAAGATGCTTTAATAAACTTGCCCCCTGAAGCGGTTTGCCATGACTGGGGAGAGCGAATTTTGGATTAAGATTGCGTAAGGTTTCAATTGAGCGGCGGCTGTTTTCCCAATCGGGGGTTAAATCGGCGGGAGGTCCGCCAATCTGCTCTTTTTTGGTAATTAGCGAAAGCAGCGACTCTTGTTTTAAGGTTGTAAAAGCATCACCGGCCAATAAAACACCGTCCGATTCACGATACAAAGCAATATGACCGCAACTGTGACCCGGGGTATATATCCAGCGCCATTCGGGCATGCAGGGAACATATCCGTCCGGCGGCAGCGGAATTATATTTTTTAAGTAATGTTGCGGAAAGAACGGTGACATTTTACTGACAAGCCCCTCAACTTCCGGTTGAGGCTCCGGATAGGATTTTTCTCCGACTAAATAGGGAATTTCTTCCGAATGGGCATAGACCGGCACATTCCAGCGATCCAGTATTTTTTCGACTCCGCCGATATGATCAAAGTGACCATGGGTTAAAACAATAGCTTGCGGTGCGCCGAGGATACCGAATAATTTTTCCCCCGTCCTTACAATCGTTTTTCCGGAGTTACTAATCCCGGTATCAACGATTACCCAGTCGTATTTTCGCATTCTCACATTGCCGATAATAAAAGCATTAACTATTTTAAAATCCAACATATGAATATCGGGATATGGCTGTTTGTAAGTAACGGTCAATTTTGATAAACCTTTTACGATATTATAAACGAATGACATAAGAACCTCCATAGTTTCTTAATATATTATGTGTAGAATTTTCATAAAATTTAATTGTAATAATTGACAAAAAAGTTCTTTTTTAGAGAGAACACTAATAATATTTAGTGGTGATTATCGTGATTGATAAAAGTAAAAAGATATTTTTGGTAATAATTTCGGGATTATTGCTTTGTTTTTTTGCTAGTTCGTCGGTTTTAGCAAAAGAAAATAACGGAAATGAAACGGAAGAATTACAGTTGGTGGCCGATGCCAAAAGTGCAATTTTAATCGAACCGACGACTTTGACGGTAATATATGAAAAAAACGCAACCGAAAAGCGTCATCCGGCCAGTATGACAAAAATAATGACGATGATTTTAATCATGGAAGCGCTTAAGAAAAACATTATCCGGCTCGATCAAACCCTATATGCATCGGAGTATGCATCGAGTATGGGCGGGACCAATATTTATCTTGAGCCGGGCGAAGGCATGAGTGTCGAGGATTTACTGAAGTCGATAGCAATTGCCTCGGCGAATGATTCTTCGGTTGTTTTTGCCGAGGCCATCGGCGGCAGTGTTAAAAATTTCGTTAGAATGATGAATAATAAAGCCCAGGAAATCGGCTGTACCGACACAAGTTTTAAAAATCCTCACGGCTTACCCGAGATCGGTCATCTTTCGACCGCCCGTGATACCGCTTTGATGGGAGCTTATCTTGTTAACAATCATCCTGAGATTTTGTATTATACCAGCATCTATGAAGATTATGTCCGGGAGGATACCAAAAAACGTTTTTGGTTGGTTAATACCAATAAGCTGGTAAGATTTATCGAAGGGGTTGACGGGATTAAGACCGGTTGGCATAATGAAGCCGGATATTGTCTGGCTGCTTCGATAAAAAAAGATAATAAGCGCTTTATTGCCGTTGTGATGGGAGCTAGCACTTCAAAGATCCGTAATCAAGAAATTATGCAAATGTTGAATTATGCAATCGGCACTTTCGAAGTTCATCCCGTTTACAAAAAAAATCAGGTGATTGCCACTTATGAAGACGTTAGTTTTTATCCTTCCAAGTATAATATTGTTATTACCGAAGACGTTAATGTTTTATTAAAAAAAGGGGAAAAATTAAAGGAAATAACGATTGAAAAAAACATTGATTATGATAATTTATCATATGATAATAAAAAAGTCGGTACCTTAAAAATCTATTACGACGGAGTCCTAATAAAAGAAGTAGATTTGGCGGTAAAAGAAGAACTGCAAAAAGCGAATTTCTTTAAAGTGTTTTGGGAAATATTAAAAGAAATTCTTTTGGTATCTTGATAAAAAAGAACCGATCGGTTCTTTTTTTTGGCTTTATTATGATAATCGGTTATAATATTTAATATACTGCAAATAAGCGGCAATAACGTAACAGTGGAATTTAAACTCATTTACACTTGCGCATGAACTCGGTCACGCTTATCACGGCGAACAAATATTTAGCGGCATATCAGTCCGCATCAAGTAATCAAGAAAAAATTCATTTTGGAACAAAAACTGCTACAGATGCCACCCAAGTTATTGTTGATATATATAGTCGTTTTCTTTTTAAGCAGGCGGTTTTTTCGGCTCGGGAAAAGTCTATTTTCAGCAGTAAAGAGCTCAATGAAATGACGGCGGTCGCCCAAGGGAGTCATATGGCGATGCACTTGTTCCGGAAGACCTTAATTCGGGTATGCGAATCAATAAATCGCACTATTATCGCGGCGGGCTTAGTTTTTATAACTTCCCTTCTGCTTTGGTTTACTGTTTGTGCAAGGGATAAATGCCAATTGCCTAAAGAACGATCCCGATTATGATTAACGAACTCTTTAGGGCAACCGGTCGGATGCGGGTTGAAGACGTTGCCTTAACGGTCGGAATTAATCTTAAAGATAAAACTTCTTGGGAAACCGGCTTACAAATCATAATTGAGGAAATTTA
>Ga0265293_10006767_pt1 | contig 18056 bp, 19 predicted proteins | sample Munlanlewell138R_FD_192505 | JGI IMG/M metagenome (GOLD analysis project Ga0265293, IMG submission 192505) | Leachate microbial communities from a municipal landfill in Southern Ontario, Canada - Leachate well 138R | ecosystem: Engineered > Solid waste > Landfill > Unclassified | place: Canada...
GTAAGAATAAGTTAGCTGTTCTTTTTTCTTTGTTAGTTATTTCGCTTATTCCTATAACAATCTTTTTTGTTGTTGATTATCCACGGGCTGAGGTTTTTATTAGAGGATTGCTGACGGGCCAAGCTGGAATAAGCGTTGATGTATCCAAGGATTGGTTTGATATTTATTCAACGGTGTTTTTTGGCTCTATCAGATTTAGCCTAACCTATGTGGTCGTGCTCTTGAGTTCAATAGGTGTTTTTATTGCTTCTTTAGTGTTTATAGCTAAAAACCTATTCAAACCATAAATTGCCAACAAGGGTAAAATAGCGCTCACAGAAACCTTCGCCGTAAACACTCGGTCGAGGTTCAAAAAAGAGTTTGCAGTCAGCCGCCACGACCTTTCGGGAAAATCTCGACTACACGTCGGCAGTAAGAAACGCCACCTATGAAAAAGTCACTAAACTGATAAAAATAGTTGGGGCATGCTACTTCGGACACAAGTTTACCTTTTCTGGTCGAATATACATGACAAACCCAGGTCAAATCTCAGTATCCCTGCTGCTCATTTACTCAGAACAATTCCTGATTGTTAGCCCAGTTGCGGTGGCGTTCTGCTTCGGCGTAGCTTATTTGGTTAGAAAAATCCCCCAGAGCCGACAGAGTACTTTAGCCGCCAATATCTTTAATGAGTAAAAATTGTTTTCCAACTTGATTTGGAAACAGATGCTAATCCGGTTTTGCAGAGGCCATAAATTCAGCATAAAACAATGCTATTTCGGTGAAACAATTGACTGCTCAACATGAATTCGACCCCTATTAAATAATCTCTCACCGTCTCCGCAGAGAAATTATAGATAGACTTCACAGTAGACCCCAAACATCGTTTTCTGAATTGATGAAAATTACCGGCGAGAATACGGGTTCATTGAGCTTTCACCTCGTCAAACTCGAACCGTTAATTGCCCAAAATGAGGAAAGGAAGTATAGCTTAAACGCTACAGGAGAAAAAATGTACCTGATTATAAGATAAATTGAAGACCTCGAACCCACCCCTCCAACACCAACCGTAACGGTTACACCTGTAAATTTAGCCTCAGACGAAAAAATCATCATGAACTCAGATAACGTTAAGCCGCTGGGGTTTGATTAAGGAAACATTTTCCTTAAGCTAAGCAGTATGACCAAACTAAACATGTACCGGATTCACATGACTTTAACCAGCAAAAGGCTTCTGCTATCGGGTCAGGGAAGCTTCCCGCCTATGGAGATTCCTCTGTCAGCTGTGACTTTGGTTATGATAAAGAATGAGTCGCTCAATAGAGGCTACGCTGACGGTAATGCACTTGAAGTTACATACCCTGACCAATCCGGCAAACTGCATTGGGTAAGTTTGTTACCGCCTGACATCGAGAAGTGGGTTAAAGAAATCCAGACGGCAGCATCGCTGGGAACATTAAACTCCCCGCAGTACTTCTGCAAATGAAAGTTTATCTCTTCTGGCAAGCCTCATCATAATCTACACTTTTGCGCCTATCTGCAAAATTCCACTGCTTTCTCTATATACTCCTTGATTTCCCCCAGTAAGGCAGTCGAATCGCTTGGGAGGGAGATGCTGGCTTGTTTACTGCCCATAAAGTATACGTTTAAAGTTGAACCCTTAACTTTGGCCTTCTTAAAATCCTTTAACGCATAAATCTCTGGTGTATGCCCCCTCTAAATGGCCTGGTTCATGCTCGTAAAGAATTAGGCGATAGTTGGTTAGCTAGCCGGAGCCGTTTACACGCTTAAACTCCAGGAGCACCGCCTCTTTAGGCAAGAAAAAAATTTCCATAGACTTTGCTTTGTAGCCAAGTCCTATTTCTTCTTTGCTTAATCAGCGGCGGGTTAGGGTAAGCATTCTCTAGTTGATGCTGCCATGCGTCAGGTTGTGGGTTCATTTATGCAACAACACAGTTTTAACTAGTTCTTCGGCGCTTGTGCTGTTTTAACGAGGTTTAAAAATTGATATCGGCAGTAATATTGTTAAACGCGGATTTAGACTCTCAAGATAAGAGTCTTAGAAAGCCTAAAGATGGTTGATGGAGTGGAAGAAGCACACGCCCTATATGGCGTTTACGATTTTTTAGTAAAAGTCAAAGCGCTCTCTATTGAGGAACTCAGAAACATAACTAGATTAAAGATAAAGCAAGTATCCGGAGTAAACAGCTCCTTGACACTTATGATTGATGACCACATGGATAGCATGCGCTGATAACTTGAACGTGCGGTTCCTATTCAACCTGTCTGCTTCATTTTTTCTTTAATCAGCAGGCACACAGCCATTTGGATTAATAAATACTTTGGATTATTCACTTCGCGCTTTGCTACAGCGGTTTCACAGTCACAAGTCACAAATTCTTATATGTCTCCCGAAAAAACCCATATTGTGAAGCCATTCTAATCAAGGAAATGGAGGTTTAAATTTTTGAGCGAAAAACATCTCACTAATAATGTTGGAGCCCCTGATAAACCAGAGGTTGTCATAACTCGTGTTTTTGATGCGCCCCGCGAACTTGTCTGGAAGGCGTGGACTGAATGTGAACGGTTCATGCAGTGGTGGGGACCTAAAGGATTCACTGCACCAGTTTGCGAGATTGATCTTCGGATTGGGGGAAAATCCTTTAGCAGTATGCGTTCGCCTGAGGGCAAAGACTTCTATAGCGTAGGAGTCTACAAGGAAATCGTGGCGCCAAGCCGAATTGTGGTCACCGACAGCTTTGCGGATAAAGATGGAAACGTCGTGCCAGCGACTTACTACGGGATGAGCAGCAGTTTTCCCTTGGAGATGCTTGTATCAGTGGATTTTGAGGATGTTAACGGAAAGACTAAGATGACCCTTAGGCATTCCCAAACCGAGGGGCTAAGCGACAAGGAACGAACCGATATGCAGCGAGGCTGGATTGAGTCGTTTGACAAACTCGAAGAATACCTAACTAAATCGAGAGTTGCCGTGGGAATAGCGAAGTAAAACAGAAAGTACGCGTGATTCTGTCTCAGATAAAGGTGCAAGTTTTTTTCTAATCAAACGCCTTTGTTAAGCGGTAAAAAGAGAGGAGGTTTAGGGTTTGATGTGTTGGTTGAGGGTCGTTTCTGTTGTGGTTGTTGAGGTGTAGTTCATTAGTGATGATTGGAAGATGGCTGTTTGTTGCATGTCGGCTTTGATTTGGTGCAGGGTGCCGTATTCTAGGTAGACTTGGTAATCCATCTCGCAGTTCATGGTTATGTCTGTTGGTATGTAGGGGCTTGAAGTGGCCGCTGGCGGCGTGTTGAGGGTGATTTGGATGTTGTTGCTTGTCATGTCTATTTTGAAGACTTTGTATGTGCCCGCCGGTGTGGTTAATTCTTCAATTTCTCCAAAGGTTACTGTTAAGTCGCCGGTTACGTCCATGCCCAGAATCTCAAATGCGGGATATGGGACGGTTATGCTGTCGCCTACTTTGACTTCGGGTTTGTTTAGTAGTTGGACAAGAAAAGAGTTGCCTGTTGAGCCGATGTCTGGCAGTGCTTGGGTTGTGCCTCCTATGTTGATCATGTAGGTGGAGTAGCCTGTTTTGTTCATTTTCTCAATCATCGAAACACTAATTGGTTTGGTGTTTAGGGGTGGAGTGTTTAGGTTCATGGTGGTGGTGCGGTTTAGGGTGTAGTATTCGCCGTCAAAATCAATCACTTCTACAGTCTCCGTGGCATTTACGCTGGTACTGGTAGGTGTTTCCCCCATAATTGACGCTAATTCTGGATTTTCGAACTCCATAGACACGGTTATTTTAGAGTCGTAGATCATTTTTTCGCCGACGACGTAATCAGCGTTTAGGGGTATGGCGGCTGCTCCGTGGGGAACCAAAAGGGCAACAGCAATTATGACAACAGCTACCACCGCTATGGCGGCATAGAGTTTTTTGCCAAACCGTCTAAAGCCTCTAGACTTTAGCGTAAATTGTTCTGATGAATCAGGGCTCTCAGAGTGAGCGGTTTTATTTTTGCCAAACATATTCTCACCAGCATAGACTTAAATTGCTTTAGCATTTAAGCTGTTCTGACTAAGAAAATTATCAAGCTAAGCTCAATCAAGTATTGCTGGATAAAATACGTTGATAAATGTTTTAGTCAACCAATTATAAATTAAAGTGCATATATCTTTCTTGTGTGGTAATCTTGGGACAGTCTAGAATAGATTTTGAGTCATTGAGCGCAGTTCTTAAAAATCGTACAAGACGAAGGATTATCACTGAACTTGCTAGCAAAGGAAGCATTTCATACGTTGATTTAATGAACTTGATTAATGTAAATAATACAGGTAAGTTCAACTACCATCTCAAGGTGCTTGGAGATTTAATCTTTAAGGATGAAAGTGGGAAGTATAACCTTTCTGAAAAAGGCAATCTATCCGTCAAGTTTCTTCAAAATTTCAATGGTGAAGAGAACAGCAAGCTTTTAATGTTAAATGGGGATACCGCCTTTAAAACTCGCGCTGTAAGTATTTTCCCAAGTCTAATTTGGCTACTTCTTGTATACCCCTTTTTAGGCATATTGTTTGGGTGGTACCTCTTTTTCTCGGGGAGTGTCCTTTCCTTTGCAAATGATTGGGTGTTTCAGTATGGGATATTGAGTTTTATTGGTCTTTCTGTGTTTGTGCTTTTCACGTTGGCGGCTTTTCCCACTATCGAGATAAACAGTGATGGCATAACTGTCAAGTGGGGATTTAGTAAAAAGTATTTTTGTTTGGACGAGGCGAGTGTTGATTTTGAAGGACACATGATAAAACTGGGAGAGAACAGAAATACTTTTGGGTGGTATATCCCCGTTAAAGAACAGAAGTTAATGAATATTGTAGACCATCAAGTGAAAGAATTTTCGTCAAAACCACTATTTTTATTCTTCCTTATTCCTCAAGCCTTTTTTGGTATCCTCTTCATCGGAACCAAAGCGCCTTATGAATTGCTCTCTCCTGAGCTTTGGGCGATTCTATGGGGAATTACCACAACTATTTCCATTTCACTATTTACTTATGCATCTAAACTTGAACTCAGAATAGGAAAAATACAAAGAGGCTTATCAGCAGCGCTATTTGGTATTTTAATCGGAGCCATTATAGCTTTAATAATTCTATTAATCTAGCTTGTTGTGGTCTACTGAGATTTATTAAATGGTAAGCGAAATCGGTTACGAAGTAAAACAAAAAGGGAAAAGAGAGAAGGGTTTGGTAAGCTTTACCATTGCATGCACTTGTGTGTCTACCAACAATACGCCAAGTAACAACCTACTGCATATACCGCCACGCATCCGGCTAGTAGCCAGCAAGCAGGATTAACATAGGATGGAAATGCATAACACGCATAAGCAAAGTAAGTACAGTATGCCAAAGCCTGGGGGTCGGATAAGGCGCAATTGACTAGTTCCCAAAAGTCACAGTCGTTTACTTCTTCATAAGTTATTGAAACTTCATCTATGTAAGCGTATGTTCGATAGGAAGAATCAGCTCCGTTGTATACCTCAAAGTACACGTAAATGGATTGATCTCGGTAGTCTTCTAGAGATGTGCTCCATGAATTCCAGCCATAAGTTTCCATGCCTCCGCGGCTTGAGCCGCCTATGCTAAAGAATAGCTGTGGATCCCCACCGTAAGGTACAATGTAAACTTCTAGTCTGTCATAATTTGCAGAATCTTCGGTGAATAGCTTGTATTTGAACGAGAACTGCACATTATACCCATTAGCGGGTATGCTTGTATACTGATATGCAGAGTCTCTGCCGTTGGCAACAGGATTTGCGTATTTATAACCAAGCAATAACGAATATGAGCCACTGTAATATTCCACTGCAGAAAGCATGTGGTCGCCAGATCCCCCGACTGTCCAATATGATGTTCCGCTCTCAAAACCGCCATTACTAATTGCTTCAGGATCAGAAATTTGTAATCCTGTTCCCATTATGGTTATAGCTTTGTCGGTTATAGGCCAGTCATACTCTGATAGATTAGCCTTAACGAAGTTAGATAGGCTTCTAATTTCATCTCTCATTGTTTTATATCCATCTGCAAGATTCTTTAGCGATTGTTCATCACTGCTTGAATAAGTTCTGCCTAATCTTTTAGCGACATCACTCAATATCTTGTATTGTTGCGAAAGAGTCACTGAAGAATTGAATTCAATGAATTCATTCGATTTGATGACCACTCCAATAGGATCATAACTAACAAGGGTTACTGTACTATTGTAGGTTTCCAAGTCTGAGGGGATAAGGCTCGAAACCAGCGTTAAGTTATAATCCTCATGTTGAACGCTATATTTCAATCCAAATAGTTGATTAGAAATTCCGTCTTTGATAGTTTCTATAGACAAAAAGGTCATTGTCCTGTTTACTCCGTTCCTAAAAGTACTGTGTCTTGCCAGTAAGGTAGTGTCAATTGTATATTCTATCGCTGTTCCATTTACTTCACCTGTTATGAGAATTAAGGTTCTGTTTTCACTTTCTTCTAATACAGTGACTGTGCTGTTTGTTATTGTAGATTCACCGTCGGCTAAGCATGTGTGATTTTGGCAAGAGGAACAACTTGCCTGATACAAGAGCATTGGTTCTATTTGTATTATAGATACTTCATCAACAACATCGACACTAACATGGTGGTTTTTAGTGTATATTGGATATTCAGCTTGCATCCATGCCGTTATTCCGCCTTCCATATTATACACATCGTTGATGCCATGGTCGGCGAGGATCTGGCATGCTTGTGTGCTTCTACCGCCAACACCACAGTATACTACTATGGTGTCATTGGCATGTGCTTGAAGGAAGTTGACGTAAGGCTGCCCTTCAGAGCTAGTAGTCCAATTCCAGTCCCAGTTTTCCAACTGATAAAGAGCCAATAAAGTAGCGCCATATAGGTGTCCTTGGTCATATTCACTTTGGTTTCTAACGTCTAAAATCACTACGTTTGGATCTCCATTTATTATTTGCTTAGCCTGTTGAACTGAAATGTTTTGATAACCAGACTCTTCAGCAACAACTGGCGAAACTAGCAAAAAAGCGGAAAGCAGTATGGCGACAAGAAGTATGCACATGGCAGGTTTTTTCTTGTTCATTTTTTCACCTCCTAACAAGTTATTTCTTACTAAACTGGCGGTTGATTTAAACACATGAGATAACGAAAATTACCCAAACATGTCCTAAACTATAGAAAATAACTTTGTAAGATGTTTACCAGCTTAGCGAGCGGTCTATCATGGTAGGTTCAGGCAGAATTTTTTATGAATAAGGTAAGCATCACAACTGTGGTGCTCACAATGCCTAACTGCTGGTATAAACCGGTATAATCCTGGATAGTTAATAAAAGGCACGTTGAATAATAATTGTAGTTACTTGACCGCTAAGAGGCTGTTCTTTTCTACCCCTACAAAAGCTAGCCCGTGATTTGCCAGCGCTTAAAGGCATACCATGCTACAAACAGAAAGGCTACAATGTACACAAACGCAACGCCCACAGAGCGCAGTGTGATTAGCAAGAGGGGTTCGCTGTAGAGCAGTTCTCGCTCTGGAGTGGTCATGTTAAGCGAGGTCATGCTGAGGTAGTCTATGTGATAAAAGTTTACGTGAGCTTCTGGATACATAACATACTTTATCATGTTCATACCGATACTGTTGGTTCCCGTAGCAACTGATGAATAAGTGTTAACGGTAACGTTTTGAATCGTTATGTTCTGCCCGACCGCAATGTCCATGGTTCCAGATGTGCCCCCACCAGGCAGGTAATTTACAGCGGCAATATCTTCTGAGAAGGCAGCGACTAATCCTCCTCCCAGAGATAAGGCAACAAACAAGCCAAAAGACATCATAACTGTCAGCATAGAATTCTTTGAGATAGCGCCTGCGGCTAAAATGATAGAAACCCAAATGAGCGTACCTACTACGTCACCGATTAAGGCCAGCGGTACAAGGTGAAGGTTGGTTTGTGGACCATAAACGAGCATGCCTCCAATAGTGGTATATGTGTAGAGCACTGCATAGGCGGCCAGTATGACGATAGATATGGCGGTCAGTTTACCCAAGAAAACCATCGTTCGCGACACCGGCTTAGTGAGCAAAGAAACAGCCGTGCCCTTCTCGTACTCGCCTGAAAAGCTATGCATAGAAGTGACAACGGCGAAAAGAATGAACATCAAGCTTCCAGCGCTAAAAGAAACGGCGAAGTAGGGGTTTTCGGCAGTTTCGACGATTGAGGGTAGGGCGAAGTTTATTGTAGCAAAGGCAAATGCGGAAAGTAATACGCCTATGAACATTTTTTTGCGTATGTTTCGGAGCATTTCATAGCGTACAACTGCCAAAAACCGTCTCGTCCAGCTTGGTTTTTCTCTTTGCATTAGTTTTTGCCTCCTTGGAGGTTGTTGACTAATTGAATGAACATGTCTTCTAGGCGGTTTCCTTTCTGGTTCATCCTCACTATGGTTCCGCCTGACATAGTGATCGTCTTGGAGATTTGGGCGCTGACATCGTCACGGGTTGTTAACGTAATGTTTAGCGTGTTGTCTGCTTGGGTGACATCCTCTACGTATGTTAATCTCTTTAGGGCTCGAATTAGGTCATCGTTTATGTTTAGGACTTCAATCTGCATCGAGGCTGGACCTGAAATGACTTTTGATACGTTTTCTAGTTTATCGGAAAATAGGGATTTTCCTTTGTTGATGATGGTTACGTGGCTGCAGATTTGTTCTACTTCGAAGAGTAAATGTGAGGAAATAAGGACAGTCATGCCTTCTTTGGATATGATCTTGACTAGTTCTCGGACTTCAACCATTCCAACTGGGTCTAATCCGACGCTTGGTTCATCTAAAATTACAAGGTCAGGGTTATTCAAAAGGGCTTGAGCGATGCCTATGCGTTGTTGCATGCCTTTGCTGTATTTGCCTATACGGTCATTCTCTCGGCCCTTTAAGCCGACAAGGTCAATTAGTTGGGGGATTTGTTCTTTGAGTTCTTCTTGGCTCATGCCATACATTCGCCCGTAGATGTCGAGCAGTTCAGCGCCCTTGAGGTATTCGGGGAATCGTGGCAGCTCAGACATGTAACCGATGCCTACTCTAGCGTCTGCTTGGTCAATGTTGACTTCTTGCCCAAAAATCTTAGCCGTACCCTCACTGGCTTTCAATAACCCGACCAGCATTTTTATGGTGGTTGATTTTCCAGCCCCGTTGGGACCTAAAAAGCCATGAATTGTGTTCTGCTCAACTTTCAAATTGAGTTTATCTACGGCTGTTAATGAACCGTACTTTTTAGTCAGACCATTTGTCTCGATTGCTAATTCCACAGCCAAGCGCTCCTCTTTTAAACCGTTAGTTTTCTTGATTTTGCTTAATTTAAACACATGAGATAACGGAAATTACCCAATCTTGTCCTAAAGTGTAGAATTAACTACCACTTGTTCTCTAAGAAGTAACATGCTTAGGAGGTGAAAGAATGAACATGAAAAAATCTGCTATTTGCATGCTTCTTGTTGGACTCTTGCTTTCTACATTTCTTTTAATCCATCCAGTTGTGGCTGAAGAACCAGGTTACCAAAATATTTCAGTACAACAAGCCGAACACATGATAGAACACATGCCGAACGTAGTTATTCTAGACGTCAGAAACCAGAGCGAATTTGCTTTGGGACGTTTGTTTGGCGCTGTTTGGATACCTCTGCACGAACTTGAAGACAGGATTGACGAGTTGACCGAGAGTCAAAATGATACCATAATAGTATACTGCGCCGCTGGCGGTAGAAGCGCACAAGCAAGCCAAATTCTCGTTGACAATGGTTTCATTAGCGTCTATAATATGCTTGGCGGCATAACTGAATGGGTAGCCGCGGAATATCCAATCTACACAACATTCCACGCTGTAACAGTAGATAAATTGGGCGACCACAGAATAAAAGCGGAAATCGAGCCGTTACTACGTCAAATAGGCTGTACATCATGCAGTAACCAATCACAGTCTTGTCCAGACGAAGCGGGAGAAATTATCGATATTCAGAGCACAATAATAGACGAGGGAGAAGATTACATAGTAATTCTAGTCACATATGAACACGATGGCGAACTGTACGAATTTACGCTAACTAAAAACCTACTCTGGAGCTACCGCCATAGTTCACCCAATGCTTACAAAACAGCCAATTTCACTATGACTGAAATGACCAACGGAAATGTTTCAATACAATTCTTTGAAATGAAATACATGGTTGAGCACCGAGATTATAATTTAACAATAGCTACAAGCCTAACACCTTTGGATTCAGAAACCTACAACAGGTCGTCTACAATCATAAATTATGTACCTGCTGGTAAAGCTGAAATCATATCGTTTGAAACAGTTGAGTTTAACTCGCCAGTAACATTATCCGAACTGTATGATGCGCTCGCCAATGTTGCTAGGAAGATCGGGCAAGGTTACATGAGAGACGGCGCTAGAACCGATGATGCAGAACTTCGTCAACTCGGTCATAATTACTATGAAATGGCTAGAGAAACCAGCAGTTTTTCTAGGCTAGCGGAAAGGCAATTACAACAATACGATCGTGTAATCTACAATAACACTGCGATCTTAATGGATGAATGTAGTTTCGATTGCTGGGCATCGGGATTCGTCTCTTGCTTTGGTCCTTTGGATTCTGTTATGCTAGGTTGCCTATTTGGTTGCGCTGTTGCTAGTATAGCATGTGGACCACTATGGTCTGCTTGCTTCGCTGCATGCGGTACAGTATGCACTGCAGGTGATATCGGGATATTCGGGTTTTGCGCAGGTTGGGCCTTAGGTGATTGTTGTTTTTAAACCTTAAAAACAAATGCGGTAATAGTAAGAAAAGAGGAAACGAAGCATGAATCAAGCAAGTTTGGGGCAAAAACGCAGAGAGGAGATTAGTGCGCTAATATTAGTTAGCGTAATCATCGCTTTCGTAGCTTTAACTCTATTTCTTAGCCCTCAATATACTCCCCTTTTTTTAGGTATAGCCATTGTAGCTTTAGGTTTTGTTGCGGTTATGACCTTACGGCCAAATCTTAGGCGTCGGCTTATCGAAAGCGTCAGTTCCCATCAAGTTAGCAATAATGAGCAAGAACTTGGTCTCTCTCGTTATCGAATGATGGCAATATTTGCAATAGCTGGAATGATAGCAATATTTCCAGTCGCACTAAGACTCTTCCCTCAGTACACGACTTACCTTGTTGTCGCAGTAATAATCGTGAATCTAGTAGCAGGCACAGTCCTAATCGCAGGGTTGGCATCAAGCGCAAGCAAAAAAATAGCTTTGCTCATCGTCTTACTCTTCTTGATAGGGCTAGCATCGTCCATATTGTTACGAAACTTTAACATTACTTTCTTAACAGGGCTAAGTTAATAAAGAACCTTTAAAGCTAAAAAGCAATTTACCTCATTTTTTCTCATTTTTTAAATAGTCCTTAACTAGAAAATAAATTCGGTGAAAATCGTTTGGTTGATGAAGAGAGCAGAGGTGCAGCATCTCTAAAACCCATAAATGTCATATCGGATTATAGTTTGCCTTTAAGCCAAACCTTTGAAGTTTCATAGCCAAAGATTAAGACAAAAAGTAGTGTTGCAACCATAAAATAGATGTATTCCCAGCCCGAAGCATCCAGTTTGATAATAAAACCACCCAAAAAAACTACCACGGCAAATATGGTGTAAAAGAAGTACCTTGGAATTAGAAACCGCCCGACCTTTATGCGGTTATCCAACATTACTCTGTTGACAACCCAGTTACCGCCTTCCCGCTTAAGAAGTCCCGCATGCTCCAGCTTGGACATGTGATATTGAGCTATTGAAGGGCTGCTAAGATTAAGCGCTCGCTGGACATCTCGTATTCCATAGGGCTTATTCGTCTTAAGCATAAGACGATAGATATCAAGAGCAGTTCCTTTTAAAGTGCCTGCGATTTCATCCTCACTTAATCCTATTCACCTCAGCGTAATAATGCTTAATCAACCAGTCTTTAAAAATTTAACAATGCTTGAAACTATAAGGACAAAGTATATTGTCAAAAAATCTAAAAAGAGTACAAGCCTATTCTTAGTCATGAGCTCCGTATCTGATACTCTTTACAAGATACTGAAAGGATAAAACTAGAAGAAGAATCATACTTTTGCTAAACGAAAAGGGTAATTTGAGCTATACTGACTTGAAGAGCAATGTAGAAATTACCAACAATGGACTTTTAAATTTCCATCTAAAAGCTCTCGATGACCTTTTGGTGAAAGACAATAGTGGACAATACGGGCTCACTGATAGGGGCAGGCTTGCAGCAAAACTGTTAAGCGAGTCCTCCGAACAAGAGATAGTACTGCAAAACAGAAGAAAAGGCTGGAAACGACTATTACTAGTAGTAATCGCTTCAAATTTCTCCGCTTTGATAGTACTTCTATCACTAACCTATTTTGGCATTATAGATTCCACAGGAATGTTACGGGGTATGTTTGGTTTTAGCACTTCTACGGTATGTCTTTACCTCTTCTATACAATGATTAGACCTGCAACTATCAACCAAGCACATGGAGCGCAAGTTAGAACTATTCAAGATATTTTCGTTTCTGAAAGACACCTGCAGGAAGTGCATGAAGAGGTACAACGCTGGGTAAATGACGAAGGAATAACAATAGAAGAACAACGAGACGGTTTCGTTAGAGGCCGCTTGGGTACTCCAAGTGGACTAGTTACCACTCCAAAATATTTTGAGGTAACGTATAAGCCAGAGCGAAATGGCGTTATAGTCCATACAGAGGGCTGGATTAGTATATTTGGTGCAAGTGAGAAGAGCTTTTCTAAGACAGCACTTGTCTCTGCGGGGTCAGCGAGAAAGAACGGTTGGATAGTCATGGAGCATCTTTGGCAACGCCTAAAAACATTATCAAGATAGGTTTTACTTGTGAAACATTTCGTCGTTTTCTAATCATTACACCATTCAAGTTACAGTATGTTTCCTATCCCAGTGGTCTATAATCTCGTTTTTTACCGACTTTATCACCAAGTACCACACCCAGGACTACAGCTATTACATATGCAAGGACATATGATACTACACCATTTGTTATTGGTGTTAGAATTACGTGGAAGAGCAAACCTAGGGTTATCGCAATAGGAGCCCCAATTATACCTACTCCAATCATAATCCAAACACCTCTCCATAATTTGGAGGAAGGAATCGTTCTCAGATAGTACGCTATAGCTATAGCAATGGTGGTAACAATGAGATATGTCACCAACTGATTAAGCTGGGCTATACCAAAATAGACAAGCAAACTAAAGATCACTGATATTGCTAAGAATGGAATTAAAACAAGAAAAATCCAGTAGCGTCTCCCTTTTCTTGTGCCCACGTTATTCTTTGGCATATCATCTGTATTGGTAACGTTATACTCGTTAGAGCCAGTTTTCTTGTATGCTTTTTTGCAAGAATTTAAAGCAATCATGATTGATCCTCTTTTTGACTTTCGGGCGCATATTTCCAATCTCACCTATACATCCATTGATTCTTGCAATTTAAAGGGGCATGAGATAACGAAAATTACCCAAATTTGTCCTAAAGTATAGAATTAATTACCTCTTGCCTCGTAAGAAATAACTTGGTTTTAGGAGGTGAAAGATTGAAAAAGAAGAATACAATCGTTTGCCTGATGCTTATCAGCCTATTGGTTTCAACCTTTCTGCTAATACAACCGGCAGTTGCAGAAGAGCCCGAATACCAAAACGTATCGGTTCAAGAAGCTAACCAAATGATAAGCCAAAATCCGAGCCTGGTGATTTTGGACGTTAGAAATGAAAGCGAATACAAAATGGGGTATCTATTTGGTGCTATCTTGATCCCCCTAAATGAACTTGAAGGCAGAATTGGCGAACTGCCAGCTAACCAAAATGATACAATATTGGTTTACTGCGGCGTTGGAGGCAGAAGCGCACAAGCAAGCCAGATTCTTACGGGCCACGACTTTACAAACGTTTACAACATGGAGGGCGGCATAACAGCCTGGATTCAAGCAGACTATCCAATAATTACAAGCTACCATCATGTCTCTGTAGGGGTCGGAGAGAATGAAACCACAACTTTAGAGATAGTCCCTTTGCTTGGACTCGATTGCGGCTGTTTCACAGGAGTTCAAGAATGCACTGATACAAGCGGCGTCATTGATACGAATAAAACGGTGATAGACCAAGGAGAAGATTATACGGTCACACTCATAACCTACACATTTAACGGTTCAACGCTTGAACTTATCCAAAACAAAACCTTGCTTTGGAGCTATGCAGATAGTACATCAACCGAAAACACTACAGCTCAATTTATCCAAACGGAATTAACGGTAGATGGCCTAACTTCTCGATTCTATGTACTTAACTACTTAGTTCAACACCCAGACTACAATGTGAGTCTCCACTCAAGTCTAGTACCATTAAACGAGAATACCTACAACAACTCGCTAACAATTGTGAACTATGCGCCAGCTGGAGGATCTGATGTTTTATCATTAGAAATGGTGGAATTTGACTCGCCAGTTACCTTATCAACACTATACGCTACTCTTGCGCAAGTTGCCAACGAAATGGCCGACATCTACCAACAAAGTGAAGATGAAACGATAGTGCCACTTGCAGACCGTTATTTTGCAATGGGACAAAAAATCGGAGCCTTATCTGACATAGTTAGCCAAAACCTGCCCGATTATGACAAGCCCATATTATATAATATGGCTTTCCTAGTTGATGATTGGCTAAGTTGCCTAGCTTGTGTGGGACCAATTGTTGCATTGTGCTATTTAGGGTGCGCAGGACTCTGCGTTGCTTTTCCACCGGTCTGTCCATGGCTATGGGCTTGTGCAGACCTTGGATGCAACACTGCGGTTACATTGTACTGCGAATCAGTTGGCTGGTGCCCATAAAGAAGCTGTTGCAAACAATAAATAATCCATAACAACTCATTTTTCCCCTCTTTTTTAAATAGTAAAATATAGTGGGAGCATTTAGATTTGGTTAAGATTCAATCTAAGACTATACGCAAAAAATACAAGCCAACAGCCCCACCATATACTTATACGCAACATTTGATGCTGTTTCCTTTAGAGCAAAACGATGAGCTAACTCCCTTCCTAAAGCAGGAGTTGGAATTCACAATGACGGTTAACGAGGATATACTTCATATTACGCTAAAAAAGAGAAAACATCGGTGAATAAGCATGAGAATGTTTAAGCATTTACTAATCAGAATGGGGCAGATGCGCAAAGAACACCTAATCATTTCAAGACGTAACAGGGATGGAGATTTAGAGTACTCGATTTCTGAGGATATGCCTGCTTGGATGCGCAAAACTATGGCGCTTGGCGGCATAAACAGAAACTTTACACTTAACGGGTTAACGAAGGATCAATGGGGCTTAATAGATGTCGTCTGCGAACTCTCCGAGATGGAGAAGAAGGGCGAAGTAACAATCACCTATAACCCAGAGGTAGACGAAGAACCCATAGTAAATCTAACAGATAAGGTTCATCAAACGTACAAAAGAGACCCAGACAAATTCTATGGTCACAAGCTTAAGTTTTAGAAGTGGACCGTTCCCCCGCAACTGCGTCAGTCGGCATTTTCTAGCCCTAGAAAAATGCTCGATAAAACGTTTCTAGCGCTAGAAATCAACCCGTAAAAATCCGATTCAGAACTCGGTTAAAGCCAACGGTAAGTTGATATTTTTAACAAAAAACTAGCAATCATGTCATGGAACGTATTTTTTGAGGCGAATTTTTGGATTTTACCCATGATTTTTCTAGCGCTAGAAAAATTTTGCCTCGGTCATAACCGTCGAAAAATCAGTGGTTAATATGATAGCCTAGTTCTGACGCCTTACTCTTTGCTCCAAAGATTGGGGAGAGTAGTAAACTTTGGCGCCAACTAAGTGCAAGGGTATACCGCTTAAGGTTTTCAGCGGTAAGCAGAAAAAACTAAACCGCATAATTCTGCCCTTGTTAGAGAAGAATGCGCTGGCAAAAGAGGATGTTTTTCATGTGCTAAGAAAAACTAAAGGTTTTAGGGGTGTAACATCCAAGACTGTCTGCCGACGGATTGATGAGCTAAACAAAGAAGGCTATATCGCTCCAAGCGGAAAAAGACCGAGCGCAGTCCAGGGTGAATGCATACTCTACAAGACAACCCGCAAAGGGCTTGTAGCTTTGCGAATGGATCGCAGAAGTGGCGACGATTTTTTGGATAAAGCTAACGAAGAAGAAAAAGATGAATTCTTACGAATTTACTAATCTAGCGCTTACTGTTTTTGGTTTTTCGGTGGATTCTATAAAGCAACAATAGAATAGCTATTGTAAAAACCAAAAGAGTCATGGTCGATATGTCCATTTTCGGAGAGGTGTCTTTGCGAGGGGGTCACAAAGACGTGCCGTCTTTGCGGCGATGGATAGTTTTTATTTCTAGCCTGCAAGTCATGGAAGGTGACAATAAACTGGTAAATTTGATTGAGGACTGGGATGTCCTTGAGGAATATGCTGGAGAAAAATTAGGTTTCTACCAGCTCCTTAGCAACGATGGAATCATTGAGATAAGAGTTCAAACCGGACGGATAGACTACAAGAAAGAGTTCACAGCATCTATTTTCAACATTGTGGTGCAGGGGGTGGGATTCGAACCCAAGAGGCTGAACAGACAGTTTAGGTCAAGGATAAAGGGGTGATTCATCGTTCGTTTTTATGTAGCTATTTTCCCTCTTTTTCTCCTTAAGGGAACGCGTGCATTGTCGTATGTTTTTGGCAACAAATTATGTATGTTGTTAAGGGTAATGGGTGAGAAAGCATTATAGGTGTGAAAGTAAAATATTCTTACTGTGATAAATATGACTACAGAAGAGCCTGAAGTTACCACCATGAGCGAGAAAGGACAAGTAGTTATTCCGCAATCCATCCGAAAAGAACTTGGCATAAAACCCAAAACCAAGTTTTTAGTCTACGGCAGAGGCGATACCGTCATAATGAAAAAGCTAGACCTTCCCAATTTAAAAAAAGAGTGGGACAACATCTTCAAATCAATGGATAAAAAACAATTACGGCTGTCTGAGAAAGAAATCCAAGAAGAAGCAGCAAGCGCTCGAAAAGCAAGAAGATGATTTGAGTGCTTCGAGTTGCCCTTGACACAAACGTTTTGGTAAGTGCCCTAATTTCTGATGGCAAATCAAGAGAGCTACTAAAAATGGGAATAGTCAAGCAGTATGCCATAGTTATATCCGACTTGATTTTGAAGGAACTGGCGCTTGTTCTTAGTAGACCAAAATTTAAAACAAGCCAAGACGAGGTTCAAAGGGTTATTGTTGCCCTGATGCGTACAGCTGAAGTTGTAAACGTAACATCAAAGCTCAAAGCAGTTAAAGAGGACCCAAAAGACGACATGATTGTTGATACAGCGTACGATGGAAACGCCAACATGATTGTGACCGGAGATAGCCACCTTCTAGCACTAAATGAGTATAGAGAAATCAAAATAGTCACTGTCGAGAAAATGATAGCATACTTAAACAGTAACACGCATAAATAAAATAACGGTTTCGTCTCTTTCCCTGAAGATCAGGGAGAAGATGCTTATGCTGGAAAAAATATTTTTTTTATTCATACGCTCCTAATTAAGACTGATGTTACCTGATTCAATGGTAGAAGTAGTACGCTCAAAATTTGCTAACTACTTTTCCCAACACGGGAGTCTTTAGAACGAATTATTGCTTTAGACAGAGAAGCTCAACGTGTAAAAAGGCAAAATCAAAATAGCGCTTAACTACAAAATGCTCTACAGCATAACTCTTGGGGTGTAAAGTTGGTGGGTAACAAGAAGTATTATTGTGAAGTGGGTGGTAGAGAAGTCACCAAAGATGAGTACTCAGACCCTGAGGGCGGTGCTGGGAATGCGGGGATACCGAGTTAACTGAAGGGAGTCTGATATGCTGTTTGGAGATTTGATGTAGATGAGGTCTGATTCAGAAATTCATGAATGCATCCGATGTGGAAGGCATGTTG
>Ga0265293_10006768_pt1 | contig 18055 bp, 19 predicted proteins | sample Munlanlewell138R_FD_192505 | JGI IMG/M metagenome (GOLD analysis project Ga0265293, IMG submission 192505) | Leachate microbial communities from a municipal landfill in Southern Ontario, Canada - Leachate well 138R | ecosystem: Engineered > Solid waste > Landfill > Unclassified | place: Canada...
GGTCCACATAACGCTGACGGTAGCGTAACTCCACATCTTTGAGTCCGTGCCACTTATCCGGCAGGGGTCGCAAAGCCTTGGACAACAAGATGAATGAATTTACGGCCAGAGTCACCTCACCCCGTCTGGTTCGGAAGACCTTGCCGCTAACCCCGATAATGTCGCCAATGTCAAAAGACTTGAAGTATTGGTACGCTTCTTCACCGAGATCATTGACTTTAACGTAAACTTGGATCTGGCCTGTCTCATCCTGAATATGAGCAAAACTAGCCTTTCCCATTACCCGGATGGTTCTGATCCGACCGGCCAAGCTAACCTCCGGACCGGCATCATGGGCTAGCTCTTGGCCATCGGCTGTTGCAGTTTGCTCTAGTTCTAAAAATCGCTGAACCGCCATAGCGGCGGTCGCGGTGCGCTCATACCGGCTGATTTTAAAAGGGTCCCTGCCTTCAGCGCGCAGTTGCTGTAACTTTTCCCTCCTGACCAACATCTGGTCGTTGAGGTCTAGTCCATCTTGTTCTTCTACATTGCTCTGGTTCAAATCACCGTGTTCGGGAACCACTTTTATCCTCCTAACTATCTATGCCCGAGAAACCGAGAGTATCTCATACTGGATGACCCCGATAGGCACCGGGACATCCACCACCGAGCCAATCTTTTTGCCCAAAATCGCCTTGCCTACCGGCGATTCATTGGATATCTTGTTGTTGGTCGGGTCACTCTCAGCAGAACTGACCAGTTGATACTCCTCTTCTACACCGGTCTCAAGGTCCTTAAGTTTAACCTTTTGGCCCATCCCGACAACGTCCTCTGAATATTCATCACTATCGATGATCTTCGCGTTACGTAAAACCTTTTCTAACGTAGCGATGCGTCCCTCGATAAACGCTTGTTCATTTTTGGCATCATCATACTCAGAGTTTTCGCTAATATCACCAAATTCGAGAGCTTGTTTGATCCGAGCGGCAACCTCACGACGTTTTACGGTTTTAAGGTATTCTAACTCCGCCTCTTTCTGCTTCAAGCCCTCTTCGGTTAGTAGGTACTCTTTCTCTATCATTATACCCTTCCCCTCTTAAGGTCTGCTGCCCTTTGTAGTTCAGCTTTAATGTATGTGCAGCTTTTTTTATGTATGCGAGCAAATAATTGTCAGTTGCTCAGCTACGCGTAAAAGGGCACCGGTCAAGCGACCAGTGCCGATTCCCGCAAAATTTGGAATAATTATAATTGAGGGCTAGCTATTTGTCAAGAAAGACCTGCCGCCATTGCCTTTGCCCCTTTGATCCGATGCTTAATCGCCAAGATTTCCCGCTCATCCAAAGCCCGCTCAAAGCTACGCAGGCCGGCCAAACTAAAGCCGTGCTTTTCGGCTAAGCAATCTATCTCCATCACCTGCTCAACCGTTAAATCCCGGCCGAGACTAAATGGCTCATACCGCTTTTCTAGTGCCAACATCATGGTTTCAGCCATACACGCATACGCTGTACCCGGGGGGAAACCAAAGTTAAAACCAAAATCTACACTACCCGGAACCTGAACTACACCTCCTTCGAAGACCAGCACATCCCGACGAGCTTCGGCAACCCGGCGTGAAACATCGCGCGGCCTGGCTACGTCACAGACAATCGCCCCGGATTTTAGATAATGAGGTTTAATTACGGTATCAACCGCGCTGGTCACGGTAATCACCACGTCAACTTGGCCCAAAGCCGTACTAATATCAGTACTGACACTGACCTTAGTTGATTCGCTGGCAGTAATCTCCTGTGCTAACCGAGACAAGTTCTCGCTGTTCCGTCCGATCAAGGTGAGTTCCTTGACCTGCTTTGCCATGATGCGCGCACAGGCTTTCCCGATCGAACCTGTGGCTCCGATTACAGCTAGGTTGGCCTCTGACAAATCCAATTCCATCAGTTGGCTAGCCCGCCTAATCCCTCTTAACGCAGTGGCTACCGTAAAACTATTGCCGGTAGTTACTGGAATCCGGACGTTCTTGGCTATGGTGACTCCAGCATCACCTACAACCGAGGTTAGCGCGCCCAAGCCGACAATCCCCGCGCCAAGCCGTTCGGCCAATTTGGCAGCGCCGGAAATCTTGCGGAGGACATACTCCTCAGGCAAGTCAAACATCAATCTGCTGGTGATCGGGCAGGCGATGAACCAGCCGGAAGCCTCAGCCCCGGTAGCAGACTTGATACCGGTAATACTAGAAACTGCAAATGATGGCAGATGCCGAAAACAATTCTCCAAGAAAGACTCTGGTAACTTTTTAGCCTGGGGGAACTTGCGAAAAATATCCGTGGTGTCTAAAGGGTGAATAATAAAGGCGAACTTTTCCAACTAGGGGTGCAACTCCTTTCTGGTTACGCTAACTGCTCTAAACGTGGCTTGAAACCGATCTTATCGAGTAGCTCCTGATAGTCTCCCGGAGTTAGCTCACAATAGGGCTTGCTTGACAAAGCGACCAACAAGCCTTCCATCACGTTAGTGCCGAATGAACGTCCCGATAACTCCGGCGTAGTCGTAATCAGCCTGGAAACACCACGGTCTTTCAGGTCCTGTACATCCTTTGCAGTTACCGTGTTTGTCAAGATAGTTTTTCCACTAAGGTCGGTCGGCATATACCTCTTGATAAAAAGATAATCCCCAGCAATAATATCAGCCCACTGATACCACTTAGCAAATTTCGGTTTCTGCTCCTTAATCTGTTTTTCTCCTGTCGGATAAACTAGCTCAAAGGGCAACTGCACTATCACCGGGGCCAGAACAGCCGCTACCCGGTAGAGAGTTTTGAGTGTTCTGATCGGAATTGCCAGGCCTAAGGCGAACATCAGATCACCGAGCACCAGATCGGCCTGTAAGTCAGATAGAGCTTCTGCCATGCCAAAACGGTCGAGACCACAGGTCAAAAGAACCTTTTGTTTACGAAAATCAATGAGGCCGGATTCCTGAAGTTGATAAATAACTCTGCGCTCCAAAGTGTTTTTAAGCCCAGTTCCATCGACAATCGGTGTGCTGGTTGCAGCCCGGAAAATCCGCTTGCCATCGCGGAAGGTATAGCGTTTGGGCCCTGCCCACACATGCAAGTCGATACCACCCATGCCAAGAGCATCTACCTTGCCATCTAACTCTTTGATCAATAAGATGGCTTTTTCCATATCGCCATCGGTGCCAATTCGTTCGATGCGGACCTCTTCACCGAGGACATTTATCTCTACACAGTGGTTACGTTCTGATGATCCGATACTGACTGAGACGACCCGTTTCATGACTTATCCCCTTTCCTTGCTAACTTGTTTAACCCGCACCTTTTCCACCAGCTTACGCACGCTTTCCGGGTTTAGATAAACATCTTCGGTGATGGGAGATTCCCCGATCGAAATCGTGATGGCCTTTTCTCCCAACACCGATTCGATCACACTGTTGCGCATATCCGAACCGAAAAAAATCACCACATCATAGCCCCGCAGATCCGCTACGATCCGCATCAACTCATTAAAAACTTCGGTGCCGTCCTTGTTAGCGAAGAAACGCCAGCGTTCGGCCTCGGTGAGCAGCAGAATATATTCGACACCCAACTCGGTTAAGATCTGATGAAGCTCTACTTTGTTCTGGATCGGAAAACCAACCACCGCCACCCGATTGCCGCGTTTTACCTCCCCAAGCGTCTCTAGACGGGAGATGAAACTACGGTCAATCCCGCACAATTTGGCTACTTCAAGTTGTGAGTAACCCTGTACGCGGAGCTCTAAAATCTTATCCAACGCCATCATGATCTTATTGCGACTCAGCAATTTGCTGCCGATGCGAATAAAGTTCAAGTCGCCACCCCGTTAATGTGCACAAAACTGTGCAACTATTCTCTACCATATTATACTGAGAAAGCCTTTTTTATTCAATAAAAAAGCCTGCACAAAAGTGCAGGCAGAATCCGCTAGCTATCCCAATCAGTTTGGCAACTTGGCTTTAAATTCTGTTAAGGCAGCGATTACCTCCTCCGCAGACTTGAGGGTCTGGATGTAGGTCTTAAGCTCGCTAGCGCCCCTAATCCCCTTTAAATACCACGCGATATGTTTGCGCATCGCCGGAACAGCGACGGCTTCGCCCTGATAGTCCACGGCCTGATTCAAATGGCGGATCGCCATTTCCAGTCGGTCTTGAACCGAAGGTGGATCCGGGGCTTCACCATCGGCAACCAACTTTCTGGCCCTACTTATCAACCATGGATTACCTAAAGCTCCCCGACCAATCATAATTCCAGCACAGCCACTGGTGGCCAAGCGCTCCCGGACAGATTGCAGATCGTCAATGTCACCGTTGCCGATCACCGGAACATCGACCGCTTCGACAACGGCCCGAATGATATCCCAGTCAGCTGTCCCTGAGTAAAATTGGGCCCTGGTGCGCCCATGCACCGCAACCGCCTGGGCCCCTGCATTCACCATCAGCTTGGCAAACTCCGGTGCATTGATGTTATGATCATCCCAGCCAGCCCTAATTTTCACCGTTACCGGCACCTGTACACTATTAGCAACTGCATCGACAATCTGAGCGGCTAATTGCGGTCTTTTCATCAACGCCGCCCCATCCCCGTTAGATACAATCTTCGGCGTGGGGCAACCCATGTTAATGTCAATGAAAGTAGGCGCACAGCGACCCTCTACCACCTTGGCTGCTTCAGCCATAACCTCGGGCTTGGACCCAAAAAGTTGCACCGCCAATGGCCGGTAAGCCTCGAAATCAAGCATTTTGAAGGTCCGGGGATTGGCGTAGAGTAGTGCCATGGCGCTAATCATCTCGGTATAGGCCAGGCCCGGCGCCAGCTCATACACGATTTCGCGAAACACCCGGTCGGTTACTCCAGCCATCGGTGCTAATATCACCGGGTTATCTATTTCAATTCCACCAATTCGTAAGTTGGCTAAAATGCCTCATCACACTCCAAAAAAAATAGGGAGCTAACTTAGCATTTGCCAGTTAACCCCCGCATAACAAACTAATATTAACTTACTGAAGGTTGTATTTCTTCTTGAATTTTTCAACTCGGCCACCTGTATCGACAACCTTTGACTTACCGCCGGTATAAAGAGGGTGACACTGTGAGCAGATCTCTACCTTAAGATCATCTTTGGTAGAAGCAGTTTCAAAACTCGCACCGCACGCACAGTTAACGGTAACCTTTTTCATTTTCGGATGAATGCCTTCTTTCACAACTTTCACCTCACTTACGGCGATTAGTATAGCATATTTGGGCATCTAATTACAACTGAAATTACTTCAGATACTGTAATGGATCACGGGAAGCATTTTTATAGCGAATTTCAAAGTGAAGGTGCGGCCCGGTAGATCGTCCGGTATTCCCAGAATACGCGATGAGCTGACCTTGATTGACACGCTGCCCCGCCTTGACCAATAATTTTGAATTATGGGCATACCGGGTCTCGTAACCATTTCCATGGTCAATAATAACCAGGTAGCCATAGCTGGAAGAGTATCCGGCTGTCGTCACCCTACCACCAGCTGCGGCTACTACCCGCGTGCCGGTTACCACCGCAACATCAATCCCATGATGCATTCGACCCCAGCGCTGGCCATACCGGGAGCTAATTCTACCCTTGACAGGCCAAATAAATTGAGGTCCTTCTTGAGCGCGATAATAATTAAGATCCTTCTCCGGAACCCCCCGTGGAATAAACAACTCTTGTCCTACAACTAGTCGGCCAGGTTCTGCGATCCCATTAGCCGCAATAACATCATCGATCGAAACTTTATATTTCCGAGCAATCTCCCAGAGGTTTTCTCCGGATTTGATCGTGTGCAACACTCCGACTTCGCTAAGAATCCGCAACTCTTGGCCAATCCGAATCGTATTGATATCATCTAGATTGTTGGCCCCAAGAATAGTATTGACATCGATCCCGTATTTCTTAGCGATAGTATATAGATTTTCGCCCTTGGCTACGCGATGAACGGAGACAGTGGGTAAGGCCGCCTTTGGCTCCGGCTCAGGCTCAGGTTCTGGCTCCGGTTCGGTCGGTTGTGCGGCAAGCAATCTATCAGCTTCGGCAAGTTGCTCGGTTAGCAGATCAACCCGATTATCGTCGACCCTAGCCGTTCCCTCACGGGACACCACAGCCAGTGAGGGGGAAGCGGTCAATACCTCAAACTCTCCACGCATCGCCAAACTGATCGGGTTATCCTCGACAACGACCTGGTCAATTGGTCCAGTCCCCGAATAGCCCAATAACCCGGTTGCACCGGCCAACGAAATAGCCAGTATCACCAATGGATGTCCAAAATAGCGCGAAAAAAAGGCCATGGTCCCCTCCGCTCTACTCACTTATCTAAACGGAAATAGAGTTCTAACGATCTAATTTTCAAGGCCAGGTAGAAAAATTCCTGCAAATTGTGACCGATTATCCGTTATTCCCAAGTTTTTTCATTTACAGCACGCAAATTATCCGCAAAAGACGATTTCACAATCATGTTGATCAAATCCTTGTTGGTACGGGAGTGCTTTAGTCGGTCCAAAACCAATTCTGTTGTTTCTGCTACCCCCAAAGAAGCCAGGGCCTTGCGCAATACGACAACCATCTCCAGCTCCTCCGGTTCCAACAGAAGTTCTTCTTTGCGTGTGCCACTTTTGTAGATATCAATAGCTGGGAAAATCCGGCGTTCGGAGAGTTTACGGTCTAAGTGAATTTCCATATTCCCGGTACCCTTAAACTCTTCATAGATCACGTCATCCATCCGGCTTCCCGTTTCGACCAGAGCAGTCGCTAAGATGGTCAGACTACCACCACCTTCGAAGTTGCGTGCGGCACCAAAGAACCTCTTTGGTCGATGCAGAGCAGTAGGATCAACCCCACCGGAGAGGGTGCGACCACTCGGGGGAACGACCAGGTTGTGCGCCCGTGCCAGGCGGGTAATACTATCTAAGAGAATGACTACATCGCGCCCCATCTCGACCAAACGTTTAGCTCTTTCCAACACAAAATCTGCTACTTTGACATGGTTCTCGGGTAAGTTGTCAAAAGTAGAGCTGATAACCTCACCTTTAACCGAACGCTGCATATCAGTGACTTCTTCCGGGCGCTCGTCAATTAAAAGCACAAACAACAGCACATCCGGGTGGTTGGCTGTAATGCTGTTGGCAATTTTTTTCAGTAATGTTGTTTTGCCTGCTTTCGGTGGAGAAACGATTAGACCGCGCTGGCCTTTGCCTATCGGGGCGATGAAGTCGATTAACCTCGTAGCGATATCACGCTGTCCTGTTTCCAAACGGAGCCGTTCATCGGAATAAATCGGTGTCAAATCATCAAAATGCTTGCGATTAGCGAGCGCATCAAGATCAGCGTCATTAACCTGTTGAACTCTCAATAAAGCGGCATAACGTTCCGTGTCTTTCGGGGTCCTTATTAAGCCGGTAACTTTATCACCGTCACGAAGGGAAAATCGCCTAATCTGCGAAGGGGATACATAAATGTCATCAGGACCAGGGAGATAACCTGAACATCGAAGAAAACCGTACCCATCAGGCAAGATTTCTAGGATTCCTGAGCCGGAAGGGACCTCATTCTCGTGCGCCTTTGTGGATTTGGGTTTTCCTCTGACAGGAGATTGTTCGGGAATCTTCTCGATTTGGGAGGTCGGCTGCTCATCCTCGGCTACCTCAACGCCTGAGTCTGCTGCTTGGTCTGGTTCTTCCTCAGGAACTTGATCTTGGGAATTTTCTTGAAGCTGTTGTAACTCAGCTTGTTTAGCCTTGGCTAATTCGATTAACTTTTCCATCACCAGATCAATTAGTTCCGACTTGCGAAGTCGCTGATAGTTCTTGAGTCCAATGCGCTGAGCTACAAGGCGCAGTTCAGCTACTGTCCGCTTTTCTAAGTCAGACTTATTCAATTATTTCACCTCTATTTCGGAGTAAACCGCAAGTAATTGTTATCTGACAGCCTTATTGGCTGAACCGAAAAGATTAATTTTGGCCTCAACCACATCGGCCATGGCGTCAATTGCCGGGCTCAATATCCTGCGGGGATCATACGTGTCATGATGATCCAAATAGTCTTTGACCGCTTTGGTGAAAGCCATCCGCAACTCTGTATCGATATTGATCTTACAGATCCCTCTTTCTATAGCTTGGCGAATGCTCTCGGCTGGCACACCGGAAGCACCATGTAAAACCAGCGGAATTGGGACTATCTCAGCAATTTGTTGCAATCGCACGAAATCTAAGTGTGGCTCACCTTGATAAAGTCCATGGGCAGTCCCGACAGCTACAGCCAAAGCATCAACCCCGGTTTGTTCAGCAAACACTCTGGCCTGGTCAGGATCTGTATAAGCTGCTTCCTGCTCACCGACGGAAATCTCATCCTCTTCTCCTGCTAAGCGACCAAGCTCGGCCTCGACCGATACCCCATAGGCATGAGCCAAGGCGACGACTTCTTTGGTGACCCGAATATTCTCAGAGAATGAGTAATGCGAAGCATCAATCATTACCGATGAATAACCCGCCTTAATACACGCCTCAATAGTGGCTAGATCCGTCCCATGATCTAAATGCAGGGCTACCGGAACCCCGGAAAGATCACCGGCAACACGGGCCATCGCTACAATGTATTCAAGTCCGGCATATTTTATAGCACTCTGGCTGGTTTGAATAATGACCGGAGCAGATCTACGTTTAGCTGCTAAGATAATAGCTTGGAGAATTTCCAGATTGCTAAAATTAAAAGCTCCGACCGCATAACGACCCTTCTTGGCTCCTTGCAGCAACTCCCGCAATGGTACTAGCATATTGTATTCATCCTTTGAAGAGATCCCAATTATTTATGGGTTTTAAACATACTGCGATTAAACTGTGAGATTGTTTTGGCGACCAGCTCAACCTGGTTTAACTCCAAGACCAGAGCCAGATCTTGCTCAGTGCGGCCGTAAATAGTTAAGCCACCATCGCACTCAGGGCAATGTAGCTCAACTCGCTCGGGGAAAATATCGATATCAATGTCTACATTACCGCACTGGCAAAATAGCTTTCCATGATTGGCGAGACCTTGCAAGGACTCGAGAATCCCGATCATTACCTCGCGATTCTCAAAGTAATCTGCATGATCATGAGAGACTAGCAAATCCTCTAACGGCGTCTGCTCTTTGCGGATTACCTCTTGAATAGCTAGTTTGCCACCCAGGGAGCCCAGTTCGATATCCGTATCGGGACAGGCCAAAGTGACATGCCCATCCGTTGCAAACTCCTTCGCCGTTAGGTTATACACATGCAAATGCTCACATACCACACAGAAAAGTTGAGCGGTATACCGTGAATAGTCTCGGGTACTCAGCTGAAATATGGAAAAACCACAAGTACACTGTAGCTTGAGCGTCCTCGCTCCAGAAAGTGAGAACAGCGAAAAAACCTGGTGGTTTAGCTTACCACATGCCGGGCAGCGCATAGCCATAGCCCGTTCGGTTTCGATTATCATCTGTGTGAAAGACTCCCCATTTATTAACAAGTCTGGTAAAGTTATTCGCTAGGATGCCCTATTTTCCTCCCGGATAACCAAAGGCTGGCATTGTTTTACCGACCCGGTACTATCCAAACTCACTAAACAAATTGATCCCACTGGTGGCTGAACGCCGCTTGCAGCTGAATTTAGCACCCAAAAACCTGGTCCGGCAGAGTTGAGGGGCCTGAGCAAAATTCGGTTGCCAGATACCGCACCAATCTCTGCCTCAACACAGTAATAAAAACCTTCAACCCTGATAACCTGATCTGCCGAGAGCAGCACCGATGCCTCTACGTAGTGGCCGTCCATGATCGGCCCAAGTGCAGCAGCCCCTACCGATAAGCCGTTTAACGTTATTTGACAATCGGGACTAAGTTGCAGGTGCCGCGGTTCGCCAGAGGAAAGTTTGAGCTCTAACTCGTGGCCACCCACCGAGATAACCTCACCGGTCAAATCGCCACCCGCAGGCAACCGGGGAGGGTGAAAACCCCAATCAAAAGCAGCTGAGCTCAAAGTCGCCCAGAGCATTATATTTATCAAGCAAAACAGCACCAAACGCAATTGTCTATACATCCCCATACCCACTTTCTGTGTTTCTTATACACAGTCTCGACAGGGTTAACCGGGGATATACATTTACTAATTACGATTGATGATTTTTTGCCGCCCGAATGAAATCCCTGAATAGTGGGTTCGGCCGATTGGGCCGGGATTTAAACTCCGGATGAAACTGGCAGCCGATAAACCATGGATGGTCGGGATATTCGATGATTTCGACCAGCCGATGATCAGGCGAAGTTCCGGAGAGCAATAAGCCTCGAGCAGTTAGTTCACTGCGATAAGCATTGTTGAACTCATACCGATGCCGATGCCTCTCGTAAATAATCTCTTCATTGTACGCGGCAAAGGCTTTAGAGTCAGACAGTAAAACCGCCGGATGGAGGCCTAAGCGCATGGTTCCGCCCATTTTTTCAACTTCTTTTTGCTCCGGCATTAAATCAATAACCGGAAACGGGGTCTCGGCATCGAATTCTGCACTATGCGCACCCTGCATGCCGGCCACATTGCGGGCGAATTCAACTACAGCGCACTGCATCCCGAGGCAGATGCCAAAAAACGGGACTTGCTGTTCGCGGGCCCACTTAATCGCATTAATCTTGCCTTCAATCCCACGATAGCCAAAACCTCCGGGGACTATTACACCATGAACCCCTGACAGAGCTCTGTCAACCTCTTCGTCGCTCATCCCGTCAAGTGAATCCGAGTGGATCCACCTAATTTTGATATTGACCCGGTTGGCAATACCCGCATGTTTAAGCGCCTCTACCACGCTGAGGTAGGCATCATGCAATTCGATGTACTTTCCGACCAAGGCGATTTCTACTTCGCTTTCGCTACTCTGCATCTCTTGAACCATCTCTTCCCACTCAGAGAGGTCCAAGGTGCGTTCGGGCAAGCCTAGACGTTCCAGGACTTGCTTGTCAACGCCCTCTTTGGCAAAGTGCAAGGGGACTTCGTAAATATGCACGCAATCTGCATTAGAAATAACAGCCTCGGGTTTAGTATCACAAAAGAGAGCAATCTTTTCACGCAGTTCTTTGCTGATCGGCTTTTCCGACCGGCACACAATCAGGTCAGGCTGGATGCCGATGCTGCGCAGTTCCTTGACGCTGTGCTGGGTTGGCTTGGTTTTCAACTCTCCAGCCGCTTTAATAAACGGCACCAGAGTTACATGAATATACATCACCGAATCGCGGCCGACATCAATGCGGAATTGTCTAATCGCCTCCAAAAACGGCAAGCTCTCGATATCGCCAACGGTACCACCAATTTCCACAATCACCACATCCGCTTCTGTTTCGGAAGCGACTCGGGAAATCCGGTCTTTGATCTCATTGGTCACATGAGGAATTACTTGCACCGTCCCGCCTAAGAAATCACCTCGGCGTTCCTTGGTTAGGATGGTCCAATAAATTTTACCGGTGGTGACATTATTGAGCTTGGTAAGATTAATGTCGATGAACCGCTCATAATGACCCAAGTCTAAATCCGTTTCAGCGCCATCATCGGTGACAAAAACCTCACCATGTTGGTATGGACTCATCGTTCCTGGGTCGACATTAATATACGGATCAAATTTTAGCACCGTTACCGAATAGCCGCGGCTCTTTAACAGCCTCCCAATCGAAGCAGCGGTTATTCCCTTCCCGAGCGACGAGACCACCCCGCCGGTCACAAAGATGAATTTAGCCATATAATACTCTCCTCATGCTTGTGATAAATAATTTAATACCAATATTTTTAGTTCTGAACCCAGCTCAGCTGAGCTTAAGCTAACTTCGGATTTAGAACTAAACGAAACCAAATCAAAATGCTGGGTAAACGAGGTAACCTCGGCCAACTCAAACTTCAACGCATCGGTTTGAAAATGCATCGGAATCACCAAACGGGGTCGCAAGTCGCGTACAAGCTGGGCAGCCTCAGCACCGTCAATGGTGTATGTGCCCCCCACCGGCACTAAGAGAAGATCCAATCCGGACAACTCGGCAACCAGCTCCGGAGTTGGCAGATGGCCCAAGTCGCCGAGATGAGCTATTCGCAGCTCCGGATGATCAAAGCGAAAGATGGTATTTGGTCCACGTTTTCCTCCCTGAACTTGATCATGATAAGATGGCAGTCCGGTAATCTCTAACCCGGCCGCCTTTGCAACCGGCGGAGAATTTGCCCCTTGCCCCCGCAGCAACAACGGCTGACCGGGCAGCCCAGCAGTATAGTTGTGGTCGTAATGCTCATGGCTGATTGTCACAATATCAACTGGTACCTGCGGCAGCGGGTAACCAACCGTCTCGTCAAAAGGATCGGTCAATACCGAAACCCCAGGCCACTCTAGGCGAAAGCAAGCATGTCCATGCCAGGTAATCCGTACCATCTTAAACCTCCTTGTTACATCCGCTCTGGTGCGCTAATTCCTAACATCTCCAATACTATGCGCAACACAACTCCCGTTACATCTACCAACAACAGTCTGGCAGCTGTTAGTTGGGGATCATCTGTAAGCACCCGGACCGCATTATAAAATGAATGAAATGAACCTGCTAACTCGTGAGCGTACCGAGCGATGCGGTGTGGCTCGAGGTTAGCTGCGGCCACCCCTACCTCTTCAGGCCAAAAGGCCAGTTTTTTCAGCAACGCCTGTTCACTTGGGGTCTCCAAGAGCTGTAAGTTGACCCTAGGTGTCTGCAGCGCGCTGCCGGACGGGATTATCCCGAGCTCCGTGGCCTGACGAAGGATCGAAGCAATCCGGGCATGAGCATACTGGATGTAAAAGACTGGATTCTCATCGGTATGAGATGCTGCCAGACCCAGGTCAAAATCTAGATGGCTGTCGGCTGAACGCATAATAAAGAAATAGCGGGCAGCATCCTTGCCGACTTCTTCGATCACTTCCGCTAAGGTCACCAGCTTACCGGTGCGCTTTGACATCATCACCGGTTGGCCGTCGCGAATCAAATTTACCAACTGTACTATCAGCACTTCGAGATCGGCAGGGTTACGTCCCAAAGCGGCGACACCGGCTTTCATCCGCGGAATATACCCGTGATGATCAGCACCCCAAATATTGATGACTTTGTCAAAACCGCGGTCATACTTGTTCTTGTGGTAAGCCAAATCAGCGGCGAGATAAGTCGGAACCCCGTTATCTCTGATCACCACTCGATCCTTGTCATCACCATAGGCGGTTGATTTAAGCCATAGTGCCCCATCGGCTTCGTAAATATTACCATTGGCCTGGAGATACTTGATTGTTTCAGCGATCGCGCCGCTCTCATGCAAAGTAGATTCGCTGAACCAGTTATCAAAGGTAACTTCGAATTCGCTCAGATCATTCTTGATATCATTCAGCTTGCGCTCCAAGGCAAATCTGATAAACAACTCCTGCCGTTCTTGGTCAGAAAGGGTTAAGTAATAATCACCATGCTCAGCGGCCACCTCTTCCATCAACAGTCGCAGGTCCTCGCCATGGTAACCGTCTTCGGGCACCGGTACATCCTGACCGAGAGCCTGTCGATACCGCGCCTCTAAAGAGATCCCGAAATTCCTGATCTGATTTCCAGCGTCATTGATATAGTATTCTTTCTGCACCTCGAAGCCGGCTGCTGCCAAGAGATTCGCCAACACACTGCCAACAACGGCTCCCCGGCCATGGCCAATATGTAGTGGCCCGGTTGGGTTGGCGCTAACAAATTCTACTTGCAGCTTTTGGCCTTGGCCTAGATCAACCCGCCCATAATTGGTTCCATGACGCTTAATATCGGCCACGACCCTAGTTAGCCAAACTGGGTCGAGGTAGAAATTGATAAACCCCGGACCGGCAATTTCTACTTTAGCGATCAATGTACCAGCCGTATCGAGGTTGTTCACAATAACCTCAGCGATTTTCCGGGGCGCCAAGCGAGCAGCCTTGGCTGAAGTGAGCGCAATATTGGTTGACCAATCGCCGAATGACTCCTCACGCGGCACCTCGAGGGGGATTTCATCGCCCGACAGCATTGTATCGGGAAGCTGCCCGTCATCGATGGCAGACCGAATGGCGCTGCGAACTACCTGGCGAATCTGGTCTTTTATTTCATCTAAAATATACATCAGGGATTACTCCTTCTTTCCGAACCTTTGGTGATATTCCGATAACATTATTTCGGCGGAGTTCTTCTTCTGGCGTAAATATTCCTGGCAGGAATAAGAACCGGTTCCTTCACCGAAACGCATTTGGCACTTGGCCTGGTTTGCCGCCAAGTAATCCGCTAGATCCAAATTATATGTATAGGCGAGCTTTACCAAGAAAGTAACTGCATCGGCCAATTCTTCACCTAAGTTATCCCGGATCCTCTCTCGCTCGCTTGGTGAAACTGTCTTATAGCCCTCCAAAGCCAGGACACAGCGACTTAGCTCGCCCAATTCTTCTACCAAATGGGCAAGTGTATCCGTGCCTGGGCATAAGTCCCAACCCCGAGACCGATCAAATTGGTGAACCCACTCCTGGTAATCGCGAATATCCATGGGCATGCCTCCTTACCAGGTTAACTTTACTATGGTTCTACACAGATAAACTTCTTCCTCTCATTTTCTCCAGGGGCTGCCGGCTTAAAACAAAATGCCCTCACGATTAATAGAGGGCATTGGCTTATGCAGTTATTTATAACAGCCTCTAAAACCAGCCGTTATAGGATAACCCAATCAGACCGGAATCCAGGCCGACATAAGATGCGTGTAGGACAAAGTTAGGACTGATCCGTAATTGTAGTCCGACACTCAAGTCGTCCCCATTCAGTTCAGCCAGAACAGAGGTCTGTAAAGCTAAGTTCTTTTGCCCCGGCTGACTGACGGATACCGTATTGAAAACCTTGCTGATCCCAGCAAAAAGCGGATCACCGGGTGACTGAATCCCGATGTGACCCCGTAGTCCGAATTCGGGTAGATTTTTGCTGGCCACAGCATATAAGCGGCGCTCAAAAGAATTACCCAGGTCCCTACCGCCAACAGCAATACCGGGATACTCTTTGGTCTCGGGAACCAACTGGTACTTGGCGTTAAGGTAGCCAAGCGAATCACCATGATTCCAGACACCGATACCAAGCTCCAGGTTCTTAATTGGTGCCCCGTTAATTACAAAGGATAAATCATCATGATAATAAAAAGCACCCATGTTAAACTGGCCGGACTGAACCACATCTGCTGTCGGAATGGTAATTAAGCCGGTCGGACCCAAAAAGCTAGGCGTTGCTGATGCGACAGGCACCAACACCAACAATCCGATAAACAGAATAAATACAGTCAATCTCGACTTGTTAATCACTATTCCCATCCTCCCGACAAATCTGGCATCCATGAAAGAGTTTTCCACCCGAGGGCAAAATCCCTCTCTTATATACTACCAAATTACGGCAGATCAGAACAGCAATAACTCCCGTAAGATCTTGGCCGCCAAAAAAGGAGTTCGTCGACTGAGGTCATATTCGGGAGCGACCTCAACGATATCAGCCCCCACCAGATTAACATCTTTAAGCAACAAAATTGACTTGATCAGCTCGGAGCTCGTAATCCCGCCTGGCTCCGGGGTGCCCGTCCCCGGTGCAAAGGCAGGGTCAACTACATCGATATCAAGGGTCAAATAGACCGGGGAACCCTGGATCTCCGGAAGAATGCTCTTCAGCGGCTCGTATACTTCAAATGGAAACAGTTTTGTTCTTTCCCTGGCAAAGGCCCACTCATCACGCTCACCGGATCTAATGCCAAATTGGTAGACCCGGATCGCAGAGTCGGTGTCAAAAAGGCGCCGAATTACACTGGCATGTGAGAATTGCTGGCCTAGGTAGTCGTCCCGCAGATCCGTGTGGGCATCAAGATGAATCAAGACTAGATCAGGATTGGCAGCTAACACAGCCTCTATCGCCGGCCAAGCAACTAGGTGCTCACCACCGAGCATAATCGGAATTTTGCCATCGCGGACTACCATTGTGGTAAATTCTTTGATCAACTCAAGGGATCGGTTAACGTTACCAAAGGGCAAGAGCAAATTTCCCGCATCGAAGAAAGGAACTGACAATAATTCTTTGTCCTGATACGGGCTATACTCTTCGAGCCCTTCTGAAACATCTCTAACCGAGCCGGGGCCAAAGCGGGAACCGGGCCGAAAACTAACGGTCCAGTCCATGGGGGCCCCAAAGATTACTTTTGTGGCCTGAGCATAATCATCAGAGGCCCCCAAAAAGGGAGCCCCCACACTCATATGTTCCCGGAAAAACGACTTAATGGCGTTGTTCACAGTTAATCCTCCAATAATTCTTGGACAAACCGTGGCAAGACGAAGGCTGCCTGGTGGATCTGTGGTGTATAGTATTTGGTCTCAAAAGAAACACTTTCCGGAGCCGTGGCCGGATCTGGACCCTTCGAACCAATAGTAAAACTCCACAATCCAGATGGATAGGTTGGAACATTGCCCAGATAAATCTTGGCCACAGGAAAGACGGACTTCATGTTCCGAAATGTCTTGACTACCAGCTCATCGTTGGCCCAAGGAGACTCGGTCTGTGCGACCAACAAGCCGTTTTCACGCAGAGCCTTGCGGCAATCCTGGTAAAATGGGACCTCAAAAAGCTGTACCCCTGGCCCAACCGGATCCGAGGAATCGATGATAATCACGTCATATTCATCTTCAGCTTCGCGGATATGGACAAGCCCGTCCTTAATTAAGGTCTTTACCCGCGGGTTGTCCAGTCCAGAGCTAATGGTCGGGAACCACTTTTTACTGGCCTCAATGACAGCTCCGTCAATCTCGACATGGACAATCTCCTTAACCGAGGGATGCTTAAGCACCTCCCGTACCGTCCCACCGTCTCCGCCACCGATAATACAGACCCGTTCCGGATGGGGATGAGCAAAAAGAGGAATATGGCTAATCAGCTCATGGTAAACAAACTCATCCTGTTCGGTAGTCTGAATAGCGCCGTCAAGGACCAACATATGGCCATATTCATAGGTATCGACCACGAATAACTCTTGAAATTCCGTTTGCTCGTGGTGCAAGATCTTTTTGATCCTCAGTGACAGTCGCATATCCTTCGTTTGGTTTTCGGTTACCCAAGTTTCCAATTCTCTACCTCCACCAATATACTGTTATTAATACCAGAGGGCAACAGCCGCAAAGGCGCAGCCACACTTGTCCACAACAATCTCAGAACCTTTCGCCGCAACGCGGACCAACTTGCGACCACGAACCCGAAAAGCTTCCTCAGCCATCCGGGTAACTTCAGCTTCAGCCTCTTCTTTGGAACATTCACCGGAGTATTCCATAATTACACCGAAATCATTTTCGCCAAATCCAATTGCCACCGCCGCGGCAATTCGTTTGCCCGGAGTTTCACTAATGATACTCCCGTAAGCTGTAGGAGTGAGAGATCCTGCCGGGATATCCAACTGCTCTACCTCAACACAATCTGGGGGTAAAATACTGCTTACTCTGAGCAAATTGAGATTTCCAATACCTGAAGCTAACAGAGCATTATCAAACGCGTTTAATCGAGTTGCTCCTTCGCACGCGGCAGCAACCATCGTAAATTTTCTGGGGATCGGCAACATCAAAACTTCCTCCTTAAGTTGTTAGTTCTCATTTTAACAGCGATAGTATATCAGAAACGCCGCGGAAAATAAATATAAGATTTTCAGAACTAATTTGCCGTCCCAGCCAGGTTCTTATCCATCACCGCTGAGTGTACTAATTTAGCAACTTCGTGAATGTCAAAGGGCTTCATAATGCAGGCATAGGCATATAACTCAGCTTCAGCTGCTTTCTCATTGCGTGCTGTCATCGCTATCACCGGAATATCAGCCAAATTTGGGTCTGCTTTGAGCTCTTTCATTATCGCCAATCCATTCTTGCCCGGCAAAATTAAGTCCAAAACAATTACATCAGGCCTGTGATCCCTTACTTGGTTTAGCACTTCTGCCCCATCGCAACAGGTGGTTACGGCAAAACCTTTTAGCTCCAAAAG
>Ga0265293_10006769_pt1 | contig 18054 bp, 13 predicted proteins | sample Munlanlewell138R_FD_192505 | JGI IMG/M metagenome (GOLD analysis project Ga0265293, IMG submission 192505) | Leachate microbial communities from a municipal landfill in Southern Ontario, Canada - Leachate well 138R | ecosystem: Engineered > Solid waste > Landfill > Unclassified | place: Canada...
CATTGAAGATCTCCAAGGCTTTGTTATTGCTGCTGCCTTCTACATATTCAGAGAAAAACAGGTCTGTAGCAGAGGAGGGCGGGGCAGCCGTGGTATATACATCCAGACGGTAAGAAGTGGCACCGGAAGCGGCCTGCCAATTTGCTACAAAAGATGAGGGAGTCACCCCAGTGGCCTCCAGGGCGAGAGGGGCCTGGGGCAATTGCACCGTCAGCACTTCTCCGGACAGCGACACATACTGCGTGGGAGCGCCCGGGGAGCTAATCTCTAGGTCTTCTGCATAGCTGCCGATAGATAGGTTGCCTTTCAAGCGGACATAGATCTGGGTAGCGGGCAGCATCCCGGAGCTGGGAGATAGCGATATTTGGCTGGAAAAATTTGAATTGCTGCTCAGGGATATTTCGTAAGAGGCCGCGGCGCTGATCACAAGAGCTGAGGTCAAAAACGCTCCACTAACCGTGAAGCTCTGGCTGGGTGAGGGACCGCTGCCCTGCAGATAGACAAAGGCATCCAGAGCTTGGGGATACACCGAGATTTGGGCAGAAGTCTGGCCGCTAAAATCGGTCAGCAAGATATCGTCGATATTCAGACGGGCATCGGATGAGCCTGCATCACTGGCACTGCGAATGCGGATTCTGACGTTGCCATTGAGATTTACCTGCTCTGAAAAGATCTGCACATCATCCGAAGCGGGAGCGGTGAAATCTGCGCCAATCTGTTGCCAGCTCTGCGCCTGATCTATGCTACGCTCCACTTTCCAGGCCACCTGATTATCGCTGCCATATCTGCGGTAATAAAAAGAAAGGGTGCCCAGGCCGGTGCTTTTGTCTTCCAGCATAGTCATGGCTGAGCTGCCATAGCCGCGCAGGCGGGCAGACTTATCGCCATTTTTGAAATCATTGGCAAGAGTGCCAATCAGGGCTTCGGTCATATTCCAATTGAGGCCGTTGAGATTGACATTGCCGCTGGCATAGCTGCCTTTGGACTCATTTTCAAAATCTATAAAATAGCCATCTTCAGAAGAAGGTTGCGTGACCTCTCCGCTAAGCAAGAGCTCCTGATCTGTAGCCCCTGGCGTGGATAGGGTCAGGATCTGATTCTCGTAATAGGCGGCGGGAAGAGCAGCCTTGAGACGCACATAGACGGTGGTAAGAGGCAGAGTACTCGCAGAGGGATTCAGCAACAGGCTATCCTGATAGTTGGCGTCCGAAGGCAGACTGAGCTCGAAAGCGGCGGGGGCAGAGAGCTGGACAGCTCCGATCAGGTCGGTTCCACTAAGCGTAAAGGACTGCGCCGCAGAAGGCCCCTGACCCTGGCTATAGCTAAAGCCGTTCAAACCGGTAGTGCTGACAGAGAGACTAGGCTCTGGGGTAGATGAATCATAGGCAGTCCACAGGATGTTATCGATCACCACCTGGCCATCGCTATTATCGGCATTGATAAAAGTGAAGGTGAAGTCTCCGGCTACATTCACTTGAAACTCGGGGGATTGCAGGGGGGTGCCGGGTTGGGAAGAGGAAGTTACAGAGCCTGCGGTTGTACCATTGATCAGGACTAAGAGATTCACATCTGTAGAGAATGCCTGTTGGTAAGCAAAAGACAGGGTGCCGATGCCGCCGGAGATGAGGCCGGATTCAAGCTGCGATTGCGGGCTGCGGTTTTTGCCCAGCATCAGGGCTTTGCCATCGACATCAGTATCTCCGCGCGCCTGAATGTAGCTCCAATCCGAGCCATCCTGCCCGGTAAAGCTTCCATTGCTGTAGCTGCTGCCGGTGGCGGTGAAGTTTGCAAAAGTTTCAAGTCCCTGCGCCCGGATGAATCCGGCACATAGCATCAGTGCTATGATAATAGTCAATCTCTTAGTCATTGGTACTCCTGGTATGTATAAGGTCTTTTAGGGTAAAAAAGCTGCCAGAAATCTGACAGCTTTTTTAAGGAATAGGATTTAGGAAACTACCATCTCAGATGGGCAAAAGCTTTATTCGCTTCCGCCATCTTATGGGTCTCTTCGCGTTTTTTGATGGAAGCGCCTTCTTTTTTGTAGGCAGCCATCAATTCGGCGGCGAGTTTTTCTACCATGGTCTTTTCACTACGTTTACGGGAATTTCCGATGATCCATCTGAAGGCGATGGCACGGCCACTCTTTTCGGTCACCTCGGTGGGGATCTGGTAGTTTGATCCACCTACGCGGCGGGAAACCACTTTCACCATGGGACGGACGTTTTCGAGGGCGGTTTTGAAGACTTCCAGGGGTTCCTGTTTAGTCTTTTCTTTGATGATATCAAAGGCGCCATAGACGATCTTTTCGGCAAGGGATTTCTTGCCTTTGACCATCAGGCAATTCATAAACTTGGTCAAAACTACGTCGTTATATACGGGGTCTGGCAGTACTTCACGTAAAACAGCTTTGCGTTTTCTTGGCATTTCTCTTACCCCTTAATTCTTTTTAGGACGTTTAGTTCCATATTTGGAACGGGAATTAGTACGTTTATCGACACCGGAGGTATCCATAGCTCCGCGCACTATATGATAACGAACACCGGGAAGGTCTTTTACACGTCCACCGCGCACGAGCACGATTGAGTGCTCCTGCAGGTTGTGTCCTTCTCCGGGAATATAAGCTGTAATTTCATATCCGTTTACTAAGCGGACACGAGCGACTTTACGAAGAGCTGAGTTGGGTTTTTTGGGCGTAGTCGTGTAAACACGTGTGCATACTCCGCGCCTTTGCGGACATCCCATGAGCGCCCTGTTTTTCTTTGCATACTCAACTTTCGTTCTTCCTTTTCGGATCAGTTGATTGATGGTTGGCACTGATTTTCTCCTTTTTTCATTTCAGTGTATTCACATTTATCTTAAAAATCCAGGATATCTTCAGCTTCTTCTTCCACATCGGGGTGGGCGAGTTTGCTGATGATCTGGGCCACGGTATCACCGTTTGCCACAGCTTCCTTGATCATGTTGTTATGAATTTTGGTACCGGTTCCCACAGGGATACGGTGTCCGAGGATGATGCTTTCCTTCAGACCTTCCAGATAGTCCATGCTGCCTTCTATAGCGGCTTTTGTAAGCACTTTTGTGGTCTCCTGGAATGAGGCTGAAGACAGCCAGCTATCCGTCAAAAGCGAAATCTTGGTGATACCCAGAAGCAGCTGTTCAAACTGGGCGGGCTGTTTTCCAAAAGAAATAACTTCGCGGTTTTCACGTTCTACTCTTATCTTATCTACCACATCGCCTTGCAAGAAACTGGTGCTGCCACTATCTGTAATGCGAACTTTTTTGAACATCTGGCGAATGATCACGCTCACGTGTTTGTCGTCTATCTTCACGCCCTGTTTGCGGTATATTTCCTGAATCTCATTGAGAATCAGAACCTGGGCTTCGATCACGCCTTTTACCAGCATATCATGCGGGTCCAGCGGTCCATCGGATAAGGGGTCTCCGCTTTCTACCATATCGCCCTGGTGTACTATGATGCGTTTTCCGGTGGGAATGGAATATCTGCGGCCGGCCAGAGGCTGACCTTCGATAACCATATCGCCACTTTCCACTATGCTTTCCTGTTCGGGCGGCACACTGAAGGAGATTCCGCATAAGGGGAAGCCTTTCTTTACAGATTTGCCGTCGGTGACCAAAAGGTCCATACCTCTGGGAATATTATAGACGCTTGGCTTTTTACCACGTTTGGCAATCTCTACCGAGACCTTGCGTCCGTCCTTGACTATGGTGCATTTGCCATCATTTTCGGCATAGACGGTTTTTTTGGATAGCACAAAAACATATTGGTTCTTGGCTTCATCCAGGATAATCTCGGTCTGGCCATCATTTGAAGCGAAGAGGCCATTGGGCGGGGTCACAAAGATGTCGCGACCGGTTTTCTTAAGGCCGCCAATGGTTACCACACCGTCGATATCGGAGATCTGGGCTTTTTCTTTGGGTACGCGGGCTTCAAAGAGATCCTGCACCCGGGGCAGACCACCGGTGATGTCACGCTGTTTGATAGTCATACGGGAAGTTTGACCCAGAATATCACCAGTGTGTACAAAGCTGCCATCTTCCACCCGCACTACCAGGCCGGCGGGGAGAGGAATGAGGCCAACCGTGCCGTCATCATCCACGATCTTAAACTGGGGCTGCTTCTTGCGGTCTTTGGATTCGATGATAGTGATATCACGGCTGAAGGTGATATCGTTGTACTCTTCTTTGTAGGTAATGTCTTTGACAAAGTGCTCGTAATGCAACACGCCCTGAGCTGTGGAAATCAAGGGATTATTGAATTGATCCCAGGAAAGCAGCTTGGTATTTGCGACAATCTTTTGTCCATCGCGGACGTGCACTGTGGCGGCATATTCCACTTTGTACTCGTCGATTACTTTGTTAGGGTCCTTCTCTTCCACGATAATCAATTTACCTAAGTGCGATACAGAGATCAGCATATCTTCGGTATTGGTTACCGTATTCATGCGGTCGAATTTTACGATACCGTCATGGGAGGATACCACTTCGGCCAGGTCTGTGATAGTGGAAGCTGCACCACCGATATGGAAGGTACGCAGGGTGAGCTGAGTACCGGGTTCACCGATGCTCTGAGCTGCGATCACACCCACAGGATCACCCATTTGAACGGGCTTCAGGGTGCCGAGATTGCGGCCGTAACACTTGGAACACAATCCGCGTTCCGCTTCACAGGTAAGCACGCTGCGGACAAATACGGTGATAAGTCCGTGATTTTGCAAAGTGCGCGCCATCTTGTTGCTGATTTCTTCTCCGGCAAAGACCATGACTTTCCCGGTAACGGGGTCAACTATGTCTTCGGCGGCATAACGTCCCTGGATTCTTTCAGCCAGGGTCTGCACCACTTCATTACCCTCTTTGAGTACTGTCATGTGCACACCGCGGTTTGTCCCGCAATCTTCCATGGTAATAATGGCGTTTTGAGCCACATCCACCAGGCGGCGGGTGAGGTATCCGGCATCAGCAGTTTTCAGCGCGGTATCGGCCAGACCCTTACGGGCACCGTGAGTAGAAACGAAGTATTCTAACACGGTAAGGCCTTGTTTAAAGTTAGATTTAATGGGGGTTTCGATCACATCTGCCCCACCGGTGGAGCCGATCTTGGAAGGTTTGTCCATAAGGCCACGCATTCCACCCAGCTGTTTGATCTGGTCTTTGGAGCCACGGGCACCGGATTTGAACATCATGTAGATAGAATTGAGGCCTCGGCGTTCGTGCGAAAGCTCTTCCATCATCTCGTCTGTAACGTGCACTGTAGTCTTTTTCCAGGTATCCACCACACGCTGCATACGTTCGTCTTCTGTGATTCCACCCTGTTGATGCATGTCCCAGATCTTCTTCACATCTTTTTCAGATTCATCGATGATCTCGTCTTTGCGTTTGGGAACCACGATATCGTCAAAACTAAATGTGACTCCTGCTCTGGTGGCATAACGGAAACCGATCACCTTGAGTTCATCCAGGAACAAAGCTGTACGCCACTGGCCTACAGCATCATAACAGAGCATGGCCAGATCGTTTATCTTGCCTTTATCATAGGTGACATTCTGGAATCCCACTTCGGAAGGAATGATCTGATTCATGATCACCCGGCCAACCGTGGTAACTACGTAGTCGCCATCTACCTTTACACGAATCCAGTTATGCAGATCCAGGCTACGCTCGTCTGCGGCCTCGCCTTTGACGCCGCATAAGCGTTCTTCGTTTTCATAAGCGGCGATTACTTCATCCGGGCCATAGAAATGGCGCAGCTTGCGGATGTCTTCATTGGGCTCATCCTCAGCCATGGTAAGATAGTAACAGCCCAGAACTATATCCTGGTTTGCAGCCATAGCCAGTCTGCCATTGGCCGGAAGCAGCAAGTTCCGGGTGGATAGCATGAGTACTCTGGCTTCGATCTGCGCTTCCATGGAAAGCGGGACATATACACCCATCTGGTCACCATCAAAGTCCGCATTGAAAGGAACGCAGACCATGGGGTGAAGCTGGATGGATTTGTTGTCTGTAAGCACAGGCATAAAAGCTTGTATGCCAAGACGGTGCAGGGTGGGAGCGCGGTTTAGCAGAACGGGATAGTCCTTGACCACGTCTTCCAGGATGCTCCAGATTTCAGGTTGCTTTTTCTCAATGAGTTTCTTGGCATTCTTCACCTTGTCAATTTCGCCCATCTTTTGCAAGCGCTCGATCAAGTAAGGCTTAAAGAGTTCCACCGCCATATCTTTGGGCAGGCCGCATTGGTATAGTTTCAGGTCTGGGCCTACTGTGATCACGCTACGTCCGGAATAGTCCACCCGTTTACCCAGGAGGTTTTGACGGAATCTTCCCTGTTTTCCCTTCAATTGGTCGGTGAGGGATTTCAGGGGGCGATTGCCGCGTCCACGCACGGGACGGGCTTTGCGGCTATTGTCTATCAAGGCATCCACAGCTTCCTGCAACATGCGTTTTTCATTGCGCAGTATCACTTCCGGAGCGCGGATTTCCAAAAGGGTCTTGAGACGGTTGTTTCTGGTAATTACGCGGCGGTAAAGATCGTTGAAATCCGCAGTGGCAAATCTTCCCCCTTCCAGCGGCACCAGAGGGCGCAGGGTGGGAGGCAATACCGGCAGTGCTTCCATGATCATATGAGCAGGTTCATTCCCGCTTTTGATGAAGGCGTCCACTATCTTCAGCTTTTTAATCAGCTTCTGCTTTCTGAGGGCGGATTCTTCAAATTTGAGGCGGGTTCTCAGATCAAGGGCTTCGTTTTTGAGATTGATGCGTCCCAGCAAGTCTCTTACTGCTTCTGCACCCATCATGGCTACAAAGTTTTCGCCGACTTTATCTTTGATTTCGTAAAATTCGTCCACTTCCAAAAGTTCCATCTTCTCATAAGGACTATCGCCGGGATCGATCACGATGAAGGATTCGTAATACAGCACCCGCTCCAGGTCTTTGATGGTCATATCCAGCAAAGTACCGATCTTGGAAGGGGCTGATTTTACAAACCAGATGTGCGCAATGGGCACCGCCAGCTGAATGTGTCCCATCCGGGTACGCCGCACGCGACTGGTGGTAACCAATACATTACAGCGATCGCAGGTGGTGTTTTGAAAGCGTTTCTTCTTATATTTACCGCAAGCGCATTCGTAATCCCGTTCGGGACCGAAGATGCGTTCGCAGAAAAGGCCATCTTTTTCAGGCTTTAAAGTACGATAATTCAGGGTATCAGGTTTTGTGACCTCCCCATGAGACCATTCGTTTACTATGGTATCCGGAGAAGCTATCTTGATGCGGACTGCATCATAATCCACGGGTCTTTGTTCACGTCTTGTATCTTTCATCCTGTCTCCCCCTATTTGCCTTCCTCGTCTTTGACAAACTCGATGTCAAAGCCGAGCGATTTGAGTTCACTCACCAATACATTAAAGGACTCCGGTACTCCGGGTGCAGGCGGATTTTCTCCGCGGGTAATGGCTTTGAACGCGTTGTTTCTGCCATCCACATCATCGCTCTTGATGGTCAGCATTTCTTCCAGGACATGAGCGGCGCCATAGGCTTCCAGAGCCCAGACTTCCATTTCTCCCAGACGCTGACCGCCGTGTTGGGCTTTACCGCCCAGAGGCTGCTGTGTAATCAGCGAATAAGGCCCTGTGGAGCGGGCATGCATCTTATCTGCTACCAGGTGGTTCAGCTTCATCATATAGATGATGCCCACCGTGACCCTTTCCTTGAAGGGGACGCCCGTCTTACCATCATAAAGCATCATCTTGCCATCTTCGGCATATCCTGCTGCTTTGAGCTCTTTGCGGATGTCTTCATTGCTGGCGCCATCAAAGATGGGGGTCTCGGCATCAAAACCGAGAGCCTTTGCCGCCAGGCCAAGGTGAGTCTCCATGATCTGACCGATATTCATACGGGAAGGCACACCCAATGGATTCAGACAGATATCCACGGGGGTTCCGTCTTCCATAAAGGGCATATCTTCGATAGGGGCAATGATGGAGATCACACCCTTATTTCCGTGCCGTCCGGCCATTTTGTCTCCCACTTCGATCTTACGCTTTTTGGCCACATATACTTTGACCATCTTGCGCACGCCATATTGCAGCTCGTCTCCGTGCTTGATCCGTTCGCGGGATTTCTTATATATATTCTCGCTTTGTTCGAGGGACTGCTTGATCTTCAGCGAGATTTCCTGATAAATCATATTGTTTACAGTGCTGTCTTCCACCATCTCTACATCGAGGTCCAGCTTTTTGAAATTGATCCTCTTCAGATCGTCTTTATTGATCTTCTTGCCGGGAGCGATGAAGTAAGCATTGGTCTTTTCATCCCATATAGTTTTGGCTTTTTGTCCCAGGAGGATGGCGGAGAGCTTTTCCTGTTTGAATTCTTCCACTTTTTTACGGCGGAGAGTCAGCTCATCTTTGAGCATCTTGATCTTGACTTCGTTTTCCTCTTCCATATCCATGCCATCTTCGAGGCGGGAAAACACTTTGACGTCGATCACCACGCCTTCCATACCGGGCTTGGCTTTGAGGGAGCTATTGGTGAAATCTCCAGCGCGATCGCCAAAGAGGGCACGCATCAGATTCTCCTCAGGAGAGGGATCTATCTCTATGCTTTTGGGGGTAACTTTACCCACGATGATATCGCCGGCATGGATCACAGAACCAACCCTGATGATACCGGTTTTATCCAGATTCCTTAAGGCATGAGCAGGCACATTGGGGATATCATAAGCCAGCTCTTCACGTCCGTTTTTCACGTTTCGCACCAGGACTTCCATCTCCTCAATATACACAGAGGTGAGGGTATCTTCCCGGGCTACTTTCTCGCTGATGATGATGGCGTCTTCATAGTTGTATCCATACCAGGGCATGAAGGCTACCATCATATTGGTGCCCAGGGCCAGACGGTTGTCTTCCACGCAGGCGCCATCGGATATGGGCTGACCTTTTCTCACGGTATCTCCCACCTGCACTGTAGGGCGTTGATTTGCGCAAGTATCCTGGTTTGTGCGGATAAATTTCTTGAGCTGCACCCTGCTGCCGGTACCCAGATAAAGAGCTTCATCTTTTTCATTGAGGGCTTTCAGATCGATATAGTCTGAGGTCAGATTCTCCACAATGGCATCATAAGGAGCCAATGCGATATCCGAAGTATCCTTGGTGACGATCTTCTCCATACCGGTACCAACTACCGGAGCCTGGGGATTGATCAAAGGCACAGCCTGACGCTGCATGTTCGAGCCCATCAGAGCGCGGTTTGCGTCATCGTGTTCCAGGAAGGGAATCATAGCTGCAGACACAGAAACCATCTGCTGAGGGGCTACGTCCATATATTCTATTTCCTGGGGGCTCACCTGGATGAAATCACCTTTTTCACGGGCGAAGACAGTCTCGTCCTCGACGCGTCTGTCATCATCAAGATGCACGTCGGATTGGGCGATAATAAACTTTTCTTCTTCTGCAGCATCCATGTAAACGTATTCGTCGCTCACCACGCCATCGATCACCTTGCGATAAGGGGTTTCGATAAAGCCCAGATGATTTATCCGGCTGTAAATAGCGGGAGAGACAATAAGCCCAATATTGGGACCTTCCGGGGTCTCAATAGGGCACACACGGCCATAGTGCGAAGCGTGTACGTCACGAACTTCAAAGCCAGCCCGATCACGAGTGAGCCCGCCAGGACCCAAAGCCGATAGGGCACGTTTGTGCCTCAGGCCGGCCAGAGGATTGGTCTGCTCCATAAATTGTGAGAGCTGTCCGGTGAGGAAGAATCCCTGCACCACGTTGATCAGCGCATTGCTATTTACCAGATCATGGACCGTGATCTCGTCTATATTAGAGATCGCCATGCGTTCCTGAATGATCCTGGAGATCATGGAGAGTCCAATATTGTATTGCTCCTGAAGCAGCTCGCCCACTGTGCGTACGCGACGATTGGCAAGGTTATCGATATCATCGATCTCATCATCGTCGTTATAGATATTGATCAAAGTCTTGAAGATATTCACAAAATCTTCCACCGTGAGTGTCATGGTAGTTATATCTACAGCACTGCCGAGGCGGACATTAATCTTATGTCGTCCCACTTCGCCGAGGTTGTATCGCTTTTCATTGAAGAACATACGATCGACCAGCTGTTGTGCGACTTCCACCGGAGCATCTTCTCCGGGGCGAATCAATGAATAAATCTTTTTCAGGGCTTCTTCTTGAGTGGTAGTAGGGTCTTTGGCAATGGTGTTTTCCAGGACCTTACGGGCAATCTCAAAATTACCGTCTATGGTTTCCACTTTCTTGATCTTGTGATCGTCAAAAATCTTGATCAGCGTATCGGTGATCTGTTCATTGGCAAAGGCTATGGGTTCATCTATGCCTGCTACCTTGATGTCTTTGAAGAGATAGCGGTTTTTAGCTTCTGCTACGGCGACTTTCTCACTTTTGTAAAAAGTCTTACGCAGATCGTGGCTGGTGGAAATCCCGATCGCCCGCAGTAATGTGGTGACCGGCAGTTTGCGACGTTTGTCTATATGCACAAACATCACATCGTGGATATCAATATCAAATTCCAGCCAGGAGCCATTGTAAGGGATCACTTTGGCAGAGTACAGAGTCTTCCCGGAGGGGTGTTTTGATTCGGAGAAAAACACACCGGGAGAACGTTGGAGCTGAGATATTATGACGCGTTCGGCGCCATTTACTATAAAGGTTCCCTGATCGGTTACGAGTGGTATTTCGCCCAAAAACACGTCCTGCTCCAGGGTATCTTTGTGCTCTCGTCCAGTTTCGGTAATTTCAAAGACGGATAGGCGCATTTTGGCTTTGAGTGGCGCCTGGTATGATAGATTCCGCTCCCGACATTCACCTATGGTATATTTCTCTTGCAGCACAGAGTATTCTATGAATTCCAGCAGGAAATTTCCTTTACTGTCTTCGATAGGAAATATAGACTCAAAAACGGCCTGTAGTCCTTTTTTAGTTCTGCGCAGAGGGTGCACATCCTTTTGCAAAAAATCGTTAAACGAATCCACCTGCATTGCCAGCAGATTCGGAATTTCTACTTCAGGTATGCCCAGTTCGGCAAATCTTCCGGAGATACGAGAATAACTTTTGATCTTTCTCAAAAGCTCACTCCTTTGTGTCTTCAAGACACATTCGATAGGGGTTAGTGCTTAGTGTATTCTTCACGTTTTTAATCTGCGGCATATAGTATTGCCTGTGATATTCAGCATCTGAGGTATGGCTTGGTTTCATGGGACAGACAAGTGAATTAGTCCAAAAAAAGTCCTGCAGGACTTTTTTTGGACATATTACCTGGCTATAATGCCGTTTACTTGAGTTCGACAGTTGCGCCAGCGTCTTCAAGTTTTTTCTTTGTAGTTTCAGCTTCTTCTTTGCTCACTTTTTCAGCGATCGCTTTCGGTGCGCTATCCACTAAATCTTTGGCTTCTTTGAGGCCAAGGTTGGTGATTTCACGTACGGTTTTGATCACGTTGATCTTCTTCTCACCAGCACTGGTAAGGATCACGTCAAATTCAGTCTGTTCCTCTTTGGCTTCAGCGGCGGCAGGAGCAGCCATAGCGGCCACTGGAGCGGCTGCGGATACGCCAAATATGTCTTCCATCTCTGTTACGAGTTCAGAGAGCTCAAGAACGGTCATTTCTTTAATAAGGTCAATTACTTGTTGTTTTTTATCGGACATCTTTCCTCCATCGGATATATGAATAATTTTTTATTAGCTAACATCAGCTTGTTTGTCTATGATGGCATTCACCGCATAGAAGAATTTGCGGATTATGCCCAGATTTACCGCCATGAATCCGGTAAGCGGTGCGGCCATGCCGCCCACAACTTGACCCAGAAGTTCTTCGCGGGTAGGAAGTTTAGCCAAAAAGCTGAGTTCTTCTACGCTAAATACGTGTCCTGCCACGTATCCGGCCTTGAAGCTTGGAAAATCAGCATCTTCCATAATCTCTTTTTTGAACTGTGAGACCACGCGAGCGGGTGATACTTCATCATCGAGGCAAATCGCCACCGCAGTGGGGCCGTTCAGATATTCATCCAATTCCGTGATTTCGAGTTCGTTCAATGCAATTTTGAGCAGGGTATTTTTCTGCACCATGTAATCTACATTTTCCGCTCGAAAGCGTTTGCGCAGCTCGTTCACCTGTTCGATGTTAATTCCCTTGTAATCCACCAGTACAATCGCTTTTGCGCCACGTAGTCTTTCGACCAGGTTCTGGACTTTAATTTTCTTATATTCTTGAACCATTACTTGTGCCTCCTTTAGCTTTTCGCTGCCAAGGTTGCGCTTGCGACCTGTAGTTTAATTCCGGGGCCCATGGTAGTGCATAGGGTGATGCTTTTGATATAAACGCCTTTCAAGGTGGCTGGGCGTTCTTTGAGAATGGCAGCAAGGATGGATTTGAGATTGGCTCTCAAATGCTCTTCAGGGAAGCTGATCTTCCCCGCCGGGATATGCAGATTGGAAAACTTATCTACACGATAGGTTACTTTTCCGCCTTTGGATTCTTCCACGGCTTTAGCTACATCCATTGTTACAGTTCCCACTTTGGGATTTGGCATCAGTCCACGCGGACCAAGGACACGGCCTAATTTACCGATACGTCCCATCAGGTTCGGAGTGGAGATCACTACGTCAAAATCAAACCAACCACCGGTGATTTTTTCGATGAGATCATCCACGCCAACGTAATCGGCGCCAGCATTTCTGGCTTCTTCTGCTTTGTCACCTTCAGCAAAAACCAGCACGCGCATGGTCTTACCTGTTCCATGAGGTAATACCAGCGAGTTTCTGATCTGCTGATCTGCTTTGCGAGGGTCCACGCCAAGATTGAAATGGAGCTCGACGGTCTCATCAAACTTCGAAGCCGGAAGGCTCTTTAGTAGCTTGATCGATTCGTCAAGATCAAATCTCTTTTGGCGGTCAAACATCGCATAGGCGACTTTGTACCTTTTACTATGTTTCATTGAATCTCCTTTGTGAATACTATCTCCTGCAACAGAGCATTTAGCCGTCAGTGGTGACGCCCATGCTACGTGCAGTACCTGCGATCATACTCATAGCGGATTCAAGGGAATGACAATTCATATCCTGGATTTTGAGCTCAGCTATCGTCTTTAACTGGGCACGGTTCAGCTTTCCGACCTTGTCTGTATTCGGAGTAGAAGAACCTTTGGCCAATCCAGCTTCTTTCTTTATCAGTACGCTGGCAGGCGGAGTCTTGATCTCAAAAGTGAAAGATTTATTCTTTGCTACATAGATCACCACCGGAAAAACCATTCCGGGCTGATCCTGAGTCTTTTCATTAAACTGGCGGCAAAATTCTGGAATATTTACTCCAACCTGGCCCAAAGCAGGGCCCACTGGAGGAGCCGGGGTCGCCTTTCCGGCTGGAAGTTGCAATTTTAAGATTGCTGCGGCATTTTTTGGTTTTGCCATTTTCTTATTTCCTCTTGTCTTTTAATCTATTTCCTAATCAGTTCTACCTGACTTCCACTCAGCTCTACAGGCGTGCGACGTCCAAACACTGTGACGTCTATCACCAGCTTGTTGCCTTCATCAGCTGTCTTCTGCACTATCCCTTCAAAATCCGTAAAAGGACCCGATGTTACTCGTACCATATCGCCCGGCAAATACGAAAAAGTCTTAAAATCCCGATCCGGGTCTGCAATGCCCAAAAGTCGATCGACCTCGTCCTGTGGCAAAGGAGTGGGCTCCTTGTGCTGTTTGCTCATCCCCAAAAAGCTGGTTACCCCAGCCAGACTGAGGATATACGTCTTCAGCTCTGGAGTCAGGTCTGCTTCTATGATCACATAACTGGTAAAAACCTTACGCTCTCGTTCTATCTTTTTGCCATCCCGGATGATAAAAGTCTTACGGACCGGCACCAGAATCTGACCTACAGATTCTTGCATTTCGGTTCCTTCCAGACCCTTTTCGATCGCGGTCTTTACCTTATTCTCAAAACTGGAATAGGTATGGAGTACATACCATTTCTTTGCCACTTCTTTGTCCTCTTAAAAGAGCAGTTCCAAGATACGCGCAAAGCCAAAATCCACCAAAGACAAAAAGATTGCTACAATGGCAGACATTACTAATACTACCACCGTGCCTTCTTTGAGGTCGTCCTTGGTAGGCCAGCTTACGGATTTCATCTCGGAACGTACATCGCGGAAAAAGCGACTTACTTCTGCAAATTTCATTATTTTACCAAATACCTTCGGGGCTCTCGCCGCAGCTAAGAATGTGGCAGGACAGGCAGGAATCGAACCCGCAACCCCCGGTTTTGGAGACCGGTGCTCTACCAGTTGAACTACTGTCCTGCAACATATATTTCTACAGCCTGCTTAGCGCTGCTTGTGATTTGTGTGTTTCCGGCAGTTTGGGCAGAATTTCTTCAGCTCCATTCTACTCGGGTTCTTGCGTTTGTTGCGAGTAGTCGTATAATTACGATTCTTGCATTCTTCGCAAGCTAAAGTGATAATATCTCTCATCTTTCTTTACCAGATATTATTCTATGATAGAAGATACCACGCCGCTGCCGATGGTGTGTCCACCTTCGCGAATAGCAAAGCGAAGACCTGTCTCCATAGCAATAGGTGTGATAAGGGTTGCGATAATCTCCACGTTGTCACCGGGCATTACCATTTTGATGCCTTCAGGAAGCTCCAGAGAGCCGGTAACGTCTGTAGTACGCAAGTAGAATTGAGGACGGTATCCGGTTTGGAACGGTTTGTGACGGCCACCCTCTTCCTTGGTCAGGATATAGGTCTGGCCGATAAACTTGGTATGCGGCTTGATGGATTTCGGTTTTGCAAGCACCATTCCGCGCTCCACGTCTGTCTTGGCAAAGCCGCGCAGCAGCAAGCCAACATTGTCACCAGCCTGGGCTTGATCCAAAAGCTTACGGAACATTTCCACACCGGTACAGGTGGTCTCTACAGTCTCGCGGATACCTACGCGCTCTACCTTGTCCTGCATTTTGATGATGCCGCGTTCCACACGACCGGTAGCTACTGTGCCACGGCCAGGAATGGAAAATACGTCTTCCACAGGCATGAGGAAGGGTTTGTCAACCGCGCGATCGGGCATCGGAATATAATCGTCCACAGCATCCATCAATGCCTGGATCTGAGCTTCTGCTTCCGCATCGCCATTCAAGCTCTTCAAAGCTGAACCGCGCAGCACAGGGATATCGTCGCCAGGGAAGTCATACTTGTCCAGAAGTTCACGAACTTCCATTTCGACAAGGTCAAGCAGCTCTTCGTCATCAACGAGATCGCATTTGTTCATGAAAACCACGATGGCAGGCACGCCTACCTGACGGGCGAGCAGGATGTGCTCACGAGTTTGAGGCATAGGACCATCATAAGCGCTTACCACCAGGATAGCTCCGTCCATCTGAGCGGCACCGGTGATCATATTCTTGATATAATCAGCGTGGCCAGGGCAGTCAACGTGTGCATAGTGACGCTTTTCGGTTTCATATTCAACGTGACTGGTGGCAATGGTTATACCACGAGCTTTTTCTTCTGGTGCGTTATCAATACTATCAAAGGAACGGACTTTGGCTCCGCCCTTCTTTGCGAGGTAAGAAGTGATCGCCGCGGTGAGCGTAGTCTTACCATGGTCAATGTGACCGATCGTACCTATATTTACGTGTGGCTTGGTACGTACGAATTTTTCTTTTGCCATTGTTCCTCCTGGAATTCCTATTCCATGTCCTTGTTTATTCGCTATAAAAAATAAAGCATAAATGCGGGGCTTTCCCCGCAAACTGCTGTTCAGGGTGGAGCTCAAGACCGGAATTGAACCGGTGACCTCATCCTTACCAAGGATGCGCTCTACCGACTGAGCTACTTGAGCTTACTGACTTTTTCCACCTAATTTAGACTGACAAATATATGGAGCGGGAAACGGGGTTCGAACCCGCGACCCTCAGCTTGGAAGGCTGATGCTCTAGCCAACTGAGCTACTCCCGCTAAGAGTAATGGTGGAGAGGGGAGGATTTGAACCTCCGAAGTCGACTGACGACAGATTTACAGTCTGTTCCCTTTGACCACTCGGGAACCTCTCCACAGCTATGGAGCCGATGAAGGGAGTTGAACCCCCAACCTATTGATTACAAATCAATTGCTCTGCCATTGAGCTACATCGGCATAAGGTTTTGTCAATCAATTTGACATCCTTGTTTTTGTCAAGATCTTTTTCCCTGACACACTCTATGTTCTTGTTTATATCGTATCTATTACCTTGATTCTAAAGACAGGTATTTTGTCAATACTTATTTAAGAAAAGTTTGTATATTTTGCCGTTTTAAGCGTTTATGCCTCTACCGGCAAAACCCTGAAACGTGAAAATCTATTACTTCTGCAGCCAGGTAAAACTATTGGATTTGCTGGATTTTTGCTGAAAAATCCTGTCAGCCAGGTCTAAGTTGATGAGCTCTGCACTGGCATGTTCCACCACGATCACGCCATCTTCAGCCAGGATATCATGCTCGAAGATGCTGCGCAGGGTGGGATTCACCAGATTTTTATCATAAGGAGGGTCTATGAAAATGATATCGTACTTTTCGGTGCAGTTTTTCAGATAGCTGTGCACTTTTTTGCGGTAGAGATGGCAGCTATCCTCGCATCCTAGCAACCGTATATTGCTCAAAATAGTGGCAATGGCAGGGGTGGCAAATTCTACAAAATCCACCCAGGCAGCCCCGCGTGACAGAGCTTCCAGGCCCAGGGCACCGGTTCCGGCAAAGAGGTCAAGCACGCACTTGTCCTCATAATCCTGATAGGTGCTGAAGACCATCTCACGGTTAAAATCTGAGGTAGGTCTGGTGCTGCGCCCCGGCACTACGGCCAGTTTGCGTTTTTTGTATTTACCGGCGATGATGCGGATCATGCGCGCCTTTCAAACCTGCGGCCATAGCCGGGGACTTTGATCTCGAGCTGTACAGGTCTGGGCTTGAATCTGGGACAAAAGACTATGCACACTTTTTCGTTTTGCTTACACTCGCGCAGGCATCTTTCACAGACACTATTGTAGCTGCGGGGGGCTTTGGCCATAAGTCAGGATTTGGGATTTTGCATATCCACAAAAAGGCTGACCAGATCAGAGAGATTGATCTCGTTGAGCAGCTGATTTTTGTCATAGCGGGAAAGGATGGCGATGAGCAGGTCTTTCACGGTAAGATCAGAGAAGTTTTCGCTGGAGCTGATCAGATTGAGCTGAGCCTGTCTTTCGATCTCTTCCAACACTTCGGACAGCTCGCTAAGCTCGGATTCTTCGGCCAGAATATCTTCATCGACAAAGATTATTTCGCTTTCCTGAAGGCCTTCACCCAGCTTTTGAATGGTGCTGGACATATTGTCAAAGCCCTGATGGCTAAGGATTTTCAGGTAAGCCAACTCCTCGGGAGTGAAGAGCTTTTCGATCCTGGAATCATAGCGATTCGAAGGATCATTTAAAATCCGGGCATGCAGCTCCTCGATCTTTTCCCTGATGGCAGGCGAAGCATCGTTTTGAGCGATCAGCTCATAGGTGGCCAAAGCATCAAAAAATTGATTCTGCTCCTCAAAGAGCTTGGCCAGAGTAACGGTTGGCGTCCAGCTTAGTCCAAGTGTTTTCATCTTATTTCCTCCCGAAATTTCAAAATTCTGATGACCAATAAATGATGTAGGCATTTTGTGTCAATAGCTTTGTTTGGCTGGCATTCCCCCAAAATATCGAGTCACTCTTTTGATAATGAACATAATGATAGTATCTTAGCTATCATCTATGCCTATGTATTTCAGTTTATACTTTTGGCAGTTAAGATTCATGATTCCAGCATTAATGTCCTTCCAATCCGAGTCCCAACGGGACGGAATTTCAGATAGCAACCTATAGCTACACAAGGTTATAGAGTCCTGTAGCGACAGCATTTCAGATAGCAAAACACAAACCTGACAATCGCTTGAGTCCCGTAGGGACGGAATTTCAGATAGCAACCTCCATCTACACAATGACCTGAGTCCTGTAGTGACGACA
>Ga0265293_10006771_pt1 | contig 18050 bp, 16 predicted proteins | sample Munlanlewell138R_FD_192505 | JGI IMG/M metagenome (GOLD analysis project Ga0265293, IMG submission 192505) | Leachate microbial communities from a municipal landfill in Southern Ontario, Canada - Leachate well 138R | ecosystem: Engineered > Solid waste > Landfill > Unclassified | place: Canada...
GCGAAGGTGATTTGCATGTCTGTATGCATCCGGCTGTTGGTTTACGTTATTTTATCGAAAGGACAGGCAAGATTGGTATTTATGCAGCGTCTCCCTAATGTCGCCAAGACAGCAATTGAACCAACCCCTTACCCTTACTACTGTCGAATAATCTAAACACTCCAGGAGACATTTACATGCAGGTAATTAAAAGGTTTAGTTTTCAGGGTGTTGCGCTTTTTCTTTGTTCAGCCATGTTGCTGGCGGGCTGCAACAGCGGCAGCTCTGATAACAGGATCCAAATGGGTGGGGCAATCCAGGGCGCGGAGCTTGTGCTGTTTGGAGACACGGCGACTATTGTCGGGGCGGCTGAGCCTGCCGAGGAAGGGTATCGTACGGCAGTCGCATTTCAGGGTCCATACGGGATCACATCGGATGGCTCAAACCTTTATGTCACAGAAATGTATGCAAATATTGTGCGTAAAATAGATATCGCCACGGGCGAAGTAACAACGCTGGCAGGCGTCACCGACTTGTCTGGTTCAAACGATTCCAGCGACGGTATAGCCCTGTTCGATATGCTACTTGGCATCACCACGGATGGCACTCACCTGTATGTTTGCGACGGGGGAAATAACACCATTCGCCGCGTGGAGATTGCCACCGGCTTTTTATCGACAATAGCTGGCAGTGCCGGTATCACCGGCTTCGCAGACGGGACTGGTACACAAGCCCAGTTCAGCAATCCGAACAGCATTGCCACGGATGGGATAAATCTTTATGTGTCCGATATGCACAATCACACGATTCGCCAAATAGTGATTGCCACTGGCGCGGTGACGACATTGGCAGGTAGCGCAGGGGCTGGAGGCTCAATTGACGGCAGCGGGGCAGCTGCCCGATTTAACAACCTAAACGGCATTGTCACGGACGGGGTAAATCTATATGTAGCCGATACCTATAACAACACGATTCGCCAAGTCACGATTGCCACCGCTGAGGTGACAACTCTGGCGGGCAGTGCCGGCAACGCAGGTTCAACCGATGGCATTGGTTCTGCGGCTCGTTTCCAAGAGCCTAGAGGTCTGACACTTGATGGTAGTGATCTCTACGTAGTCGATTCAATAAACAATACAATCCGCAAAGTTTCAACCACCACTGGTGAAGTGACAACATCCGCAGGAATCCCCTTGGAGGGTGGCGCAAACGACGCTATCGGTGCAGAAGCACAGTTCAACGGCCCCAGAGGTATTGTGGCAGTTGAAAACACCCTCTATGTAGCTGACCTTGAAAATCACCTGGTTCGTGCAGTGGATATTTCGACCCCGGAAAACCGTGTGACTACCTTTGCAGGGTTCCTTGACCATCAATTCAATGCGATAACGACCGATGGGGCTAACCTATATGTGAGTGATCAGGGCACCAGAACCATCCAAAAAGTCGAGATTGCCAGCGGCGAACTAACGACACTGGCAGGTCGCATCGGCGCTAATGGTTCAACAGATGGCGATGCTTCTACCGCGCTGTTTAATTATCCAGCAGGGATGACGACGGATGGGACGAACCTCTATGTGACTGACTATTTCGATAACACCATCCGTCAGGTCAGCATTGCTACAGGTGAAGTAACTACCCTGGCGGGCAGCGCCGGCACTTGGGGTTCAGCAGACGGCATTGGCAGCGCTGCTGAATTCGATGGCCCTTACGGCATTACCACCGATGGAACGAATCTTTATGTGTCCGATGTGTTCAATTACACGATTCGCCAAATAGTGATTGCCACCGGTGCAGTGACGACACTGGCGGGCAGCCCTGGCAACGCCGGTTTCGTCGATGGCGCAGGATCTGACGCTCGCTTCAATTATCCGGCAGGGATTACCACCGATGGGACAAACCTTTATGCCGCTGATACCTATAATAACGCGATTCGGCAGATCGATATTGCTACCGGTGCAGTTACGACACTGGCACATAGGGACGCTGTACTTGATCTAGTTAACGACATATTTACTCCTGGCCTATTCAACTCGCCAATAGGTATAACCACCGATGGGGCGAACCTCTATGTGACTGATAGCATCAATAACACTATTAGTAAGGTTGTCATCGCCACTGGCGAGGTAACCATTGTCGCGGGTAACGCGGACAGCAGTGGCGCAACCGATGGCCCGGCTTCTGTGGCTTTGTTTGACGGCCCGACTGGTATTACCACGGATGGCAAGAGCCTCTACGTGACGGATTCTTACAACAAGATTCGCTCAGTCCAATAGGGAAGCGCTGAATAATGTTGGCGAGGCAGTCAGGGCTGGGCAAAAAACGGCGAAAAAGCGCAGTTTACACGTAGTAAATGAGCATTTTGAGCCGTTTTTTAACACCGCCCTGACAACGTAGGTAACTATTCAGCGCTTCCATAGGTTTGGGATGGAGCACTTAAAACCAATGCCATGCACCAGATGACTAGCAAATGAACGACCTCGCACAGACTGACGCGCCTCCCAGCGATCAAAGATTGTGTCTGACCCTGAGGGATCCCCATGAAACATCAAGGGCGCAATAACCATCGGGCATTGCGCCGTATGCAGAAGGCCACATGGACGCAGGTGAAAAGCCTTTTACATTCACGCATACGCTGGAATGACGCAATAGATGCAGTATATTCCCCGTGGGAGCTTTGCAAATGGATTTCAAACTCCGTAAAGGAGGGACTGCTCGCGCCTTCCGGGTATTGATTTGTCCAGTCAGATGGTTTGCCTGTGGCCATGTGGTTTCCAGGCTGGGGCGATGACGTTTGGTGTGTTGGAGCGTTTGAGTAGCCGCGCTGGGGTGAGGGTGAATTCACCGTAACGCTGATTGATGGCGTCCATCACGGCGTTGCTTTTGTTCGCTTGCTCGATCTTCGTCTCGAACAGTTCCAGCTGTCCTGCCGCTGGTCCGGGATCGAGTGCGGTTACTTGCACCTGGTTGACTCCCTCTCCCCTCCAGTGTTCTGCCAACATGCGCCGACCAAGCTGTATCAATGCAGCACCATCGGCGGTGGGTGCTGGTGTGTGGTAGCTACCACCCAACCAGCCAGTCCCGGCACGCAGGCCGATGAAATACCGCTGCGCGACCAGGGCATGACGACGCAGTCGGGCAGATACCTTAAAGCTCATGTGTTCCAGATAGGTGTGAATGGTTTCACTTGAGCGGGTGTTAGGTGGCATTACTTTGCCATGACCAATGCTCTTCGGTGGGGCAATACGGGTTTCTACTGGCGAGGGGTCGAGGCCCTGCGCCATCAGCCAGATACGACGACCCACATTGCCGAATTTTCTGCCCAGTTCGCTGATTGGCAATTTCGCCATATCGCCACAGACATGCACACCACGTTCAGCGAGATAACCGCCGATGCCAGCGGCGATACCGCATAGCTCGGTAACGGGCACGTTGCGTAGGCGCTCGGCGCTTTGCCAGGGAGGAATAACGGTCAAGCCATCTGGCTTGTTGAGCTTGGCCGCCCACTTGGCAGTAGTCTTGTCGCCAGCAACGCCGACTGAACAAAGCAGACCAGATGCCAGATAAACAGTACGCTTGACCGCAAGCCCGATCTGTTCTGGTGTGCCGAGCAATCGCTGACAGTGCGTGACATCGAGAAATGCCTCATCCACAGAAAATATTTCGACATCTGGTGTTATGGTTGTGAGTGCCTCCATAATTTGGCTGGAGACTTCGGCGTAACGCTCTGGGCGTGAGGGTATTTGTATTAAATCAGGACATAGTTGCCACGCTTCGCGCAGACGCATGCCGGTCTTGACACCAAAAGCACGCGCCTCGTAGGAACAGGTAATGATGCAAGTGCCGATAGCACCATTGGTAATACCGATCGCGCGGCCTTGCAATTCCGCTCGATCAAGTTGCTCGACGGAGGCAAAAAAGGCGTTCATATCCATCAGGATAATGGCACGTTCCCAGGGGGCCGACATGATTCCGCGGCTTAGCGATAACTGCGTAGTTGCCCGACAACCACACCCTGAATGCATACTCGTCGAGCAGGGTAGATCATCGGACTCATGGCAGGATTTTCAGGAATAAGCTCGACTATCTCGTTGGCATGGCGTTTGAGACGTTTGAGCGTGACCTCCTCGCCATCGATCAAAGCCACCACGATCTCGCCATCACGGGCAGTGTCGGCCTGCTCCACCACCACGGTATCGCCATTGAGGATGCCCGCGCCCATCATCGAATCACCAAACACACGCAAGGCATATCGCCTTGGCCCCAGCAGGAAATCAGTCAAGTTGAGCGTATCCTCGCCGGTGATGGCCTCAATGGGCTGGCCTGCGGCAATTCTGCCCAACAAGGGCAGCTCCATAGCCGTCTGCTCCACCAGACTCAGACCGCGCCAGCTTCCCGACTGACGCTGCAGATAGCCCTTATCCACCAAGGCCTGCACCAGTCGATGCACCGCGCCCTTAGAACGCACGCCCACAGCCTCACCGATCTCCATCAGTGTTGGCGCATGACCATGATCCTGAAGATAATCACGAATAAAACAAAAGGTATTTTTCTGTTGTGGGGTCATGAGAATGTTCTCGAAAGGTTCGTAATCAGCATATAGAACCTTTCGAGAACATTCAACTCAGATCATCTGTTTGGCAAGCTGTACGCATACTCGCGCAGCCTTGGTGACAGGCTCGGCGTAAGTGCTCAGTGATTGATAGCCATCAGCCAGAGGCCATATAAATTTATTCAGACACCAACCAAATAATTATTGTGGCATGCAGCGATAAACAGCGAAAACTTGTTGGCCGTTGTCCACCTCGCTGATCGGCACGACACTATCTCCACCCAGCTCTACCGCGCTGTTGCGTGCAAGGATATTCAGCTCTTCCTGCACCTTGGCTGGGTTGCGCTCGATGCCTGCCAGCTTAGCTTTCAAGGAAACCGTAGTCTGCCCCATTTTTTTACACTTGGTGACTTCCTCGGCCGACAACACGCGCACCTTCTCGCCTTTCGCCGTGGGTTCCACCCAGGTACAGGCAGAAAGCAATCCCAGAACGACCAACAGCAAGCCAACACGTCTTAGTAAAATCATTGTGCAGTTCCTCCTGTTGCAAAATCTGTTTAAGCCCTTCCTACATTACTATCCGCAGGTGTATGAAAATAATCACTGGCCGTGGCCAGTTCCCTGGTTATGGATAGTAATTCTGCCAGGCGCTCCTCTGCCGTGCTCAAGTCGGCACAGTCATCGCACAGAGGATTGCCACAAGGCTGACGGGAGTAAAGCCAATACTGAATCGCACCGGCAAGCAGGCCATCGGCCACCTCCCACACATCCACTTCCGTATCATCAGCGGCAATACGATTACCCAGCTCGACTGCCTCTTCGGCCGCTTCGTTATATACTGAAACCTCATCAGGTATGCGATCCATTTCCTGCTACCTCCACGGCTGTTTGTACAGAAATTTCCTGCGGCAGAATCTCCTGAATAACGACCCAGGGGGCTACCACCACAGCCCAGAAAACCGCCTTGCGTTCATGCCAATCACACGCCTGTTCAACATCGGCGCGCCACACCTGGCTAGACTGCAACCAGCTTGCCAGTGACTGACTATCATCATTGGCCATAGCCTCAGCCACAGCGACAAGATCCATGCCCGCTGCCACATTGACCAGCACGCCACGGGCAAAATGTCGTTCCAGTTCCGGCCAGCTTATTTTAGCCGTTTCGCTATTTAATTTAGCCCGCATATTCCACTATGAACCGTGTAAGTTTGATTGCCAAGTCTCGCGCCTCGGCCCCATCCATAATAATCCAACCCTAAATTCAATTTTCATTTATTGCCACCGGCATTTCCACATGCCTTGTTGAATTATTCGGGCTAACATAACAGCTTCAACCGGTATGAAGAAGAAGCACATGAAAACGCATGCATTACTTGGCCAATTGAGCATCCTGCACCAACTGATGCAACACCTTATCGAATCAGTGCCAGAGGCCGATGCCTACCACGCCTACCTGCCAGATACACCACCGCTGGCCTGGCTGTTGGGTCGCGCGGTGTATCTGGAAACTTACTGGTTGCACGAGGTGGTGTTGCAAGATCCAACGATGACAGCACGCGTGCGCCCACTGCTCGGCCCAAAAGCACAAATCAACGACGAACTGATAACACAGCTACCACCCCGCGATCATCTACTCAATTGGGCATTGGAACTACAGGATCAAAACCTCACGCTGCTAGCCAATCCCAGCCAATTACCCGACCATCCGCTACGCGAAAAACAAAGCCTGCTGCCGCTTCTGCTGCAACAACAGGCACAACTGTGTGAGCTGATGCTTGCCCAGTTGACCGAACGACGCCTGCAAGAGGAAAGCAGCTATACAGTCAGCACGCCACTACTTGCGGCAGCGCCAGCTGAAGATCATATCGATGTGCAACAGGGGCATTACCGTGTTGGTGCCAAGGATGATCCTGCGGCACTGGATAATGAACTACCGCCACAAATCGTCCATTTGCACGGCTTTCGTATCGACGCACATCCTGTGACAAATGCCGCCTGGCTATCCTTCATCGAGGCAGACGCTTATGACAAACAGGAGCTATGGAGCGAGGCTGGCTGGCAATGGCGTCAACAACATAATCCACACCCGCATCACTGGCGCTGCAATGAGCAAGGTCACTGGTATGGTCTGGGGCTCAATGGCCCCTTCGCCCTACTCGCCGAAGATGCCGTTTATGGCATTAGCGCCCACGAGGCCCAGGCCTATGCCCAGTGGGTGGCATCACTCGGTGGCCGATTGGCCGGTGCCGTTGTGCAACACGAATATCAATGGGAAGTGGCGGCGCGTACCCAGGCCATCACAGACTATGGTCGCGTCTGGGAATGGTGCGCCAATCCGTTTCATGCCTACACCGGCTATCAGGCACCAACCGATATTGAAGCTGCCTCAGATGGTTTTGACAGCCACCTCAGCCTGCGCGGCGGCTGTTTGCATAGTCAGCGCATCCAGCGGCGACATAGTTACCGCCACCACGCCAGCGCTGCACAACGGCACTTATTCTGTGGTACGCGACTGGTCTTTCCACCCTCAAAAATGCCCTGGCACAAATAAGTGAGTCTTCACCAATAGTAATCCTTATAACGTTCCACCAGTAAACGTCACACCGCACTGACCGCACCGCGTTTAACCGTAAGGTGGGCATTCATGCCCACGCGGAACTGGGGGAGAGGGTGGAAAGGCTTTTCGCTTGTGTTTATGCGGCCCCCTTATTGCATGTTTCTTTACACCGATAACAATCTCTGCATTCGGCGCAGCGTTTAAGCAGGCCAATAGTCTGTCGCAATCCCCTCGCCCAGATCAGCCTCGACAAGGCGACGACGCACTTCCAGCAGCCGTTCGATCAAAGCCTGTTCATGCTGTTCATAAGCGGCAGCATCAGGTACGCGTTTCACCACCACGCCGAGCAATTCGGTAATGGCATTGCCGATGGAGTTTTGTGAAATTGTAACGATCAGCTTGCCCTGTTCGTTGCGATAAATGAGCTGCTTGAAGGCCGGTTGCCAGCGTATCGCATTGGCATAGGCAGCATCCCTGATGCAATGGTCGCGCACCATCTTTGCCGTCTTGAGAAAATCATTGTCAAACAACAAGACATTTTCAACCTGCTCCGGGAAATGCAGATCAGGCAATATCGGCGCATTGCGGCTGGACACCTGGGAGAAAAAAGTACGATAAAAATCGAGAAAGCCTTCCAACACCAAATCATATTCATGCCAGAAACGGACGTCCTGCAATGCAGCAACTCCACCCGGCACTTCCCAACTTGGCAGGCCCTGCGGATAACCAGTCAGATCGATACGCGCCGAATCATCGCTTACCGGCCGCAGCACTTCCAGTTGCAATGCCTTGCAGATAAATTCGCGATAAACACCGTGCATGTGTTTTTCAAACAACGAATGCTGACCGCCATCGGTAAGATTTGGATTATTCGGATCAGCAGGCTTGGCCTGGCACAACTGCTCCATGGGAAACACGATAAAATGATTGTGCAGCATGCGTATGCTCGGCACGCCCGGTGAAGTTAGCGGCCATGTGGCATCAAGACTCGCTTCACCCGCCAGCACTAAAAACTGCTCCGGATCAGGATATTGCTCCAGCATGTAATCGATGATGATTTGATTCATTCGATTCCAAACATGACGCACATCTGCCGGTACCTGAGTGCGCCTCACTGGGCGACCCAGCGGATTCAGGATGGTCTGTGAGGTGTTGTAAATAATCGAGGTATCAAACTCGACGCTATGCCCCAGCGCCTTGCGATAAAGCAGCAGGTTTTCTGGATTGATCAGCAGACCATTATTGTTGGCCAGATCATTGAGATTTTCTGTGCTGTTGAAAAACTCATTGGGCTTCATTCCTTCAGGCACGTCCAATGGAATGGGCCTAAAGGGGGTAACAATTTCACGTGGGCCAAACGGCATGATTATTCCTCGATTACATCTATTACTAGTTCAAGCCATCCACAAGCCGCAATCAGGCACATCAGCGGTGGATTTCTTTATCGCAGCCAGACCCTTGTCCAGGCCTTGCTGCCAGTCACTGACAAATTGCTCCAGTGATTCGATGAACTCTGCTTCATGCTGTGGGCGGTTGGTCGTGCAATGAATGGTGACACCTTGATCACCGGCGGTAACCGTCCATTGCAAGGCGTTGATGCAGGTTGGCAGAGTGAAGCGCACGCCATCACGGATCACATCACGGCGCACTCTGAACTCGCCCCAAAGGCAATAAATATCGCCGCGCTCACCCTCATGCGACAAAACCTTATCAATGGATGCACACCATTGTGCCAGATTGTCGATTCGCAGATGGCGCTGTAAATCCTCAGCACGTAAACGGATTAAACTGTTAGCAAAAAATTCCATACCACACCTCTATGCATGAACTGGTATAAGCTAACGCAAATTACTGGTTTTTTACCTTGATCTCAATCATGACCGACATCGTCCTTGCCGCGCTCAACGCCAAATACCTGCACGCCTCGCTGGGCTTGCGCTATCTGCTAGCCAATATGGGCGAGCTGCGCTCACGCACGCAACTACTGGAGTTTATCTGGGATCAAAAACCCACCGATATCGCCGAACGCATATTGGCCGAACAACCACGCATCATCGCCCTCGGTATTTACATCTGGAATGCAAACGAAATGCTGCAGCTAATCCAGATATTGAAGACCGTCGCGCCTAACATCCATATCATCCTTGGTGGTCCTGAAATAAGTCACGAGCAACAGGAACAAACACTAACTAAACTCGCTGATTATGTTATTTCCGGACAAGGCGACCTGGCCTTTGCTGAACTATGTCGGCTTATACTGGACGGCAAAGCACCAACTGAAAAACTGATCCAGGCCACACCACCGCCGCTTGATCAAATCAAAATGCCGTATGATGAATACACCGACATCGACGTTGCCCAACGTCTGATCTATGTCGAGGCCTCTCGCGGCTGCCCCTTCAAATGTGAATTCTGTCTTTCATCACTGGACAAAACGGCCTGGCCTTTTGCGCTGGAGGATTTTTTACAGGCGATGGATAAACTGCATCGTCGCGGCGTGCGCCATTTCAAATTTGTTGACCGCACATTCAACTTAAACGTCAAAGCCAGCCAGCGCATCTTGCAGTTTTTTCTCGACCGCATGAGCGATGATCTGTTTTTACATTTCGAAGTTATCCCGGATCACCTACCTGCTGACCTGAAAGAGTTATTAGTGAAATTCCCTGCCGGTACTCTGCAGTTGGAAGTCGGCGTACAAACCTTCAATGAAGAGGTACAGGCGCGCATCAGCCGCAAGCAAGACAACGCCACCACCGTAGCAAATCTGCACTGGCTGCGTGAGCATACCGAGGCACACTTGCATGTCGATCTGATCGTCGGCTTACCGGGTGAGGATCTGGACAGTTTTGCCGCCAGCTTCAATCGGCTATGGGAGCTGCGCCCACATGAGATCCAGGTCGGCCTGCTCAAGCGACTGCGTGGCACACCTATCGTGCGCCACACCGAAGAGTTTGCCATGGCCTATGCGCCACAGCCGCCCTATAGCCTGCTTGCTAATCGCGATCTTGATTTTGTCACCATGCAACGCCTGACGCGTTTTGCCCGTTACTGGGATATGTTAGCCAATTCAGGCCGTTTCGCGCATGCTCTGCCCTTGCTGCTGGCGAATGATGCCTTTGGCCGCTTCCTGCAATTTTCTGACTGGCTGCACGCCACATCTGGCCAGACACACAAGATTGCCCTGCCACGCCTGTTCCAATTTATCCACCAGGCGTTAACCGAAATTTTTGCCGTGCCTGAACAAGAAAGCCTGTTTGCCCTGGCACGAGACTGCTCAGCCTATGGCGCAAAAGGCTGCCCCGGCTTCCTCCACCGCCACCTGCAACAGATCCAACAAATAGAACGCAGCAACATACCCACCCGACAAGCACGACATCTACAAACCACCAGCACAAAATAGCTTCAGTAATGTCTGACCCACTTCCACCCTCTCCCCCAGCCCCTCTCCCGCCAGCGGGAGAGGGGAGGTTTTAATGTAGGGCGCAATAACCAAAGGGCATTGCGCCGGATGTAAAATGTCGAATGTAAAACGCCGTATGTCAGTTAGAATAATCCAAATTTAAATCATCACCGCCTGCCCAATCGGCAGAATAAACACCTTGTGCAACCAGTATGTAAACGACCGCAAGAACAAATGTAAAAAGCTTTTTTCACCCTCTCCCCCAGCCCCTCTCCCGCCAGCGGGAGAGGGGAGATTTGAAGGCGAAGCTTTATCTGCGATTGGCTTTGCTATTATGTTTTACTGTTGCGTTTAGTGTTCTGCGTTCTGCGTTCTGCGTTCTGCGTTCTGCGTTCTGCGTTCTGCGTTCTGCGTTCTGCGTTCTGCGTTCTGCGTTCTGCGTTCTGCGTTCTGCGTTCTGCGTTCTGCGTTCTGCGCCTGCGGCGAATGATGGGCCTTCGCTGCCTACTGGCCCCATTTCGCATTGGCCGCATATGGGCATGGCTTGTCTATTTTGTTCCATGCTTGCTATGAAGTTGCGGCGGGCTTGGCCTGTGAGTATTTCGTTGTAGGTGTTTTGTTTCAGGTTGCCGAATTGTCCTGCTTCTGGATGGGCGCAGCAGGGTACGACTGTGCCGTCCCAGTTGACATGGAGGAATCTTGTCTCTCCGGCCCAGGGGTGGCTGACGAAGGCTTCCGGTTCGGCGAGGAAGAAGCATGCGCCTGTTGGGATCTGGAGGTCGCGCTGTACCATGTTTTCCGCTGCCTGTGGCAGGCTCATCCAGCCGCGAAATTCGGGCGTCCAGCCTAAAGGTTTGAGCAATTCCAGCCAGCGGGTTTTGTCTGTTTCGGATCGGATCACAGAGCGTGTTATTAACTGGGTGGCTGGTGACCAGCGATCGCGCAAGTCGCGCGCGCGCTGGAGGAATTCCACTAATTTATTCCATTTGGCTGGCGGTCTGAGGCGTTCATATTCCTCTGCTGTGCCGTCGCCATCGCAACTAACCACCAGGCGATTGACTATCTCCAGCTTGAGCATGGCCGCAAAATCATCCCAATAAACCTGTTGGGCATTGGTGGATATTTCAACGATGGAGGTTTTCCAGCTTTGTTGCGGGATCAGCGCCACCAGACTAGATAATTCCTTGTGCAACAAAGGCTCGCCAAAGCTGAAAAGACGCAGGGTATGCACCCACTCGACATCCACATTAGCAAGACAATGGCGAAAATCTTCCACGCTGATACGTTTGATTTTTGGCTGTAGCGTGGAATTTGGGCAGCCCAGACAGCGCAACTGGCAGCCGTGGACGATATCGAAATGGAAGTTATAAATGCTACTGGCTTTAGACATCACATCACTATATTAGAATGAAGAACAGCAGTGAAGTATAAAGCAAGAGCGAAGAACTGTATGCTTGGTCGTACCTTGATCAATATGAACGCATACCCGCGCAGCGCTTATGAAAAGGAAAAGGTAGACACAAAAAAGCCCCTCGGTCATGTCTGATATGACCGAGGGGTTTAGCTAACCAATCTACTTATTGTACGTTAACTGTGTGATTACAGTTATTTGTGCCAGTGCAGGTTTTCTCGCCAGAATAATTTATGGACGCCATATTGGCATAATAAGTCTTACCAGCCTCAAGGTGACAATATGTGCGCTCTGGTGCCTTTTGCGTAGTGTATCCAAACACCCAGTCAACTGTTGTTGTTTCAACTGTATACTTGGCACACGACGCCAATTTGCCTGTAATGTCTACATCGCCAGGGCACTCTGAGATCACTATCATTTTCGGCGCTGGTGATCCAGACATGCGGGCACTAGATGCTCTGCCACTACCCAGCGTCGCGGTAGAGCTTGTCGTGAATTTGAATGCCTGGATGATATCTGGTGTAAGGCCCGTATATGAGGTTTGGGGAAAAACTCCGTACTGGTTTTGTGATGCAAGTATGGCAGTATCTATAACACGCACATTGCTGCCAGGGGTTGGACAATTGGCCGGGGTAGCAGGTGGCGGATTATCAGCAGGTGGCGGATTATCAGCAGGTGGCGGATTATCAGCAGGTGGATTAGTGGGTGTGTCACTGCCGCTTACAGTTCCGGTAAGTTTTATGGTGGTATTGTTGGCGTCTACAGTCAGGCTTTGTAGTGTAAGATCAGGCTGCGTGGTGTTATTCAACTGAATCGTGGTGGCGGCATAGGCGCTCGCGCCAACCAGCAGGGTGCTGATGGACAAGGTTAAAAGACGAAGCTTCATGGATATCTCCTCCGATAGGAGTTAAGTAAGGTGATGCTTGATGATTTTATCCTAACACACTGTAACGACACAAATAAAGTGATTGGTTTCACATATCATAATTAAAAGTCAACATTTTATGCAGATTAGGCTTGATTAATACTGCATCTGACTGGTCATTAAAAATGATGACTGGGCAGGTGCAAGTATAACACAGAAAAAATGCGCAAAAAAAAGCACCGGCCGAGGCCGGTGCTCTCAAGATACTTGCTTATACAACTACTATTATTAGTACGATGAACGAACTCCCTTATGCATACTGTGGCCCATGTAGTTGGACTGCACGTTCACGCCATTGACAACCGTAGTACCGTTGGCAACAGACATGGCCGAGAAGCCAATAACTGGAAGACCACGTACACCACCAAGTACTGGTACACCTGGTGTTAGCAGATCTGTGAGAGTTCCTGGTACGCCTGTGGTTGTAGCAGGGGTACTAGTGAAGTCAATCCGCAACCAGCCTGCATCATAATCCAGGGCCAAGTCAGCACGAGTGTTGGATGCTGCAAACACACTATCAGCACCTGCGGCATTCATGGCGATGGTGTTCACCTCATTACACAGCGCGGATGTGGCGCCCACTGGACGTGGGGAGAAGTCATCGTCACCTGCTGTCAGACTACGCTCTTCACGATCATAGTAGTTAGCACTAAATGTATCACAGGACCTGGATGTATCTCTCGTCCACATATTGGTGAAAGGTGTACGTGCTGGAGCAACACCACTTGCAACAGATGGATTGACATAGAAACGCTTGGTCGGGAAGGTTACTACCCAGTCGGTCTTGGCGGCAATGCCTGCTACGGTCACATAGTCATTCATGATCGCGTCATGCGCGATAACTGCTGACAGGTCATCGATACCTGGAGTAGTGGCTACGAAACTATAAGGTATGCCACCATCAAAGAACACGCCAGCAGTGTTCACTTGGTTCAAGCTTGGTTGTTCGTCACCAGGCGGGAAGTGGATGTCTAGAAGTGGATTTACGTGATCAAAGAAGTTATCCACTGCTACGGCATCGACTATCGTTTCAATACCACGATTTACGTTAATCAGATTGACATAACCATACAAACCACCTGTAGGAAGTGTCACATCACCAGTAGCTGGAGTATTCAAAGCTCCGCCTGGGTTGGCTGCTGTACGCAGCGCCGCGCAGTTGGCAGGGACGCCAGCATTGTGGGTGGCGTTGGTCGCCCACATAGCACCTAGCCCCATATTATTTAGCACACCCATTTCAATGATCTCGACATAACCTTCACGGGTACGATCCAAGGTGTTGACGGAATCGGTTGCATACAAAGTATTACGGAACTCTACGCCGCCAGCCGGGATGGCAGGTGCGGTACAGGAGGTGTCTTGCGTGGTCAGCACGGTGCCATTGGCTGAGCGACTCAGGGTGGCTGACCAGTGATCTTGTGGCGAGAGATAAAGGTTGAAGTCAAGGACTTCCTGTGAGTTTTTACCTTCAAGGAAACGCACTTTAACAGCCTTGGCCTGATTGGTGGTGTTAACCACTTGTACGTAGGTGTCGAAGCCGCCTTGAACGGTGTAGTAAGGGTTGATCAGAACCTGACCGAGGCCGTCAGGGTTGACGTGTACAGCGTGGGCGCTACCTGCGGCCCCCATGGCGGCCGCCATTGCTGCTGTAAGAAGCTTCTTCTTCATCGCATATTCCTTATATGTTGGTTGAATAAACGTTTATACAAGCCAGGCGACTGCCAAAACTCGTGGTCGAAAGTATCGCATATTCCAAGTACACCTTGTCAAGCTTTTGCACAAACTTCTAAGTTAGCAACGAGGAAATGCATTGATGTTTCACGTCCGGTGCTTCTACTGATATATATACCTATATATACCTACATATACATCTATCAGCACCAAGCAGCCTGGATGTTATCCTGTTAGCACGGTAGATAGCAAGGCATTTGTTGTAAAAAAATCTCTTTGGTGCAAAAAAACATCAAATTTGTGATGTGTGTTGCTTTTGTTGCTTTGAAACCACGAAACAACAAGGGCTTGACTTTTTTGTTTTTATGTTTATCTGGGTTTTGATTTTGCTTGGGACGCAGGGTTGTGTTAAGCCGTCCGTGTCTTTTTCCGTCCCCTTGATTCTTGCGCCACCCCTATTTATTTGCCACATTTTTATTTTTTTCTCCCCTTGAAGCAGAGGGGATTTGGAGGATCTGCCCCTCTCCCATTAATGGGAGAGGGGAGAAGTGCGTCCTGCATTTCTGGATTCCCGCCTGCGCGGGAATGACGTATTAGGTGCAATATATTCGTCGTGTGAGTGGCTTTAACTCCCCTCTCCCGCTGGCGGGAGAGGGGTTGGGGGAGAGGGTGGAAAGGGGCGTCTGGCAGAGTTTTAGTTCAGTAATTTACTCGACGTAAAAATACCATTCGCCATCACTTTTGAGCCATTTCTCAGGATTGACCACAGTTTGTTTGTTCAACTTTGGTCCACGCGCACTAACCGGCTTGCCTTCCCAGTCGCGCACGATCTCTACCTCGGCATTGCAGGTGTCGGGACTTGCGCAGTTCACTTCAAGCACACGGGCAGAAACATGTTTTACTCGCGCAAGGCGCGGCAGCATGGCCTGGTAATCGTATTTATTGCGTATGCTGGGGGTGTAGTAATTGTAGGTTTTTTTGTAGTCCTGGGCGATGAGCGCGGCGTAACGGCTGTCGATACGGGCAGTGACGGCCTCTTCACTGGTTTTGGGCTTGTTGCAGCCTGTGAGCAGGGCGCTGACGATAATAGCTGCCAGGGCTACAGTTTTGCGATTCATGCTTGGTTCTCCTGTTTATTGATTTGATTGATGCTGTTTTGCCTTGGATATCTCTGAAATACTACCTGCCTGGCTGGCGTAATTCAGAGATTACTTAGTCTCGCAGACCGTGCATTTAGTTCAAGCGGCGTGCAGCCTTATCACGGTGTATCCTGATCATCTTTTGCCTCGTGCACCATTTGCTCTTGCAGGATCTTCAGGCCTTGCATGCGGTCGCGATATTCGGCGCTGATTTCACGCAATTCTTCATCGTTTTCCAGTACACGCGGTGTGATCATGACGAGTAATTCGGTGCGGTTGCTGCTGACTACTGTGCTGCCGAAGAGGTTGCCGATGATGGGCAGGGAATGGAGGCCAGGAATGCCATCCTTGCCCTGGCTTTGGTTTTCCTTGATGAGGCCGCCGAGGGCGATGGAATCGCCCGAGCGTACTGCAACCCGGGTGGCGATGTCGCGCTGCATGAAGCTGCGCTGGCCGGTGGCGGTGTCTACACTGCCTACATCTGTGACTGTTTGTTTGATGTTCATAGTCACCATGCCGCCGGCATTGGTTGAAGGAGTTACAGAAAGCATGACGCCGGTGTCTTTATATTGAATGGAGGTGGTGATGGTGCCGCCGGTGGTGAGATTTTCGCCTGAACGGATGGGCTGTTGATCGCCAATTTTGATGGCGGCGGTCTGGTTGTCCAGCACCAACACTGAAGGTGATGAAAGAACCTTGACCAGAGATTTGGAGGCGAGGGCGTTAAGTACGGCGCGGAGCGAGCCACCTGAGCTGATGGAATAGGAGAAGCCGGGCTGGGCCGGGGCAATGCGGCCTGTTTTGTTGAGGTTCAGAGAGGCAACGGCTGTTTTATTGCCTGACTTTATGTTATCGAAATACCAGCTGAGGCCGTATTTGAGCTCGTCATTGAGTGTTATTTCAAGAATGCTGACCTCAATGAGGACCTGGTTGGGGGCCATATCCAGCTGGCGCAGGGCTTTTTTGATCTTTTGGTAGTCACGGCGCGGGGCGTAGATAAGCAGGGCGTTGCTTTCTTCATCGGCCATTATGCGCACCTGGTTGCCAAGGCTGAACTGGGCTGTGCCGCCTCGGTTGGTGCTGCCAGCAGAGCCCATATCCTGGGCGCCTCCGCTTGCGGACATGCCAGCACTCAGGCTGGTCTGGCTGAGCCCGGGGGCAACTCCGCTGTCGGTGGGTGCGCTGCTGCCACCTCCTCCGCCGCCGTACAGGCCGCTGAGCAGGCCAGCAAGGTGTTTGGCGCGGCCGTTTTGCACCGGATAGACATAGAGTTGTGGCTCCAGGTTGTTCTCTGGCTTGGTATCCAGTTTGGCCAGCCATTCACGGATTTGATCCAGATAGTAGGCGCGTGGAGTAACGACGAGAATGCTGTTCAGGCGTTCCAGCGGCAATATTTTGATAAGTCCGCTGGTAACAGGTTGGGCAGCTCCGCCTGCGCCACCTGCACCACTGATGCCGCCCGTGGCCAGCGCGCCACCTGCACTCTCTTTGCCCAGCAGGGCATTCAGCGTCTGGGTCATGTCTTTGACTGAGTTGTGTTCCAGCGGGAAGATGCCGATCGACATGCCTTTGAGCAGGTCAACGTCGAATGTGCGAATGATCTCGGCCCAGCCTTCGCGCTGGTTGTATGAGCCTGCAAGCAGCAGGATGTTACGCACGTTATCGACGCGCAAGAAGGCATCTGGCGTGGCTACCGGGCGGAGGATGTCGGCCATCTCAGAAGCGCCGATGTGTTGCAGCGGGATGATATCCATGCCATAGCCAGGACTCTGCGATCCGGAACGGTGCAGTCTGGAAGACAAGCCTTTGACGGCATCTTTAGGGCCTACGTGGTAGAGGCCGTCGTCGCCGAGTACAACTGTCGCGCCATTGGCTTGCAGGACGGATTCGAGGATAGGGAAGAGCTCACTGCGCTCTACCGCAGTGCGGGTGTGCAGGGTTATCTCGCCAGCAAGGGGTTTGTCCAGGCTGTAGTCCAGGCGCAGCAAATCGCCCAGAATGGCATGCACGACTTCGGTTAGCGGCGCTTGTTCAAAGTCGAGGGCAACTGCCTCGCCCATGATCGCAAAGGGTTTGCCTAGCTTGGGCAGGTTGACCATGCGGTCATCGCCGCGAAACAGGGTTGGCTCGGGGAAATCGTCAAGCGCATCTTCTGCTGTTTGCGCCAGTGGCTGGGTGCGAGGACTGTCGGCAAGGAAAGGGAGATCCTTTGAGCGGTCAATGGGATCGTGGGCGCAGCCGACAATGGCGGCCAGAAAAAAGGCTGTAAGTATCGTTTTTACATTCATAAATGGACTGTCCATGGGTTTTTGTCTGCTTGCTGCCTGTCTTTAGAGTCTGGCTTTTACATGTCTGAAATTATCCTGATTAATTCATTGGCTGTGGAGCAGATTTTAATACGGCATATCGGTTTTCCCTTCGG
>Ga0265293_10006774_pt1 | contig 18045 bp, 18 predicted proteins | sample Munlanlewell138R_FD_192505 | JGI IMG/M metagenome (GOLD analysis project Ga0265293, IMG submission 192505) | Leachate microbial communities from a municipal landfill in Southern Ontario, Canada - Leachate well 138R | ecosystem: Engineered > Solid waste > Landfill > Unclassified | place: Canada...
TCTTGCTACCATATAGAAACTCCCTAAATATCGACATTAGAGCTGCTTTTTCCGAGATATCTCTATTCCAAAAAATTACTACATATTGTCAAAATCAACAACATTTTAACAACATTTATTGCACACTGTTTGCACACTTACTATTTTTATCTTCTCTCTGTTTTTCACAACAAAAAAATAGACAAAAGGTAAACTATTGTTCATCTTCAATCTCAATAAAAGGAGGTAGAAGATGAACGCTCTTCTACTGGCAAAAGCTCATGCCAATCCATATTATATAAACCGTCTATATGTAAAGCTTGCAGGCAATGCAGTATCAGGTCTATTACTTGATTATCTGATGAAGCAGTTTAGTTTAGCTGACAGCAGTAAAAACAATATTATCACACTTTTAGATGCCGAAATATGCGATAACACTTTTCTTTTTGAAGAAGAGTTAGCCCAAGCAAGAAAAAAGCTAAAAAAACTACCTTTTATTACTATTGTATCAAGATCAGAAGCGGGTAAATATACCTATTCTCTTGATCCTGCTCTATTCAATCAATACGTTGAGGAGCTGAAAAGATGAGCAATTTACTCAAAAGTTTGAACGAAAAACCAATTGGATTTTATAGAGTATATAAAAGACTTACGGGTAATACAAATGCTGCTCTTTTGTTGTCTCAACTTATGTACTGGTTTAGTCATAAGGATAAATTTTTTAAGACCGATTCTGACATTATGGAAGAGACTGAACTTACAAAAAAAGAACTTGAAACCGCAAAGATAAAACTTAAAAAATTAGACTTTCTTGCAGTGACGAGAGAAGGCATTCCTGCCAAAACATACTATATGATAAATTGGGAAAAATATGAAAAAACATTACGTGATTTTGTAGTGGGAAACAAGTTTCCACAAAAGGGGGAAACTGGAGAAAATACGGACGATGAAGAGGATAACATCCCTAAAATTGAAGCCGATGATAAAAACGGGGAAACAAGTTTCCACAAAAGGGGGAAACTGGATTCCACAAAAGGGGGAAACTGGATTCCACAAAAGGGGGAAACTATATATAGTAAAATCAAAAAGACTTCTTCTAAGACTTCTTCTAAGAATCTCTCTCCTAAATCCTCTCTCACAAGAAAAGAAGAGAGAGAAGATAAAAAAGATTTTTTCAAATTCCTTGAAATAACAAGAGAAAAATACAAAGGCAACGGAATAAATAGTTTCTATCCGACACTGACTTTCTATTTCGACAAAGAAATAAAAGTTGCAAGCAACAAACATCTCTACTTTGCAGAATCAACGGATTATCTTTCTCCATCTCAAGCTCAAGAAGTGTGGGAGTATTTATTTATAAATCCTGGAGCATTGATACCGATCACAAAACAAGGAGCAGCTTTATGATCAAAAACTCAAATCTAAGTAGATTTGATGAAGTTCATTATATGTCGGTGAATTTCACAAAATCTAAAACGAAAGGAAAAATGATGAAACGAAGTAAAAAAATATTTATCAGTTTTGTTACGGTATCTGCATTGGCAACAACAATTGCTAATGCAGGATCAGTAGGCGGTTTTGGCGGTGCAACGGAATTTACACAAATTGCAAACAATTCTCAATTGGCCGCACAGTACGGTAAACAAGTTCAGCAGTATGCCACACAGCTCCAGCAATATCAAACGCAACTCAACCAGTTTTTGAACCAAGTGCAAAGCTACAAGCTTATGCTCCAAAATATTGGCCAACTGCCACAAACACAATGGAACCAATTTGCGCAAAGTGTTAATAAAATGCGTCAAATCATGGATAACACTGCCGGCATGACTTATACTGCTGCAAACTATGATCAAATGTTCAAACAAATGTATCCAGGATATCAAAAACTCCTCGATAGTGGAAATGTAGATCCAACAAGTGTTTATAAAAGTTTATCCAAGCAAACAAACTCAACGGTGAATGATGCGTTAAAACAGCTTAATCTATCTCAATCAGATCTTGAGAGTGATCAAAGCACCATGAGAGAGCTTCAAAACGTAAGTCAATCCGCCGAAGGTCAGCTTGGAGCTATTCAAGCAGCTAACGAAATTGCTTTACACCAAACCAACACTCTCAAGCGGCTACATCAAACAATGATGATGCAAGCTAATATGCAAGCCCAAACAGTGGCAGCACAACAGGCAGAAAAAGATGTGGTAAAAGCTTCAAATTCTAAGTGGTATGGAGAAGGCTTTAACACCAATAAGCCAACTCACAACATTAAAGAAGGTGGACAACTTGGTGGATATTAAAAAAATTATTATCTTATTAACATTAACTATCTCTTTTTCATATTGTGACCAAGTTGATATAACTTTATTTTCGGAAGTAAAAAATCAAATAAACTCAATATTTTCTACTTATGGATCAATATTCCGAAATAATGCTCTCGGTTTATTGGTTGCATTGGGTGTAATACAGATTGTAATTACGTTTGGGTTTATGGGAATGAGAGGTGAACTTGAAATAGGCGGAGCTTTTGCACAACTTGTTAAAACAGCTCTTGTTATTGGATTTTTTTCTATGTTAATTAGCAGTCCTTCTTGGTTTATTAAGATTCATAACGCTTTCGATAATTTAGGTATTGCGGCCGCTGGATCAGGTGCTAATTTAGATGATTTTATGAATAATATTGGAAAAATGTGGGAAGCAGTACTTAAGCAAGTCGAAGAAAATGGTGCAATAGGTGTTGGCAATAGTATTCTCCAAATATTAGCTGCCTTTTTTGTAACTATACCACTAATATTTATGGCTGGGCAGGCACTAATGTATTATGCTTTTTCTGTAGTAAGTGTATATGTTGGTATTTTGTGGCTCGGATTTGGTTCTTTTGATCAAACTCGTCCTTGGGCTATTAATGCTATAGCTAATGTAATTCGTTGGAATGCAAAATGGATGCTGCAAATGATGATGATAGCTCTCGCTTTCTCTTTCGTATCAAATTTATCAACAATGATTGGTTCTGCTCCAACTTTTGAACATATACTTTCTTTGGCAATTACTATTTTGCTTCTTTTCTCAATCAATTCAGGAATAAGTGGTTTTGTAGATAGCTATTTTACTGGGTCAGGCGGAGGCGAAAACAATCGAGGTATGCAAATGGCTACTGCGATGGCAGCAGGAGTAACCGGCGCAGCTATGGGTGCGTATCAGGGAGCAAAAGGCGCATCTGATACTATCGCGGCTGCAAAAGCAACAGGTGAGGAAAAAAGCACATTAGGAAAAGTTGGTTCATACCTAGGAGGTATGGTAAGCGGAGCTACAAAAGGAGCAATACATGGTGGAGAAAACTTTGCAACAAATTGGTCTAAAACAATAGATCCAAATTATTCAAGTGCATCATCATTGTCTAGTGGTAAAAATTTTGCCAGTGCAGCCAATGAACAAAAGGTAGCACAAAGCGATGGTGATGTTGGCGGCGCCACAAAAGGTTCATTTGCTGAACCAAAAGTCGGTGGAGAAATAAATCCAAATCAAAGTGATAAATCATAATCAAAGGAAAAATATGTCGGAAAAACAAAACAAAATAAATCCATATACAGATTCAAAAAGAAAATGGAATGAAGAATATTCAAACTATGTAGTCCAAGCCAGAAATTGGCGGTTTTTTTCATTGTTTGCTCTTCTTATTGCACTGTTTTCGGTTGGTGGAATGATCTATGTTGCTTCTTTGCCAAAAATTAAACCCTATATCGTAACAATAGACAAAATAGGTACTCCTATAGCTGCGATGCCGGTACCAAACATGAAGGTAGATGAAAAAGTCATTAAATATGCTCTTGCGGATTTTGTTACGAACTTTAGAACAGTTTATATTCTTGATCCAAACGTTCAAAAACAAATGGTCAATAAGGCATATAACTATCTCGGTGACTACCCTGCTACACAGCAAGTAACACAAATTTTTAGGTCAAATCCTCCTTTTGGCGGTGAAACATCAAGACAAATCAATGTTGGTTCAGTACTTAATGTTGGTAAGGACCAGTACCAAATTGATTGGACAGAAAACACATTTAATAAAGATGGAAATCTGCTTTCTAAAGAAAATTATAGAGCGGTTGCTTCTATTGTAATAAATCCACCGGCTGCTGAAAAAGATATCATGAAAAATCCTATAGGACTTTTTATTAAAGATATTGCATTCCAAAAAACATTAAATTAGGAGAAAAAAATGAAAAATAAAATAATAACTTCAACACTGCTCGCGACATTACTTGCAACAGGAGCAAGCGCATATAGCAACATGGAAAATCATTCTTTGCAACTTGCAAAAAAATTTATAAACGGCAAAGATAAAAGTTTTTATAGACCTGACGGCGGCGTAGTATTTTTACATGGCGGTACTCTACCCAGCGTACTTGCTGCACCCTTGAAACTGACTGATATAGAATTGGAGCCCGGAGAGATTATAAAAGAGGTTCAGCTTGGCGATACTGTAAGATGGCAGGTAAGCCCAAGTATCTCCGGAAGTGGAAATATGCAAGTAAGTCATGTCATCGTGAAACCGACTGATAGTGGTTTGGCAACAACACTTAATATTTTTACAGATAGAAGATCTTATCATATAAATCTAAGATCCACATCCAAAAATTATTTTCCTATTGTTGCTTTTGCATACCAAGATCAATTACAAAATGTTTGGAACAATTACCAAAATCAAATAGCCACAACAAAGAAAGCAAACACGATTACAGATCCTGATATTGGATTAAAAAATGCAGAAGATCTAGATTTTGGTTATGACATAAGTGGCAGCACAAGCTGGAGACCGACGAGAATTTACAATGATGGAGTTAAGACTTATATTTTTATGCCTAGATCTATGAACTCAAAAGATGCGCCAGTGTTGCTGGCTATAGATGGTTCAGGAAGCCAAAAAATTGTTAACTATAGAATTGTCAACAATAAATTTATTGTGGATAACCTATTTGATAAAGCAATTTTACTCATTGGAGTAGGCTCTAATCAAGACAAGATAACCATAACTCGTTCAAGCAGGTCTTCTCGTAACAGAGGCTCAAATTTGAGCGTGTTAGAAAATTAAAGGAGTCTGAAATGTTTAAAAAAATTACAATCATTGCTATTGTCGGAATTTTCTTTGCTGGTTGTGCAACGCCGAGCTTTAATGTGTCAAATACAGCATATTTAACAGCTGACTTTATGCAGCAAACTAAATTCTTGCATCCAATAGGAACTTCAAGGATATATATTAAGCCCGACACTCCGTATAAAAAACAGTTGTCTGATGCAATGAGAAAAGCCGGTTATGAAATAGAAAATGATAGTTCAAAAGCAAATGTTCAAATAGATTTAAAAGTAAGCCGTATCGAAAAAGATCTTTACAGTTTTTTGTATGTAGTAAATAATCAAATGTTATCTCGTGCTTATATGATAAATAGATCAACTGCACCAGCAACAAATTGGTCTAAAACAATAATAGGCGGTGCAAGATGAATGAAGAAAATCCGCAAGAATTTAAAATTACTCAAGACGTACCAAGTGCCGGCAGAAGATTGACCAAATTGCCAATTTTAATTGGCGGGGCTTTTTTAGTATTTGGAGTGTTTTTTGTAATATATCAAATTACACAAAAGGCAGAGACAGAGAAAACAAAAAAAATTGAAAATAATAATACTTCTCACATCAAAAGCAGAGACATTAATTCTACAATCAATGATTTAGAGAAATTTTCAAGGTTTAAATATGATACAAACAATTCTAAACCGTTATTGGTAGGCGGCAGCAACATTCAAGACTATAATGTAACAATGCCAGAACAAAAAAACACTCCTCTTGATGATGCCGCTCAAAAAGCAGCAGCAGATCAATTACAAAGAGCAATTGAGGCAAAAAATTCTCCAACAGCATTGGATAATTCTAAAAACCAAACCGGAAGCGGTGCAAATATAGCCGAAATAGGCAATATTTTATCAAATGTTTTAAAACCAAATCAAATGCAAAGTCCTGGCGAAAAATCTTTGGCTGAAATTTTAGCAGCAGGCACCTCACAAAAAGCAAGTGTGAACCAGGAATCAAATAGTTTTATGACAAGCACACAAAACTCATACGACTATTTACCATTTAAAAAAACCCCACAAATCTCAAAATATGAGCTTAAAACTGGAAGTGTAATTCCAGCGGTGATGATCAGCGGAATTAACAGCGAGCTCCCAGGTATGCTTATCGGCCAAGTGAGTCAAAATGTATATGACAGCGCAACTGGACATTATTTGTTAATACCACAAGGCTCAAGACTTGTGGGCCAATATAGTGCAGACGTACAGTACGGCCAATCAAGAGTGCTTGTGGCATGGAACCGTATTATATTCCCGGATGGACAATCACTAAACATCGGCGCAATGAATGGCACAGATCAGGCGGGGTATGCCGGCTTTGAAGACAAAGTGAACAACCACTATATGAAAATTTTTGGTTCAGCACTTCTTATATCTATAATAGGCGGTGAAATAAGCTTTACTAATGGCAGTTTTTCTTTGAATCAACAAGCCCAAAGTGCAAATAACAGTGGAACTACAATATCACAAGTAGGTAATACAATGCTCGAAAAAAACCTCGGCATTTCACCAACTATAGAAATCAGACCTGGATATCAATTCAATATTTTTGTGACAAAAGATATACAGCTTGAGGCTCTCAAAAGATATAGAGGATAAAAGATGAGAGTGTGGTTTTTGTTGTTTATATTATTGATACAATCGGAAGCATTTAATGCCAATATGGCTGAATTTACTGCCAAAAACCATCTAGGCGGTAATTACGTTTGGGGTGGTACAAATCCAAATTTTGGAGCCGATTGTAGTGGTTTTGTGCAGTACGTCTTTAAACAACAAAACATAAATCTTCCTAGGACTGCTCTTAGTCAATCACAGGTTGGCCAAAGAGTAGATCCGTCACAACTTCAAAAAGGAGATCTACTCTTCTTTATGACAGACAAAAAAAGAGGCATACCGGTTACCCACGTCGGTATGTATCTTGAGAATGGAAATTTTATTCATGCAGCAAGTAAGAAGAAAGGAATTATTATTACTCCTTTGCTTGAATATGCAAATCGTTTTGTAGTTGCAAAAAGAATTACAAACTCTCAAAAAATTGTTGAAAATGTTATTCGTTTTGCTCTATCTATACAAGAACAAGCAAAAAGATCACCCACACAAGTAAAAACAACAATGGATTCCTTGGTGATTATCAATGGCAAATATTATAGGATTGGTCAATTCTAAAGCTTAGAGAATTTGGAAAATAAAAATTTTTAGTACTAATGGTTTTAATGAAGTCTAGATTGCTGGACTTCACAAAGGTCATAAGGATTTTGTCACAAAAGACATTCGGCAATACAAACCATATCGACAAGTAAGGAGAAAAACATGGCATTTGTAAAATTAACGAACGAAGAAAATCCAAAATTAGGTGTGAGTGTTGATAACGCTCTAAATTACAAAGACAAAGACGGCAATATCAAACAACGAGAAGCAAAGACTGCTTTGCTAGATGTGATTGAAGAAGCCGGCAAAGTTGCAGCGATGGACAAAGGAACAGTTACATTTAACGCGGCGATCGATGGCAAATATCAAAACTATTTTGTAAATAGAGACGATAAGGGAAACATAAAACTAAGAAATTCGGAAGATCCTTACAATAAAGATGCAACTGTATATGTTAACCAGGTGCCAAAGAAAGATAGTGAAGGCTATTTCTACTCTATAAATACCAACACCAAAGCCGGTAAAGATCTTGTGGAGGGAATTAATCTTAAAACTGTAGAGCGAGAAGGCGTAGAGAGTAAATATCTCAAAGCTTCCGTTAGGCTTAAAAATGATGAACTCAAAGCGGAACTTACTAAAAAAGGTAAAGACCACACGGCAATAATTAGTAAAGACGGTATTAGAATAGTTAAAGATTCTGAACTCTCTACTACAAAAGCTCAAGAGACGAAAGAAAAAGCAAAAGAGGCTAAACCAAAGGCCCAAAAGCAACAAAAATCTCAAAATATTGAGAGATAAAGGAATCACATGGTAGAAAAAAACATAGAAGGAATTAACTCCGGAGAGTGTGAGCAAAAACTTTATATCAAAATTGATGATAAATATCTTGAGATAGTTGATGGAGTTGAGTATGAAATTTCACCAAACCAAGCAAAAGAGCTTGGTTTTGATGAAAATAGCGCAGCAGGAGATGACGATGACAACGAACGATAATAAACGCAATTTATATGTTGATAAAGTCGCTGCACAGATCATTGAAGCCATAGAAGCCGGAACGGCTCCATGGCTGAAAGAGTGGAGCGGTGCAGCAGCATTTAATTTAGCTCCACACAATCCCACGACCGGCAAGCCTTATAATGGTATTAATACAATTAATCTAATGATGCAGGGATATAGTGATCCGCGCTGGCTAACTTATAAACAAGCGAATAGCTTGGGTGCACAAGTCAATGCCGGTGAGAAAGGTACTCTCATTCAATATTGGAAATTTAGAGAAACAAGAGATGCCGTTGATGAAAACGGAAATAAAGTTTTAGATGAAAACGGCAAAGTAAAAAAACAAGAAATAAAACTCAAAAATCCAAAAGTCTTTTATGCGACAGTTTTTAATGCTGAACAAATTACCGGTCTTGAGCCTTTTGTTCCAAAAGAGCTAGGCTTTGATCCAAACGAAAAAGCAGAGCAAATTCTCGCGAACAGCGGAGCAGTAATAGAACACAGAGCCGGCGATAAAGCTTTTTATCGCCCTCTTGCCGACTTCATAACTCTTCCATTAAAAGAACAATTTTCATCTCAAGCCGGTTACTATGCAACTGCTCTGCATGAGTTAGGTCATTGGACTGGTCATAAAACAAGACTTGATAGAGATCTAAGTGGTGGTTTTGGTAGCGAAAACTATGCAAAAGAGGAATTAAGAGCTGAAATCGCATCTTTTATGCTTTCAACGCGTATAGGTGTAGATTTTAATCCTAATTATCCAACAAATCATTTTGCATATATTGACAGCTGGTGCAAGATGCTAGAAGATAAGCCAACGGAAATTTTTAAAGCGGCGAGTGACGCGGAAAAAATTACTAATTTTATTGAAGGATTGAGCATGGAAAAAACAAATCAAAAAATGTATAACAATGACGGAAGATTGACAATGGAAGAGGCTATGAAAAGAATTGATAGAAGTTTGGGTGACGCAAGCTTTGGAAATCCGGTTTATCTTAAAGATGGTACCGTTATTATGGAGCATTTAGCTGGTGATACTGTTGATACAGTAAAATCAGAAGGTTTATATCTTTTTGCCGGTGAAATTGGAAAAATGAAACCTTTAAAATCTCTTAGATTTGATGAAGCAAAAGCTTTAGTAGCAGATACATATTCTATAGAACAAATCAAGCTAGAAACAGATCCAAGAAATGAGAAAACATCCGGTGCGTTTTTGGATAGTCCTTACTATTATGATGAGATAAGAAATGAAATTAATGCATATTTAAAAGATATGAAGCTTACACTTAATCAAGATCTCCTTAAAGAATATGAAGCGGCGGTTGTAGACATGATAGAAAGCGATGGAGGCTACACAATAGCCGAAGCGGTAAAAGAGGCCTATTTTGATGTAAACGAAAAAATACATATAGAGCAAGTAAATACAAAATTTGTATTATTTGATCCAATTACATTAAAAAATGTAGCAACTGCGGATACTCTCGAGGACTTAAAACAAGAATATTTGGCTTTGACCAAAAATGAATTTTTTAAAGATATGGATATTCTTGTGTATGAAATGAAACAAGAAGCAAATGGCACGTGGAAAGCTAATTATGACAAAAAGCTTGATGTGGATTGGAATAATTTTGAGAAATCAATTTCTCAATCTCAAGAACCATCTGTTGCCAAAGCTTTAAAACAAACCTATCTTTATGTACCAAGAGAGGAAAAAGAAGCTGCAAAAAGCGTTGGCTGCCGGTGGGATGCAGAAAATAAAGCCTGGTATGCCCCGAAAGGTACAGAACTTAATAAAATTAAAGCTTGGATATTAGAAAATCAAGAATATAAAAATGGCATTGCAGGACATATCACAAGCGGAAGTGATCCGATAGTCTCTTTCAAAGATGAATTGGTAAAAAGAGGATTTGAATTAAGAGGTGAGCCTATTGCTAATGGTAGAATTCAATCAGTACACATTCAGGGTCATGATAATGGCAGTAGAAATGGGAGATATTCAATACATCAAGATGGCATACCAACGCTTTGGTTTAAAGACTGGAAGGCCGGCATAGAAGAAACTATTGTACACAAAGATAGTAAAATGAATTCTCACATTAATGATAAATCTCTTGAAGCACAAAAAGAGATTAATCGTTTAAAAAATGTTCAATCTACTTATGATAAAAACAGAATGCACTATGCAGTTGCAAAAAGACTTCAAAACGAAATTCAAGATCTATCTCCAGCACCGGCCGATAATTTCTATCTTGCAAAAAAAGGCATAGAGCCGACCGAAGGTGTAAAAGTTGATGAGCATGGTAACTTAGTGATACCGTTTAGCGACAAAGATGGCAATATAAGAACAGCTCAAAAGATCATTTTGAAAGAAGACGGTTCATATCTGAAACTTTTTGAAAAAGGTGGCGAAAAAGCTGGTAGTTATCATCTTATTGATGGGTATAAAAATAAAAACACGGTTCTTTTTTGTGAAGGATATGCAACCGGGGCTTCTCTTAATCAATCTACGGGTTATAGTGTTGTAGTTGTTGGTGATAGCGGTAACTATAAACCTGTTTTTGATAATTTACTGGAAAACAAATCTTTCTTTAAAATTGATGAAATGAAAATTATTATAGCTGCTGATAATGATATTCTTGTTACTCACCCAATAAAAAATCCAGGTGTTACAAAAGCGAAAGAAGCAGCTGCTTATATATCTGAAAAATACCCTGAATTTAAAGACAAAATTGTTGTTGCTGTTCCTTCTTTTACCAAAGAAGAAATTGAAAAAAAGGCAACTGATTTTAATGATATTGCACAAAGTAGAGGTATAGCAATGGTCAAACAACAAATTGGACATGCAATATTTAAACTTGATAATACATACCAAAAGGCTGTTGTACAAGTTGAAACAAAAAAACTCGATGTTGAAAAAAACAAAGAAGTAAAAGAGATGCAATCTCGAAGCCATCAGCTTATGAGATAGCAAAAGCGTTAGGGATAGCAGAGTAATCCTTGTTTCGCTTGAAATGTTAAAAACATAGCTTAGTGAGACAAGATTTTAAAAGAATAGCCCGACCTCTCTCGAGAGGGAACGCCCAAAACACTAAAAAACACTTAGATTTAATGAAGCCCACTTTGTGAGTTTCACAAAATCTAAAAAAAGGTAAAAATATGTCGGATAAAATACTTATACTTACGGAAAAAAGAGAAGCTGGATATCAAGCTGCAAGCACACTAGGAGACAGTATACTAGGAAATGATGAAAAAAAACTAGGTGATGTTTCAAAACAAAAAGGATATCTCGAAGGAGAAAAATATCTTTTATGTTGGGCTTCTGGTCACTTGTTTACGCAGATAAAACCATCCAAAATAAATGAAAATTACCAACTCTTCAAAAAGTTTGAAAACAAAGAAGATTATAAAATGACAAACCTTGTGAATGAAATAAAAACAGAACAAGCAGCAGAACAAAACAAACAAAGACAGATAAAAATTATAAAAGAACTTCTCTCAAGAAGCGACATCAAAGAAATCATAGTCATGACCGATGCCGACGAAGAAGGTGAAGCAATCGGCAGAGATATGCTTTTTAAAATTGTTAAAAAACTACCTACCAACAAAATTACAAGAGCTTTTAACAGCGGATCGTTTAAAGCAAAAGAAGCAGTAGAAAAGGCACTTAATGAACGAGAGCCGATAGATACACCAAAATATAATAGACTTTACGACACGCAGCAAGTAAGAAGTAAAGGAGACTATATAACCGGAATGAAACTCATAAAAGCTCTTTGTGATACTTATGGTAGAAAACTCTACACCGGCAGAGTAAAAGGTGTAATAACCGCTCTCATTGGAAATAGAGAGCTTGAAATACAAAACTTCGTTCCAAAAGATTTTTACTCAATCACCGGCAAAAATGGTGAAATAGAACTCAAACATTTTTTCTATGAAGAGCAAGAAGATGAAAACGGAAAAATGTCCAAAACAAAGCAAGAGAGATATTATGATAAAAGTATTCTTGAAGAGGTAGAGAAAAGGCTTTACAGAGTAGGTTTGATAGGCTTTGTTGAAGAGTCCATAAGAGAAACCACAACGACTAAAAACCGCCCTCTTCCGCTCTCTGGAACTGACTTTGCAAGTGAGATGATGGGCAAGTATAAAATAACTTACAAACAATGTAATGAGATACTTGATTATTTAAGAACAAACGGCTTTACGACTTATCCAGGTACGAACGGCAGATATTTCTCCAAAAACGATAATGCCGATGTGCAAAATGCTTTTTTAACAGCAAAAAAATATTTCAATGCAGAAGCTGCTGAATACTCCAAAGATGTTCCAATCTTTGATGATAAAAAAGCCGCTAAACAAAACCACACTCCTCTCTCTCCTACGGCAAAACTGCCAACACAAAGAGATATCGATGAGTGGCAAAATCAAAAGCTGCCAAAGATAAAAGAGGGATATGAACTTATCTCAAAAAGGATACTGGTACACTTCATGCCGGATGATGTGATTGAAAAACAATCACTCACAATAAATATTGATGGTCTGCTTTTTTTCGTGTCCGGACAAAAAGCAATCAAACAAGGCTGGAGAGAGCTTATTGGCCAGGAAATCAAAAATACTCTATTTGAAACCGAATTGAAAAAAGGTGATCAAATAGATCTAGATAAAATAGAAAGAAAAACGGGCCAAACAAAATGCCCTACTCTTTTCAATGAAAAAACTCTTACCGACATCATGCTCAATATTTCAAAAGTAGTTGATGATATGATCAAAGAGGAAACAGATCCACAAAAGCTACAGCAGCTAAAAAAAGATAGAAAGTTGTTAAAAGATGCGGAAGGCATTGGAACTGACAGAACTAGAGAGCAGATCATAAGCGATCTTATAAATGAAGAGATTGTGATAAATACCAAAGACGGCTTAATCCTCAGTCAAAATGGAAATATACTTTACAGAGTACTTCCTAATCAACTCAAAGATCCTATAATGACTGCCCAGTGGGAAAATGCTTTTGAGGAGATAAGAAGAGGAGAAAAAGCCGGCGATGATGTATTGGCAGAAATAGACAAAACGATTATGAATGAAATGATACCTGGTATTGTAAATGAGCCAAAGAAGGAGTATATAATGAGTAATGAAAACAAAAAAGTAGAAAGCGATGTTAAATGCCCTCTTTGTGGCGGAGTGCTTGTAGAAACGGCAAAAACATACAAATGTGAACACAATGAATATAAAAATGGCCAACAAAGTGGCTGTAAGTTTTCTATATTCAAGGATCAAACAAAATTCTTTGGCCGTCCAATAAACGGCAAAGATCTGCCGGCACTCTTCAAGGCCTCAAAAGAAGCTGCATATAAAGACGGCAAAGCGGGAATTTATATAGATCCAACAAACCAATATTTTGTAGTAGCTGTTTTTGAGCAAAGAGAATCAACACCAGGTGAACTCATTGAGACACCAAAAACATTTAAACTAAATGACAGATTTGTATTTAAAAATGTTTATTATAAAGATCTCACAAAAACAGAAGCCAAAAAACTTCTTGAAGGTAATGAAGTTACTTTAAAAAGAAAAACAAAAGATGGCAAGGCTTACGAATTAAAAGTCAAGCTTGATGTGGACAAGCCAGGAAGCGTGGTTAAAATATGAGTACACATAAGGATACAGGCAAAAGAGTTATTTTTCTATCTTTTTTGTTTATACTGTTAATTGTTACACTACTGATAATAAACCAAATTGCAACGCAATATGTAGCTGCTGCATTCGGATATGATATTGCGCTAGGAAAACCAATTTTTGGTCATATATATGAGCCTTTTCATTGGATCATATGGATATTTCAATTTGGCAGTACAAACAAACAATTTTTTAATCTAGTTATTATTAAAGCCGGCGTGGCAATGATAGGAGTAATTATATTCTTTGTAGTAATGAAATTATTATTATATAGACAAGCAAAAAGCTACGATGACGTGCATGGCTCGGCGCATTGGGCCACTAAAAAAGAGATTGAAAAAATGGGGCTAATTAATCAACAAAAAGGCGTTTATATAGGTGCTTGGCAGGATCCAAAAACTAATACAATTAAATATCTCAAACACAATGGCCCAGAACACATTTTAGCTTTTGCACCTACCAGGTCCGGTAAGGGGATCGGACTTGTTATTCCAACTCTGCTTGCATGGGAAGGAAGCTGCGTTGTTTTAGACATTAAGGGCGAAAACTGGGAGCTTACAGCAGGATATCGTAAAAGCATAGGCAATAAAGTTTTACGTTTTGATCCTGTGTCTCAAACCGGAGGTGTTGGTTATAACCCTCTTGAAGAGATTAGACTTAACAGTATTTATACGGTCTCAGATGTGCAAAACATTGCTTCTATAGTCATTGATCCTGATGGTAAAGGTCTAGATGATCACTGGGCAAAAACAGGCTATGCTCTACTTACTACAATGATATTACATTTGGTTTATAAAGCTCAAAAAGAAGGATTTACTCCTTCTTTGGCTCAACTTAGAGGCCTAATAAATGATCCGGAAAAAGATAATGTAAAAGAAGTCTTAAATGAATGGATTGAATACAAGCACTATCAAGATGAAAATAGGGAATGGATAACAGATCCGGTTGTTGCCGTTGGAGCAAAAGAAGCGGCAAATAAGGATGAAAGAGAGCTTAGCTCTGTTGTTTCAACTGTTGTGTCAAACTTGTCGCTTTATGATGATCCAATACTGAAAAAGAATATTAGCGATAGCGATTTTAAAATTAAAGATCTTATGGGTTATGCAGAAGAAAACAATCCTCCGGTAAGCCTCTATCTTGTCATTAAGCCTAGCGATATGAATAGATTAAGGCCCTTGGTGAGAATTATACTAAACCAAATACTAACAATTTTGGTTGGAGATATGAAATTTGAAGCAGGCCAGCAAAAAGTAGAATATGCGAATAGACTGCTTTTAATGCTTGATGAGTTCACATCGCTCGGTAAATTGCCACTTTTTGAAACTGCTCTTGCATACATGGCCGGCTATGGCATGAAAGCATATATAATCGTGCAAGATTTGACGCAGCTCTATAAAGCATACAGCAAAGATGAAGCAATAATTTCAAATAGTCATGTGAGAATTGCTTATGCACCAAACAAGGTTGAGACGGCCGAGTTATTGTCAAAAATGACAGGTACAACAACTGTGGTAAAAACCGTTAGGACAACTAGCGGTGGACGAGGTAGCGTTGTACTTGGTCAAGTTAGCGAAAACTATCAAGAGGTACAACGTCCTCTTATGACCGTTGATGAGTGTATGCAGCTCCCCGCTCCAATTAAAGATAATGCTGGCAAAGTTAAAGTACCTGGTGATATGTTGGTTTTTATTGCCGGCAATCCAACAATTTATGGGAAACAAATATTATATTTTTTAGATCCTATTTTTTCTAAAAGATCAAAAATAGCTGCTCCTGAAAAAAGCGATTCTCTCCGAGAGAAAATTGATGAATAAGCATCTTGAAAAATTACTTTATTTTATAGTTGGCATAAGTATAGGATTTATTGCATGGGGGCATACTCTATTTTTAACAATTTTTGCAATTTTAATCATATTTGCATATTTTTTTATAGAAAAAAGAAGCAATTTTTTTGCCCTGGTGTTTGGCTATTATCTTGCTTCTTCAAGGGGGCTTTTTTGGGGAACTATCACCTATTATAATATAACAACGGCTGGTGGTGTGTATTTAGTGGCTGCGCTGCTTTCTTCCTTGGCATGGATAATATTTTGGGGCAAAACTCAAAAAACAAAAATAGTTAGTTTTTTGGCAGCACAGGCAATACTTATATTACCGCCAATTGGTTTAATTTCTTGGGTTAATCCGATATTGACGGCTGGACTCATAACTCCAAAAGCTGGCAGCATGGGTGGGGTGGTTGGTGAAATTGTTGGTTTTGGTTTGTTTTTTATTTTAATATATCTTATGATTTTTGGTTTGAATGTTGTAAAAAAGCAATTCTATACTCAAAAAACTACAATGTATATAATGATGAATTGTGTGTTGCTTTTGGGTATAGCATATGGCTCAAGTACGAAAATCAATTCCAATTCTGCCAATTCTGAAATCTTGGCAATTAACAGTAATGAAAACTACGAGACCGGTACTGTATCGCCGATTGTTGATTTTCAACGGCAAATGAAATATTTAGAACAAATTGAAAATAGTAAAAATGCTTTATGCCTTTTGCCTGAAAATGCTTTGGGGTATGTAACACCTGCCAATGATCTTGTTTGGCAAAATACAAATAAAACTATATTTGCTGGAGCATCATTTAATAATGTTGACAAAAGCTACAGCAATACGCTTACAATTATTTCTCATGGGGAAATAAGACCAATTTATAAACAACGGGTGCCGGTTCCGCTTTCTATGTGGAAGCCCTGGTCAAATACCGGTGTAAAAGCGGACATATGGGGCAAAGGAGGATTTGTTCATGATGGGTATGAATATGGTGTATTAATCTGCTATGAGCAGTTAATAATGCTGCCATGGATACAAACAATGTCACAAAATCCTGATGTGATCTTGGCTATATCAAATCTTTGGTGGGCGAAAGATACAAATATATTAAAAATACAAGAACAGAACATACAGCTCTTGGCTTCGTTGTTTGACAAGACTTATGTTTTTGCATATAATTTATAAAAATAACACAAAGGAATAAAAGAATGTCAGAAACTATTTTTTTACTTATTGTATTGAGCTTATCATATTATTTTGGTGAAGTTTTAGCTGATATAGCTGTCAGTATAGAAAATAAAATAAAAGGAATTAAAGAATGATTAAAATACCAAATACAAATCTCACACTTACAGAAGCCGAGATTCAAGCCGTTGTAAATTTTGCCTACAGTAGAAGTATGTCGGCTGCTGCCAGCAAAGAAGCGGAACTTGATTATAAAGATAGAGATGAATATCAAAAATATTTCAATAAAAAAAGACTCCGAGACAACAACGGGCAAATCCCAAGCCCTGCTCCTGAATTTTCTTATTATCGCAAAGAAACTCTATGAATACAAGTGATGTAGAAAGAACTTTATTTAATTTTCTAGATCAAAATAGGCTCTTAAATTTAGGTTTGGAATATTACATTGCAGAAAACGCCGATGAATTAAAACAAGAATATAAAATTAATATAGACAACAAAGACTTTTTGGGTGGTTTTTTACCTAATGAAAATACGGTTATTTTGATAGCAGATAGGATAATAGATACAAGCGAGGTTATTGCTGTTGCTTCCCACGAAATTTTTGGACACGCAATGATAAATTTTTTGAGTAGAAATGAAAAAGCAAAACTTTTAATTGAAATAGGCAACGAATTTAAAAAACCAAATTCACCAATAAAGAATGAAATTAAAGTTTTGCAAAATACTCCAGGCTATAAAAATATATCACAATACCATCAAGCAGAAGAGATATTTTGTTTTGTAGCAGAAAAAGTAAAAATAAATTTATTTGTAAAATATGATGAAAACTATAAAAATACCGTAAATAACCTTGATGGTATTATTCAGAATATTGCTGCTGGTGTAAGAGGAAATAAACTTGAGCAACAAATATTTCCAAAAAATGTAAATGACTTGGGTGTTGAAAAAGAGATTGTTGATATTCAAAAATCTCAAGACAAGGGTTTAAGCAGATAATATGTTAAAATGACATATTTTGAGGCTAATTTGTAAAAATTCGGTAGAATAATAATAATATAAATTTGATATAATAAAGTAAAATAAATTAATAGGAGTAAGAATGACCGATTTTATAAATAAGACTTTCAAG
>Ga0265293_10006775_pt1 | contig 18045 bp, 16 predicted proteins | sample Munlanlewell138R_FD_192505 | JGI IMG/M metagenome (GOLD analysis project Ga0265293, IMG submission 192505) | Leachate microbial communities from a municipal landfill in Southern Ontario, Canada - Leachate well 138R | ecosystem: Engineered > Solid waste > Landfill > Unclassified | place: Canada...
AAACCACCACGGCCTGTTGACCTTCACTGATTTCATCGACTTCCTGGCCATCGACAAAAAGACCGACAATCCGACCACTGCTTTGGGTAGCGCCGTAGCCGACAAATCGCGTGGCACCACTGACGTGGATTCCGGCGGTGTAGTCGACGCCAAACTGGCTGGCAGCGCGGGCTCGAGCCTTCTGCGCCGCCATACAGGCGTCATAGCCCGGCATATCCAGCTCATAGCCGCGCTCCCGGGCGATATCGTTGGTCAAATCTGTGGGAAAGCCGTAGGTATCATAGAGCTGAAACACCATGGAGCCGGGGATTACCTTGCCGTCAAGAGTCGCCAGCCCCTCTTCAAGCACCGCCATGCCGTTATCCAGGGTTTTGGCAAATTGCTCCTCTTCACCGCGAATGGTTTTGTCGATTTGCGCCTGCTTTTTCACCAGATCGGGGTAGGCCTCGCCCATCTCCGCGACCAGAGCGGGCAACAGGCGGTGAAAGAACACGCCCTTGGCGCCGAGTTTGTGACCGTGCCGCAGGGCACGGCGGACAATGCGGCGCAACACATAACCCCGGCCTTCGTTTGATGGCAATACACCGTCCATAATCAGAAAAGCCGTGGCGCGAATATGGTCGGCGAGGACTTTCAGGGAAGGGTTTTCCAGGTCTTCCGTGCCTGTGGCCTCAGCCGCCGCGTTGATCAAAGCCTGGAACAGATCGATTTCATAGTTGCTGTGAACATGCTGCATGACAGCGGAGATACGCTCCAGCCCCATGCCGGTGTCCACACTGGGCTTGGGCAGCGGGTGCATCACACCGGCAGAATCCCGGTTGAACTGCATAAAGACGTTGTTCCAGATTTCAATGTAGCGGTCGCCGTCCTCTTCGGCAGAGCCGGGAGGACCGCCCCAAATACCCTCGCCGTGATCGTAAAAAATTTCCGTACAGGGACCGCAGGGGCCGGTATCCCCCATCATCCAGAAATTGTCTGATGCGTAAGGAGCCCCCTTGTTGTCGCCAATGCGAACCAGGCGCTCGGCAGGAATACCCACCTCGCGGTGCCAGATGTCATAGGCTTCATTGTCCTCGGCGTAGACCGTAACCCAGAGTTTGTCCCTGGGCAGATTCAACCACTGCGCCGAGGTCAGAAATTCCCAGGCAAAGAGTATGGCGTCCCGCTTGAAGTAATCGCCAAAGCTGAAGTTGCCGAGCATTTCAAAAAATGTGTGGTGCCGGGCGGTATAACCGACGTTTTCAAGATCATTGTGCTTGCCACCGGCGCGAACACAGCGCTGGGACGATACTGCGCGACAGTAGTCGCGGGTTTCTTCACCGAGAAAGGTTTCCTTGAACTGAACCATCCCTGCGTTGGTAAACAACAGCGTGGGATCGTTGACCGGCACCAAGCTACTGCTGGCCACAATGGTGTGGCCTTTGGAGGCAAAGAAATCAAGAAATGCCTGGCGGATTTGCGCACTTTTCATTAAGAAGAATCCTGTAACAGCGTTGCGAATACTGTAACGTTAATCAGAAGCCCAGTGATCGCTCGGACATTTTCATGTTGCCGAGGATATGGAGATGGAGATGGAAAACCGTTTGGCCTGCACCTTCGCCACTATTGACAATCAGGCGAAAGGCATCGCCAATGCCTGCCGCTTGCGCCACTTTCGAAGCGGTCAACATCAAATGCCCCAACAGAGCCTGATCGGCCTGTTCAGCATTGATGAGTTTCGGAATCGGCTTTTTCGGAATCAACAGCAAATGGGTGGGCGCCTTGGGGGCTATATCCTTGATAGCGAAACAGTGCTCATCCTCGTAGAGAATGTCGGACGGAATTTCACCATCGATGATTCGCGTAAAAATAGATTTTTCTGTCATGGGCATCTCCTCACTCAACTTTTGGCACCACCTACTCTGCGAAAACCCTTGCGCTGAGTCGGCACCTGGAAAAACCTTACCTGGCCATTGAATCCTGCTCAGCGGCCAAAACTACCCGGATTTTCATGGAGCTTTTCATCCGCACTCAATTGACGGGCTTCAGACTCCAGCATAACGGGAATGCCATCCCGGATGGGATAGGCGAGACCACTGGCGCGGCACACCAGCTCCTGCTTGTCGCGATCATACTCCAAGGGCGCCCGGGTAACGGGGCAGACGAGAATACTGAGCAACTGTTTATCCATTTAAATATCCATAAGGCCATAAGCACTGAAAGCCAACCCGAATTGACGAGCCAGCTTAAAAGAGCGGGTAGTTTAAAAGAAACTGGAGATCAACTCTATGGGCAAACTCGGGCAGCATTTCCGCTTTCACAGAAATGGCGTCCGTTTACTGCCTGTTATTACTCTTCAGCGGCACGGGGAAAGCTTTTCAGCACCAGAGCAGGATCTATGCGCACATCAAACCAGTTGATGCGCCAGTCGAGGTGAGGACCGGTGGCGCGACCCGTGGCGCCAACCCGGGCAATTTCATCCCCGGCGGCAACAGCCTGCCCCGTTGCAACCAGAATATCACTGAGATGGATAAAGGAAGAGAACAGGCCATAACCGTGATCCACTATAAGGGTGCCCCCTGAAAAATAGAGGTCGGGATGAGCCAGGCGGACAATACCGGCGGCCGGTGCCCGCACCAGGGCGCCCGTGGGGGCGGCAATATCGAGACCGTAGTGAGGATTGCGGGGAATGCCGTTGTAATAGCGCTGACTGCCATAAACGCCTGAAATTCTGCCCTCGAGAGGCCTGGTAAAACCGGCGAGATAATCGAGGCGGGGATCGCTGCCAGATCTGGCGCTGGCGACAAGCGCCGCCTCCCTTGCGATTCTGTCGAGCACCTCCGGCGGTGGTTCCACAGTTTCCTGGGGAACCCCTTCCACCTTTTGCACGTCGTACTTGCGCTGCGCCACCGTGAAAACCTGTTTATTGATCACCCCCTTGTCGTTCAGCGTCAAAGTGACCTGGGAAGGTGCATCCCGTCCCAGGGCGACCATAAAATGCCCTTCAGGGGAAACATCCACCTGGCGCCCCTCAAAGGTAATTTTTGTGCCCGGCCTCACCGACCCGAGAATAAGGCCGCCCTGCTGCCAGTCGCCCCGCAGATCAAGAGCCGCAGTATTAATAGAAAGGAAATAAAGTAATCCAACCAGTACTTTGAAAAATATGGGAATAATTTTCCTGGTCGGCGCCCATATCACAGATAAACCCCAACGCTATTCAGGCTTTTTGTTAGCGGAACTATTTCCCGCAGCAGCATTTTCGCCACCCTGTTCAGGCTCTTCGGTTTCTTCAACATAGGGTTCAAGTTTGTCGACAACACAGCTGTTGCCAAAATTCAGAACCCGAAGTATGTCCCCCTCGCAAAAATTGTTGTTGATCGGCTTGTGAACGTAACCTTCGGTGCGAATACCGCTGCAGGGGTTGCGCAAGGTTATTTTTACCTTGCGGTCGCCGGTCAATTCAATCACCCCCGTGGTTCTCGAATCGAAAGTCACGCGGCGAATATTGATATTGGCAACGCAACCGTTGCGAATGCCTGATTTGGCCGGATCCAGAGCCTGCTTCACGCCCTCGCCAGCACCGGCTCCCCTGTCTTGGGAGCCTGTTTCAGCGCCGGCAACGCTCGCCGTCAGCGCCAACACTATTGATGAGATAAATCCTGTCAGTCTGGTTGCCATAACATACCTATAAAACTGTTATTACCGAAAAGTTGCGACCTGCGCCACCCCTTGCGCCGACAGCCGACCACACCCACTTAAGACCATCACGGCCAGGTGGTCAACTCCTGATCTGTTCAAAACCAGCGCCACACCACATGAGCCTGTGGCAACGCCGCCAACCTGTCACTGAGACCAGAAAATAGTAAAAACTATCCACAAACTTGTAAATGTTTTAGCTGTGCCGAGCAATATCCCCAGACGCGACAACCATCAATCCTGCTCACCATGCTCCAGCGCATAGCGAATCTGGTCACCCGTAAAGCCTCGATACTGGAGAAATCGAACGCGCCTTGCTTTGTCGCGCATATCGCCAATGGGAGTGTCGCCAAATTTTTTATTGAGCACATTCAGTGCCAACGCAAACCAGTCCAGCTCCAGGGAAGCGGCGGCCTGATGCCAGTCATTTTCAGAGACTCCTTTTGACTTCAGGGCATTCAAGATATAGCGCTGACCATAGCCACACTGGGATTTGGCGCGGCAATAAGCCTCGGCAAAACGGCTATCGGACTGCAAGCCCTCGTCCGCCAGCCTATCCAGTACGCCGTTGATCAGGCTCTGATGATCGCCAAATCTGGCGCTGAGTTTGCGGGATAACTCCTCCCGGGAATGTTCTCTTCTCGCCATAGCGTTGAGAGCCGCAGCTCGGATATTGGCGGAAGGGTTGTCCTGGCGGCAATACGCCATTACTGGCGCCCCAGTTTCAGCGACTCCTGCCCTTGCGACCTCTGCCCTTGGGGCATTTGCGGGTCACTGGCTTCCGTGGGGCGAGGTTGCAACTCTGCCGCCCGCTGATCCTCTCGAGAAAACCAGCTGCGAATTTTTGACATCATCGCTTTGAGCACCCTCCAGATTTTAGGCAGCAACCAAATCACCAGAGCAATGAATGCCACCATTAAGGCAATAAAAACCAGGGGATGGTTGAACATTGCCCACAAACCGGCAAAAACCATGAGATCTTCGGCAATAGAGGCTCCCCAGTTGCTGAAAGGCTCCGGCGAAGTGTTAATCAGCAATCGGGACGACGCCTTGGAAAGATGGCTGGCGCCCGCCATGGTGCCTCCGAGAATGCCCGCAGCCACTTCCAGCGCCGGAGTAACATCCCCCACAGCACCGGCGGCGAGCATGGCGCCTGCGGGGATGCGAATAAAGGTGTGGACACTATCCCAGCCGGAATCAACTCCAGGGGTTTTGTCAACAAAAAACTCCACCATATACATAAACCCGGCAGCGCCTATCACGAGCGGATCCTGAAGCACCAGCAATTCCTGTGGCAAAACAATATTGCCGGTGGCTCCGGCAATGCCGAGGACACAGAGCAGCGCATAAAGATTGATGCCGCTGGCCCAGCCCACCCCCATGGTCAGCGCCAGTGTTGAGATAATACCCTGATAGGTGTCCATGGGATCGACCCCGCTTTAGGTTTCGCTTTGATTCACAGAATAGCAGATAGTGGGATGATATTGAAAAAAGGCATGCTGCCCTGTTTTTGACAGGAGATGCTACAAAGGCATTCTCAACGCTCCCCCACTGGCGGCACGGGAAACCCTCAGGGCTGAAATTGCCGGCATTCAGCACCGAAGAGACAACCTGGATGTGCCAGCTGCCTGAAGATGGGTGCTGAAACCGGTGATTTATACACAGCCTGCAACCCTGCCAGGATTGCAGGCTCTGCCTGAAGACATTATCAGGGGATGTTATATGTTGGTATTGTCGAGGAATCTGACTCGAGGTTCTGCGGCAATCATGGTGGCCAACTTGTCAAAAACGCCATTCTCTGCCCGCCAGTTAAAATAGGTTTCATAGGCGTTGCGACTTTGCCATTCCTCCACGCAAACAATATCGTTTTCATCGTCCTGGTTGACGAAGACATCCATACGAATGAAACCCGGATATTCTCTGGTCACCGGAAGCAGTGACTCAAGATAGGCTTTGACATCGGGCAGTTTCCCAGGAGCCACTTTAAGCTCCAGAAGAATAGATACGCTCATAAAATATTCCTTTCAATTTGGTTAATTATGATTCGGCGGCAGGAATTGTACGGTTAGCTACCGCAGGATGCCAGCACTCCGTCGCGCCAGCGTAACCGGTATCAAAAGCGTTTTGACAAATTCCTTGCTGGATATTAGAGCCTGTTAACACTCATTGGACTGCCACACGGCCAAGGGTGTGGCACCGGGACTTATTGGCTAGAAAAAATCAGCCTGGCCGCACTGAGAAGTGCCTCGCGGGGAATAGGTTCGCCATCACAAACAGCCTCATTGAACACCGCCTGACCTTTTATCCACACAGCAAACGCGGTTGCACTGCCCCGCTCAACCAACAGGGATGTCGGCCAAACCGTCTGGCCGGCTCTGAATGTGCCCCAACCATCGATTTTTCTCAAATGTTCAACCAATGGCCACAATTCCCTGCGGCGAGTCGCCAGCAAACAGGCCTGGCCGGTAAGCCGGGCATAATCCACATAGAAACCCGCAGGCCTGTGATCGACCTTGGGCCTGGTTAACCGTTGCAGAACCGTCGCCCATTCCGACATGTTTTTTTGTTTAACGCCAACGCTTTCATTGAAATTGGGGTCGAGCTCCTTGGGAATATCACGAAGCAGCGCATGCCACACCGCCTGGTTAACAAAATTGGCCATATTGCCAAAATGGTAGACGATCATCGAAGATGAGGTGCCCGCCCGCTTTGCCAGCCGCCGCTGACTCAAAGAGCCAACCCCGTGGGCGAGGATGTCGTCTGCGGCCAGTTCGACCAGGGTTTCGCCCAAATCGTTGACCGCCATTTCCTGGCTAGACTGAAACCTTGCCGACCCCTTGTTCAGCCACAAACTCAGGTCGCCATTGCCGGCACTTTCGCCAACACCAAAGCTATTGGCAAGCAGAGCTTTGGTGGTCTCCCGCAACAATAATTTGTATTGAACATTATTGGCCAATTCATGGGCGTAGACTTCTTCCATGGCAGAATAAATGGCAATCAGATGGGGAAGAAAACTTTTCGCCATAGCCGGATTGGCCAGCTGGCGCTCCCAGAAATTGACCCTGAGCGCCAGCCACCGCTCAAGCTCTGCCCCCGCTTTATGGATCTGGCTGGACTTGAACAGAACTTCCGACCAAAAACGGGCAATGGTGAGGTTAGCCCGCTGCTCAACATATGCGGCTATCAACTCAGAAAAATTAGCGTATGAAAATGGCAGGCCATCGAGCTGGCGGGAGAAATCATCGTGAAATTGAGCCTCGCGCGTCAAAGCAAACGCCAGCGCAGCGTCAAGCAGACCCGCCTTGTTTTTAAAACGCTGAATAATGGCCGTTGTTGAACACCCAGCGGCCAAGGCAATTGAGCGCAGGGAAATATCGTCGAGCCCATGGGCGCCTATGGCCTCTATGCTGCATGCCAGTAACAACTCGCCAAGAGTATCTGGATCACTCATCGGCAAACTTACTGCTGTGAGCGTGGCGGCGAGCCATCGCCAACGCCGCTATCGAGAAAAGAAACACCTTTAAATTCCTTGCCAGCCATGAACAAATGCAATCACCCCAATATAGACACAGCTTTAATAACGCCGCATCAACCGGTCAGCCGCGAAGGCGACACTTCACCAACGCACCCCTTGCGGTTTTTTGCGCGATTCTGTGTGCGCTCAAAAAACCGCAAGGGGTGCAATATCCGGGCTGAAATGTTTTGGGACGATCAACGGGCGGCCATTATTGTCATAATTCCCGCTTTCGTCCACTTCAAAGGGAAATCTTCCCGTTAATGCGCCAGGGGATCAGGCCTCACCTGAACCTTGCCCGCATAGCCCTTTCTGTTTTCAGTGTGAACCATGGGGTCAATGCCGTTGGTAAACCAAAGACCGCGCCCCTTCCAGCCACCATTCTCGTCATCGATGCGGCCATCCATACCCCTTGTGTAGGTGTTGAGGGGATAGGGTATGCGAATTACGGTGAAGTCTTCCGTGACCGGATTAAAGGCAATCAGGGAGTCCGAATTGGTGCCATTAAAAATCACCGTATCCTTACCCAGACCCAGTGTATTAAAGCGATCCACCCATGTGTAGTAGTGCATATCGGTTCCTACGCTGGCACCGGAGTCCAAATTAAAGTAAGGCGTTGGTGTTTTCCACAGCGTCCAGCCCTCGGGACACTGATCCCCCGCTCCCCAGGTCTGCTTGCATTGACTGTAATCAAAACGCGCCAGATGATTGCTGCCGGCAAGGGCTGTCCAGACCACGCCCTTGCTGTCGACATCCAACCCTCTCGGACCGTATCCAGGTGCCGGGGGTTTAAAGGCTTCAACCTTCTTGGTTACCCCATCATAGCGAAGCAGATGCCCAGGGCGATTAGGTTCAGACCACAGCATGCCCGGAGGAATGGATGTCCATACCGAATTGTCCGTGTAACTGGGCTGAACACCGTAATGAAATCCAGTAATTGCAAGATCCGCCTTACCATCACCATCAGAATCCACTTTGCTTTCCACCCAGCTCTGGGCAGCCTGAAGGCTGCCTGGTTCATCGGGATTGAATACTTTGGTATCAAAGCGCCCCATGGCTTTGGGATCACCGCTGGTCCAGAGAACATCATTGTTATCAAACTGAAGGTGGTGGGTACCAAAACAGGTATCCACGGGGACGATATCCCCGGTTTTGGTGTCCAGATAACCCAACTGGCGATGGTGTCCATAGCTGGTGATAAATTCTGACTTTTTACAAAACTCCGGCAAATCCTCACCCCATTCCCTGCGGATTTGAATAGTCAGCCAAAGCTTACCCTCCGCGTCCAGCATGTGATTGTGAATATTGGCAGGGTTGTTGTATTTGCCCTCATGAATGGTGGCACCCCCTGGCGCAGGACTCCCCAAGGATCGGCTGCCAAAGAGTGTCGGTTCTCCACCACCGAGTGGCACATAGGTGTTCTCTCCCCAAGGGGTAGTCCAGCCCCACTCTTCCATAGGCATTTTGACTTCGTGTGCCGAGTTTTTGACAGGATCCACCCAGAGCACTCTGTCGTTGGCCATATCTATACCATAGACTGGGCCGTCAGGATAAAGGTAGGGATTGCGCTTATCTGTGGAAATTTCATCATGGGCATAGGTATAGAGATCACCCCATCCCCATTGAGTAATCACTATATTTCTTTCAATCCCCTGCGGGCGCGATGGTTGCACCGAGGGTGTTTCACCCTTCACTACACGCTCACCAAAATCGCCCATTACATCCAACGTCACATCCCAATCAAGTTCCGAGGCAATTTGGGGCATGATTTCCGCTTTTTTCAACCCCGTCTCATAATGCTCACGGCCTGGAATAGATCGGGTCACCACACTGCCCAACTGGTGGCAGACGATACAATTAAGCTTAAACTGCGCCAACCAGGTTTCCTGGGAATAGGCGTAATCAAGCTCAGACACAACATCAGCCGCCGGTGGCTTGACCATGGACAACCAGTAACTGGCCGGGTAAATCGCCGCAGCCTCCTGGCTTGAAGCAGCCGTCCTGGCCAACAGCGCCACATCATCACCCAAATTGGCTTTTATTTTTTTTGAGTCAACCAGGCCGTAACCCCTGACCCAAAGTTGATAGGATGCATCGGGCAACTGGGGCAGGACAAATTTGCCCTCGTCATTGGTTACGACAATTTTTCGATAATCTGTCGGCAGATCCGCTGTTTCAGCAATCACCCAGACACCGGCCTCCGGCGCGCCCTCGCCATTGACCACCCTACCGCTGATAAAGTCGTCTTTGGCAAGAGCCCAAGGGGCTGCCGCCATTGCGATCAAAAACAGGTATGTACTTTTATGGATCATGATTTCCACCTCGAAAAGCTTATTTTTATGACAAGAAAAGCATTAGTAACGTGTTGTTAAAATATTGCCTTTAAAATTGACGGGCACTTTTGTCCTGACAGCAGCGCTCAGGCCAGCCCTTTATGTACCATCGCCACACTCCCAGTAACAGGAAAGATTTCATTGACCTTTTTCAATATCTCACCTTATAATTATTACGAATTTGAGTCGACTTACTATTCACCGATTAGAACTATAGATTGAAATCGGCTTCAACACCACCACAGCCGTCGCTCAAAATGTCGCCGTTTGACATAGATCAACATATAGACAGCACTAACCAAAATTTCAATACGGACGCCTTCTGTTCGACCCCATAATTGCCAACGGCTCAAGGCCGCATGTGATTATGAAGACGTCAAAAGACAATAAATTGATTATCCTGAATGGGATATAACTAGAGCACAGCCATTTATGCGGGCACATCACTCATGAAGGCATCTCAAACCCCGGCAGCCGCAGAAAGCGAGCCTTTTTTTGCTGGCCACAAAACCTATGTGCTATTTATTTGCTTCCTGGTCTACACTTTTAATTACATCGACAGGCAGATTCTCATCATTCTCGCAGAGCCAATTAAAAATGAATTTGGCTTGTCTGACTCCCAGCTCGGCTTTCTCACTGGAACAGCATTTGCCCTATTCTATGCAACTCTGGGAATTCCCATTGCCCACCTCGCCGACCGCTTAAACCGCGTCAACATTATTGCCATTTCCCTGTCCATCTGGAGCGCAATGACCGCTCTTTGTGCGATTACCAACAACTTCGCCCAGCTGGCTGCGGCAAGAGTCGGGGTTGGCATCGGCGAGGCTGGCGGCAGCCCTCCTGCCTCATCCCTGTTGTCGAGCTATTTTTCTGTAAAGCAGCGCTCTACCGCCATGGGGATCTACGCCCTTGGCCCCACTGTCGGCCTACTTCTCGGTTTTATTGTTGGCGGCTGGGTCAATGAATTGTTCGGCTGGCGAGTGGCCCTACTGGTGGTGGGTATACCCGGACTTCTCCTGGCTCTGGTGCTCAAACTCACTGTCAGGGAACCAAAACGGGAAACCATTGCCGGCTCAGATTCCCAGCAAAACGTCCCTCTTTTCAAGGAAACATTGAAAACACTTTTTGCAATAACCTCGTTTCGCTGGGTGAATGCAGGCGCCACCATCACCGGATTCAGCGTCTATGGTTTTATGGTGTGGACACCCATTTATCTTATTCGCCAATTCGAACTGTCAACGGGGGAAGTGGGCACAGCTATCGGCCTGGTCGCTGGTATCGCGGGAAGTATCGGCATTTTTGGCGGCGGATTCCTCGCCGATGCCCTGTCAAAGCGCAATATTCGCTGGCAAATGCGCATTCCCGCCATCACTACGCTGATCTTTTTCCCGCTGATACTGGTATTTTTGAACGCCAGCTCCGCCAAGATGGCGATTATTTTACTGATCCCTGCGTACACCGTTGCCCTCGCCTACACCGGCCCGACATGGGCAGCCCTGCAGAGTGTTTCGCCTCCCCATATGAGGGCGATGGCCGCCGCCATTATGTTGTTTCTGGTCAACCTTATAGGACTTGGCATAGGACCTCAGCTCATTGGTATTGTCAGCGATATCCTCAGCGAAACCATCGGCTCTGGAGCTTTACGCTATGCCATTGGTTTTAGCGGCACGCTGACGCTGCTTGCAAGCCTCTGTTATTTTCAGGCATCCCGCTTTTTGCCTGGCGATATTCAGGATTAGTTAAGCACTGGAAACCCAAACGCTGAGTTACTTGAATAAGGATTTTCCTGATCGCTAACAGCTGCGAGCCCTGAAAATCAGGCACTATCCATTTTAACCCACAAAAAACAAAGGATATATCATGTCGCATTACTTAAGTACTGATGACGACTACCAAATGGGTCCTTATAAGGGCAAGGCTAACCCTCTGGCGTACCCGGAAATTGTCATTAATGATGTCTTTACCAAAGACGAGAAAATATGGGTGCCCCTGGGCGACCAAATCTGGTCTCGCCCCCTGTGCTTCAATGTCGCCGAAGGCTATTTCACCCATATTCTCAGGGTTCGCAAAACCGGCGTATTTAACCGCCACCGGCACGGCTCTCCTGTTCACGGACTGGTATTGAAGGGCTGCTGGGGCTATCTGGAGCGGGACTGGCTCGCCACCGAAGGCAGTTATATCTACGAACCACCGGGAGACACCCACACCCTTTACCTTCCCGAAGGGGTCGAAGAAATGATGACCTTTTTCTATACCCCGGGATCTTTGGTGTTCGTGGATCCAGACGGTAATATGACCGGTTTTGAAGATGTCTTCAAACGCCTGGAAAAATGCCAGGATTATTACGAAGAAATCGGCTTGGGCAGGGATTTTGTCAAGCAGTTTGTTCGCTGAAATTGTTATCGATCGAGGAGTATCACATGTCAAATGACCTGAAGGGAAAGGTCTGGCTTATTACCGGCGCATCCACCGGCCTGGGTAGAGCAATCAGCGAGCATATTATCCAGCGTGGCGGCTTTTTAATGGCCACCGCGCGCAATCCTGCATCACTCGACGACCTAGTGAAAAAATCGCCGGACACCGTGGTGGCCGCCAAGGTCGATGTCACCCGCAATGACGATATTGCCGCAGCAGTAGCTCTTGCCAAATCACACTTTGGCCGTATAGACACGCTGGTAAATAACGCGGGTTACGGTTTTATCAGCGCTGTCGAGGAAGCCAGCGACGCTGAAATTCGCCATCAGTTTGAAGTGAATTTTTTTGGCCTCGCTGCCATGACCAGAGCCGTATTGCCGCTGATGCGCGATCAGCAAGCGGGAACCGTCGTCAACCTCTCTTCTATCGCAGGGGTTCGCGGCGGCAGCGGCGGCGGCTATTACTCGGCAACCAAGTGGGCGGTGGAAGGACTTTCCGAAGCCCTGGCAGCGGAGGGCGCAGCAATGGGAATTCGAGTGCTTATCGTCGAGCCAGGTCCATTTCGAACGGATTTTGCCAACAGATCCCTGGTGTTTTCAAAACACCAGATTCCCGATTACAAGACTGTTGCCGAAACCCGTCAATACCTCGCCAATATGGATGGTTGCCAGGAGGGTGACCCCCAAAGAGCGGCGGACATCATTATCAATACAACCCTCGAAAAAACACCGCCGCTGCGGCTTGTCCTGGGCGGCGCCACCTATGTAGCAGCGTGCAAAGCCCTTCAAAACCGCCTCAACGATATTCAGAACAGTGAACCAGTGGCAGGGCTGGCGGACTATCCGAAAGATGAAAAATAATCTTTTCAATAATGCCTGACCCGCTATTTTTTTGATTGTGAATAATTCAAGCATGATGACGAAACTGACGACATCCTACTGGCCGGCAACCACAGAATATCCGCTGCTTGACACCACCTGTGGCAGCGTTCTCCGCGACATGGCGGCGCAACACCCAAACGCCATCGCGCTCAAGGAAGCCAGCCCAGAGCCATCGCAACGGCGCTGCTGGACCTACAAAGAACTGCTCACTGAGGCAGAAAAAGTTGCCTGTCATCTATCGAGCCGTTTTCAGCCTGGCAACCATATCGGTGTCTGGGGAGGAAACTGCCCTGAGTGGGTCATTGTTCAGTTTGGCCTGGCCTTATCCGGCATGGTGATGGTAACCATTAATCCCGCCTATCAATTGCCAGAACTCGTCTATGCCCTGAAGCAGTCCGACTGCCGGGGTATTTTTTTCCAGCCCAGCTACAGGGGCACATCTCTGCGGCAAATGGTTTTTGAAGCCAGTGCCACCCCGGACATCCACCTTGAGCTGGCGCTGAGTTTTGATGACCTCGACGACTATATAAACAGCGCGCAACCTCGCATACTGCCCGATGTTTCTCCCCATAACCCGGCCATGATTCAATACACCTCGGGAACCACAGGCTCCCCCAAGGGCGCAGTGTTAAGCCACTACAATGTCACCAATAATTCCCGCATCAAAGCGTTGCTCAAAGGGATGAATACCGACACCATCAACCTCGCCATACCCCCCCTGTTCCATACCGGCGGCTGTGTCGGTGGTGTTTTGTCCACGCTGCAAAGCGGCGGCACCCTATTGCTGCCCGAAAGCTTTAATGCCGATTTTATGCTTGATCTTGTCGAGCAGGAAAAAGTCACTTACCTGTTTGGCGTACCGACCATGTTAATCGCCATGCTCGAAGCCCAGCGGGAAAAGCCGCGGAATCTGTCAACACTGAGAACGGTTTTCACCGGCGGCACCATTGTTCCCATCGACATTGTCAAACAAATCGAAACCAAGTTTGAGGTCTGTCTTATTATCGGTTACGGCATGACGGAAACCTCGCCGGCCATTACCTATACACGGTTAACTGACACGGCTATAGATAAAAGTGAAACCATCGGCTATCCCATTCCCCAGGTTGAAGTAAAAATTATCGATCCCGACACTGGCGAAACCCTGCCCGTCAATCAACCCGGAGAGATGTGCACCCGCGGCTTTCACGTCATGCCCGGTTACTACAATATGCCCGAAGCCACGGCAAAAACCATAGACAAAGACGGTTGGTTGCATACCGGTGATCTTTGCGCCATGGATGAAAGGGGATACTGCAAAGTCACCGGAAGGCTCAAGGACATGATTATTCGCGGTGGCGAAAACATCTACCCCAGGGAAATTGAAGAAATTCTCTACACCCACCCGGCGGTAGCGGAAGCCGCTGTGGTCGGGATTCCCGACGACTACTGGGGAGAACAGATTGCTGGTGTGATTACCCTAAAAGGTTCGGCCTCTGTGGACGGCGAGTCTCTAAAGGAGTTTGTACGCACAAAATTGGCACGCTACAAAACCCCAGTGTTATGGTATGTGCTGGACGCTTTGCCAATGACTGTTTCAGGAAAATTACAGAAATTTCGCATGGTTGAGCAGATAGTGTCCGGCGAACTGGATCCCTTTAAAATTTAGCCCGGCAACGGCCATCATGCTGATGTGTCGATGGCGGTTTTGCGGGGCAATTTTTACTTATTGGCCGCCGGAACCCAGCGGCATAACCCGCACATCACCAAAATTGACGTCGTATTCATGGGCAGTGAGGAGAATGGAACCCCGCCGGGGATTATCTCCAGACTGATACCCCGCAATATCCCAGGCGTCAGGTTCGAGTTCTGACACTGGCCAGACCCTGAGCTGGTAGAGCTCATTGCCGTCAACCTCTGTTGTTACCCGCATCCTGAAATAGTAGGTTTCACCTTCCACCAGCTGACGCTCCTGCCTGGCAAGAATATGACTATTGTTGCCGTAAAGCTCGATACGTCCATGCCGGTACCAGCCTATGCAACCCAAAGGCAGGAAACCTGCCTTGGGCTGAAGGTTTGGAATCGGATTATCCGTATGACCACCCCAACGCAGTAAAATGCCCACACCGCCAGACTCTGCGTCAAGATTATGCAGGGTTATGGGTACCAGAATTTCATAATCTTTCCAGTTCATATCTCCCAGAGCCAAAAACCGGTCATAGCCAGGCTCTTTTGTTCTGGCGCCCTCTGCCACAATTGACCATAGGCCATCTACAGCGCGAGATTTTTCTTGAACGCTCTTTACCCTAGCCCAGTCCAACTCAAAAGGTAAAGGCCACATATTACCGGGAAAATAGTCAATTCTTACACTGGCCTCGGCCATACCGCCAGCGACATCAACCGCCTTGATTACAACACGATTTACACCGGGCTTGAGTTCGTCAATGGCAATATCGATATTGAAATCACCATCATTTTGCAAACGGCGACCGTCCGCCCCCAGGGACAAGGGTTTTACCACACCCCCATTGAGGCTGTATTCGAAGGTTTTGATTTGGTGATGACTTCGCACATTACCGAGAATATTTTCCCAGATCTGGGAAATACCCGGATTTCCCAAAGTTTGCTCGCTGCCATACCAGAGATGAATGCGGGGGACTGTATCACCAGGGGTAGCGTCTTGGCACAGCCCCTGGGATATCTGACAACATAAGAGTAAAAAGAGCGACCTCAGCGTGAATAGAAAACCTTTTGAGCCAAGGCTGGCCTTCATCGCTGCCAGTGCACTAATCAATAGCTATGACCACTTTGCCAAGGTGCTGGCGAGCTTCGAAGTAACGGAAAGCCTCCACAGCCTCAGAAAAATGGAAAACTCGATCAACCAAGGGCTTGAGTCGGTGAGTACTGAGGGCTTTGTTCATGGCGACAAAGTGCTCTCTACTGCCGACGCGAATGGGATGAATCGACTGCATACGGATAAAAAAGTTGTGATCCAATGCAGGCATACCGCTGAGCAAACCGATGACACTAATCCGCCCGCCCATACGGGTGGCAGCGACAGATTTTGCAAAGGTTTCACCGCCAGCCACTTCGACCACCACGTCCGCGCCTACCCCATCGGTGAGCTCAAGGACTGCCTGATCCCAGTCAGGCCTTGTGCGATAGTTAATCACGTCATCAGCACCCAGGGCTTTGAGGGTATGCAGCTTTTCCTCTGAGGAAGAGGTGGCAATCACTCTGGCGCCAAATAACTTGGCCATCTGCAGGGCAAAGATAGAAACTCCGCCAGTGCCCTGAACGACAACTGTTTCTCCAGGACAGAGGGCGTCGTATTGAGTCAGTGCTGTCCAGGCAGTGACGGCGGCACAGGGCAATGTAGCGCCTTGCTCATAGGACATGTAGGAAGGCAGCAAAACCGCTTCGCTGGCTTTGACACAGACATACTCGGTCAAGACGCCATCCGCATCACCACCGCCGCGGCCAATGGGATTAAGGGAAGGACTGAACTTCCCGCCAATCCAATCGAGGTGAAAGGTTAATGCCACTCTGTCACCGGCGCCAAACTCGGTAACACCAGCGCCCACAGCGACAACCTCACCGGCGCCATCGGAAAGCGGTACCAGATTGTTCTTGCGCTCGCCGTAAAGCCCAGTTAGCACCATCAGGTCGCGAAAGTTGAGCGACGCCGCGCGCATTTTGACAATAATTTCACCATTCCCCGGCGATTCCGGGCGCACACCAGAAACCTGTTTAATACTGTCAACATCACTACCGCTGAGCACATAGGATTTCATAAGATAACTCTCCTTTATTTGTTGGCGCCTTTACTTGTTGGTGTTATAGCTGCTGCATATTGGCGGCAAGCTGTTCCTGACTTTCCTCAATGGCTTTCATGGCTTCAAGCAAAGTGATATTGGGGTTGGGTTGTTTGCCTTCACCCATTAACAAAATTTGCATGGACGCCCAGGCTACCTGGGCATTGGTTTCCAGCGCCTGAATTTCTTTTTCTGACATGTCGCCTTCGAGAGCAGAGCGATCAATGGTCATATCAAGTTCAGGGGACACAGCCACATCTTTTTCACCACTGAGCAGAGCCTTGCAAATGTTTGGCTCAAAGCACAGCGGCCGAGCCAGCCCGACAATATCCAGCTCGTCGTCCTTGAGCGCCGCCTCCATTGAAAATTTGCTGCGAAATCCCCCGGTCACCATCAGTGGCATTTTGGCGACAGGCCTCAGGCGTTTGGCAAAGTCAAGAAAATAGGCTTCCCGCAACAACGTGCTCTGCTTTTTCACGGGTTTCACCCCTTCGCTTTCATCGCTATTTCTGCCAACCATTTCCTGAGCTTCGTAATTGCCGCCGGAAATTTCGAGCAGATCAATGCCCTCATTACCCAGCCATTCAACCACCTGAACAGATTCGTCGCTGGTGAAGCCACCTTTTTGGAAATCGGCGGAATTCAGCTTAACAGAAACCGGAAAATTGCTGCCCACAGTTTTTCTTATACCCCGAACAATCTCAAGAAGGGCTCTGGCGCGATTTTCCAACGAACCACCCCAGGCGTCTGTCCTGGTATTGGCCAGGGGACTCAAAAACTGGGACATTAAATAGCCGTGAGCGGCATGCACCTGAACACCGGTAAAACCACAATCCTGGGCCACTTTGGCGACATGAACAAAACGCTTGATCACATCAAGAATCTGCTCCTCCGTCATTGCCCTGGGATTGCCACAGCCAATTTCTGCGCGAAGGGGCACCGCTGAAGGGGCGAGCGGTTCTGGATTGATAAAAGCGGGCGTTTGACGTCCAGGGTGGTTAATCTGCATCCAAAAATGATTGCCAGCGGAGGTGCCAGCAGCAGCCATTTTGCGCAGCTCGTCCAAACCACCATTGCCGTCAACGGCAATATTGCCTCCCCGCTCCAGGTGTCTGCGATCGACAAGCACATTGCCCGACAGCAACAACCCGGCGCCGCCTTCTGCCCAGGTTCGGTAAAGATTGACATGGCCTTCTGTAGCTCTGTTAAAGTTGTCACCCAAACCCTCGGTCATTGATGCTTTTGCAAGGCGATTGACAAGGGTTTGACCGCAGGGGAGCTGGAGGGGTTGATTGAGATAATTCATAGCTAGAAAATCCTGATAATATTTATTAAGTCTGTGGATCATTTTAACGACATCGAGCAGATTATCGCCATAACCATACAGTAATGACGGCTAAATTTGTCGCACCATTTTACTGCCCAAGGAAACT
>Ga0265293_10006779_pt1 | contig 18043 bp, 14 predicted proteins | sample Munlanlewell138R_FD_192505 | JGI IMG/M metagenome (GOLD analysis project Ga0265293, IMG submission 192505) | Leachate microbial communities from a municipal landfill in Southern Ontario, Canada - Leachate well 138R | ecosystem: Engineered > Solid waste > Landfill > Unclassified | place: Canada...
AGATACAGAACGTAAAAAGGAATTTTTAAAAATCTCTGATATATGCAAAAAAGTCCCAAAATACTCCCCCAATACTTTTCATGAAGCCGCTCAATTTATGTGGTTTGTTCAACTAGGTACAATAATCTCTGAAAATCCCCTAGCCCTTAATCCCGGACGCTTTGATCAATATATGTATCCTTATTATAAAAATGATATTGAAAAAGGCACAATTAATAACTCCCAAGCACAAGAAATAATAGAATCTTTATGGATAAAGCTTTCTGAATGGGTATGGACGATTTCCTCAAATACTGCAAATTATTTCGCCGGTTATAATCAGTTTCAAAACCTTACCGTCGGCGGACGCAAGAGAGACGGTACGGATGCGACAAATGAAATCTCCTACATGTGTTTAAAAGCTACAGAAAGTGTTAAAACACATCAACCGGGTTTAAGCGTTCGCATCCACTCCGATTGCCCCGATGAATTTTTAATGGCTGTTGCAAAACTTGTAGCTTGCGGAACAGGTTTTCCTGCCATTCATAACGATCAGGCGGGAGCACAAATGCTTCTGCAAGCGGGCTATGAACCGGAAGATGCAAGAGATTGGAATAATTGCGGATGCGTAGTCCCTCACTTTAGAAAAACAGGCGAATGGACTGCAGCTGTGAATATTAACTTTGGTGCAGCTTTGGAATATGCGATAAACCAAGGGAAAAGCCGCTTAACGGGGGGATTAATGGGTTTACCGGAGGCCCCGCCTAATGGGTTCAAAAACTTTGAAGAAGTCAAAGATGCCTTCTACAAACAATTTGATAACCTAATAAAGCATTCCGTAATCGGTACTGTCGTAGCGCAGAAGCTTCATACAGAATTAGTTCCTCGACCTTTCTTATCTACATGTGTGGAAGGGTGTATGGAAAAAGGCAAGGATTTGAGCCAAGGAGGAGCCAAATATAATGTAGGCCCTGTATTAACGGGCATCGGACTCGGTGTAGTTGCAAATGGCTTGACAGCTATTAAAAAACTTGTGTTTGAAGATAAAATAACAACAATGGATGAGCTTAATAAAGCCTTGGATGGGGATTGGGTTGGCTATGATAGTTTGAGAGAATTAGCTCTTAATGCACCCAAATATGGAAATGATAATGATTATGTTGATTCACTGGCAATAGAAATATCTAATCATTATTATAGAGAAGTTCGCAAATACAAAGATATTTTTGGTTCTCATTTTAATACGGCTTTTATGGGTATATCAAATTATGTTCCTATGGGTAAAGTTATCGGTGCCTTGCCTTGCGGTAGGAAATCCAAAGCACCCTTAACTGAAGGCGTTTCACCTTTTGCCGGCAGTGATACAAATACTCCTTTGGCCGCTATGAGGTCTGCTGCAAAAGTAAATCATGATGTCCATACAGGAGGTACCTTGCTGAATCTACGTTTAAACCGAGAGCTCCTTAAAACTAAAAGAGGACTGAGAAATCTTGGTTCTCTTATTCAGGCTTTCTTCTCTTTAGGTGCTTTTCATGTACAATTCAACACAGTTTCAACAGAAATTTTGAGAAAGGCTCAAAAAAATCCTGAAAATTATAAAGACCTATTAGTAAGAGTAGCAGGTTACAGTACTCAGTTTGTAAATCTTTCAAGGGAAATGCAAGAGGCGATAATCGCTCGTACAGAACATGACAATTTATAGGGAGTATTAATACTATGGAGAAAAAAGAAACAGGTACAGTCTTTCAAATTCAACATTTTTCTGTAAATGACGGTGAAGGTATCCGGTCTACAATATTTATGTCCGGATGCCCTCTCCGCTGTAAATGGTGTTGTAATCCGGAAAGTTGGGATATGAATCCCGGTAAATATGCTAAAAAAATGACTGTTGATGAGGTTTTGAAAGAAGTAAAACGACAGATGATTTTTTATAGATATTCAAATGGTGGTATCACTTATTCAGGCGGAGAACCCACCTGTCAAGCAGAATTTTTGAGAAGCCTAGTATACTGTTTTTATGATATGGGTATCCATCAAACCATTGAAACCAGCGGTTATTTCAATTGGTACAACTTAGAAGATATATTTGAAAAGCTGGATTTTATCTTTATAGATATAAAACATATGGATGGTGAAATTCATAAGCATTATACCGGATGTAATAATGAAACTATACTCAATAATATAATTAACATAGGAAAATTAGATAAAGAAACTGTTATTAGAATACCTCTCATAAAAGATATAAATGATTGTGAACAAAATATAATAAAGACAGCGCAGTTTATAAGCAAAAATATTCCTTCCGCTAAAATTGAAATACTACCCTATCATTCTTTAGGAAACTATAAGTATGATAATTTAGGCTTATCAAAATATAAAAACCTATATACTACTCCCGATGAAAGGGATATAGAAAAAGTAAAAGATATTATAAAAAGTTTTGCTATAGAAGTTATTGAATTTAAATAGCTGACTTGTTTACATAGCTCTGATAGCTATCATTTTCATAACTTAAACTTACTTACAGCAGAATTAAGTTCTTCAGCCATTTTTGATAACTCTTGTGCTGACGATGTAACCCCAAGGATAGCAGCGGATTGCTCCTCAGAAGAAGCTGATATTTCTTCTGCAGATGCAGCTATTTCTTCAGTTATAGCGGTGGCACCACTTATTGAATCGGCAATTTCTTTGCTGCTAACTGCAACTGATTGTATTGATTCGTTCATATGTTCAACCTGTATAACAATATCCTCCACTTCACTAACTATTGATTTAAATGCGTTTCCTGCTTCATTTATTATTACAACACCCTCATCGACCTCTTGGGTGTTAACCGTCATGTTTTCTGTTACCCTACTAATTTCTTGATAAATCTTTTCAACAAGCTCTGCAATTTGCTGAGCATAACTATTACTTTGTTCAGCAAGTTTTCCTACTTCGCCTGCGACTACAGCAAATCCCTTTCCGTATTCCCCCGCCCGTGCTGCTTCTATCGCTGCATTCAGGGATAGTAGGTTTGTCTGTTCCGATATGCCTTGTATAACTCCTACTATCTCATTGATTTGTTTCGATTCCTCTCCTAACTGGTTTATTGCTTTAACTGTTTCTATGGTAGTGTTTTGTATCCTTTTGATTTTGTTCACGGCATTTTGTGATATTGAAAGACCGTTATTTGATGCTTCAAATGCCTTTTTACTGCTCTCCAAAACATTAACTGCATTAATCGACATGTTTTCGATTTCATTGCCTGTACGATTTATATTATCGCTGATATTTTGCATTTCTTGTGCTTGATCGTTAGTCCCTTCAGAAAGTTGATTTATGGTAGTTGTAATATCCATACTTGCTAAAGAGGCTCCTTCCGATGCCATCGCCAATTGGTGACTTGATGAATTGAGGCTCCTCGATATTATACTAATTTTTTTAATCAATTCTTTCAATTCCACCACCATTCGACTTAAACTAAAGAGCATTTGCTTGATTTCTTTGGTTGCCTTTTCCTTTTTAATAGAAACCGTCAAATCTCCCTTAGCAATTTCACCGATAATAGATGCCGCTGCTATAACAGGTTTACTAATTGCTGCACTCAAAAACATACCCAGCAAAACCGCCGTTAGAAAACCAAGCGAAATCGCTGATATAAGGAGTTTTGATATATTATTATATATCGTTCCAGCATCTACCCTCGCTGTATTAGTGTATTCTACATTTAGTGCAACAAGTTCTTCAAGTTGCATTTTAGAATTAGTATAATATCTATCATACCCGCTCATATTTTTTATAATCATCATTTTTTTTATATCTTCGGACTGGGACATTTCGTATTGATTAGCAAGTTCAACAAAATTCTTAATGTTTGCCTCCCATACATTCCACAATAATATAAATTCCTTTTGCACTTTTTCTTCCTCAGTCATTGCTGGCATCGCTGTATACGCTTCCCATTCGTCACCAATCCTTTTAAATGCATTATCAATATTCCGTAACTGCATTCCATAATCCTTCTCATTAATCACATTTAACAAGATAAGATTGATAGAATCATTAATCGAAGTTTGTGCTTCTGATATGATAAGTAATGACTGTACGCTTGGAAGCCTTCTTTCGATAAATTCCTTCTGCATTTCATACATCCTACATATAGCATAATATCCTGTTACGCCTACAATCGCAACTATTAACGCAACGACCAAAAAACCTGATATCAATTTCGTGCGTATCCTGAAAGCCCCCAAATGTTTCATTCAGAAGTCCTCCTATCTTCATATTTTTAAACATATGTTTTGATAATTACAACCTAATTCTTCTTCCTTCGCTAGCAGATTGATATGCTGCATATATAATCTTTATAGTTTCATAGGCTAATTCAAAACCTGAAATAGGTGCTCTTTCATAGGCGACAGATTCAACAAAGTCTTGTAACTCATATGTATATCCCCGAAGTATATCATCAGATACAAACAGGTTATTCCATCCAGTTTTATTCGGCAACATTTCAGCAAATTCAACGTTTTCTATGCCCTCTTCGTCTAAGAAATAAGCCTTCAAGTTATCTGTGGGAGTTATATTACACATTAATGTACCATCATTTGCATAAATCTCAATATAATTTTTTGTCCCTCCCATCACATTATCGCTGGCAATAACAATAGCTTTTGTATTGTCGGAAAAGGTAAGTGTTACATTTGCAAACTCTTCCACATCATAAGCTTTGCTTGTAAAATGTCTTTTTTCATATTCTGTAAGACCACAACTAGGATTGCCTACATCAGCCGTCACATCTATCACATCAATTTTTTCGTCCCTTGCATCGGCTTCAACTTGTTTTAACCACAGTATTCCTGATAATGGATGACAACCTATCCTGATAAGAGAGCCTCCACCAGTTTTATCCCAATGACCCGCCACTGGTGACGAAGATCCTCTCAAACTTTCCTCGCCTTTCATAAAAAGAATCTTACATTTTTTATTCTTAATTATTTCTGCTGACTTCGTCACCGAGGGGCAATACACAGTGTTTTCTGCATACATAAACAGTTTATCACTCGTATCAACTATTTCTTTAATCTCGTCCATTTGTTCGATGACTTTTTTATACATCTTTGATTTAGAAACTTTTAGTCCTATAGGTTTCTTGTCTTTTTCATCTCCAAAATAGCCGGTTAAAGGTTTTTCACAAATAACATTTTTCCCGGCTTTCAGAGCTTTTGTTGCTATATCTAAATGAGATGTAGGGGGCGTAACAATATCAACTATGTCTATTTCAGAATCATTAAGCACATCCTCTAAATTCATCGTTACACTCTTAATCTCATAAGCCCTTGCAAGTCTTTGTGCTTTCTCCATACTATAGGCGTCCATTACTGTTTTAATTTTCACAGGTACTTTACAAACTTTCGTGTAGCCATTTGCATGTAAAATTCCTGCATATCCCGCTCCGATTAAAGCAATATTTATAGGTTTCAAATTAAAATCTCCTCTCCATGCAAAATTTGTAACTGCAAACTGACAAAAGATCATTTTAATATTCTTTACTTTAGCAGTAATTCTTTAGCCTTTGTCTTGCTTGTCTATACTATTTTATATCTTATTTCTAGAATTTTTTAAACATAAAATATCGCTGTAACATGCTACTTACAATCATTACAGCGATATTTTATTTGTATAGTAGGTAGATTATAAATTCATATACCTACTTTTGTGATTTTATAATTAGCATTTGCTTTACACTAGGTTTTCTGAGGTTGGAAATATATTTAATCGGTTTAATTATTTTGCATTTTCTAATACATCCAATAAAGCATCAACATATTCCTGACCTATATCTTTACCTATAGATGAATACACTCCTTCAGCCTTTTCGAGGACCTGATCTATAAAACTGTCGTCAAATTCTACAAGTTCCATTCCACCGTCTATTAATATATCCTTGTTTTCCTTGTCAATAGTTACAAGTTTAGTTTCAATCTCAACTGCTGCTTCTTTAATCGCCTTCTGTAGAGCATCTTGATACAGTGGATCTAACCCTTCATACATAGAATTATTAATTAGAAATTGATTGCAATATAAAATGTGGTGTGTCATAATAAGGTATTTTTGAACTTCATTTAAGTTTGCACCAACACATGTATCTGTTGCATTCTCTTGCCCATCTACAAGCCCCTGTTGTAATGAAACATAGACCTCAGGCCATGGCAATGGTGTTGGAGCAGCCCCAAGAGCTTTCCAAAAAGCCATATGATACTGATTTTCCATTGTTCTTATCTTGAGTCCTTTAAAATCATCAAGGTTACTTATCTTTTTGTTGGAAGTTGTTTCTCTAAAGGTAGCGCCTTGCAAATAATGCATTATCCGCATATTCTTTGCTTTATATGCTTCGTTAATTTTTTCTGTGAAAGGACTTTTGTTCAAAGCATAATCAATTGTCTTTGCATCGTATTTTGCAAATACCATAGGCAAATCAAAGATTGCTACTTCAGGTACAAAAGATACCGTTTGTGCGGTCTGTGCTATAACAAAGTCAATATCACCAGCTAACATCTGTGCTTGAAGTTCCTGATCATTACCAAGCTGACTGTTTGGAAAATAATCAATTTTTAGTTTTCCATTTGTTGCTTCCTCAACCTTTTCAGCAATAAGCTCACCAAAGAGTTGTGCCGCTGCACCAACTCCTGCATTATCCGCCCCCAGAATTGTTATGGGTTCTAATGATTCAAATACATCCTCTGATTTCACAATCTCCTCATTTTCTACATCTTCATTTGATTCTGTTGGTTCTTTAGCACACCCTACGAATGTGAAACCTAAAACAAGAATTAACAATAAAGCTAAAAACCTTTTCATTTTTTCCCCTTCTTTCTTTTTTATTATTAAACTCCAATCTTATAGGAGAACAAGACTAAACCAAGGTATGTAAGTGACAATAAATAAAGCTATACCAAAAGCATATATAAACGGCATTGCTTTTCCCGCTACTTTCATAGGTGGCAAGTCCGAAAGTGTCCCGGCCACAAAAAGATCTAGACCAAAAGGTGGTGTTGCTAAACCGATTGATAGACAGCAAACCATTATGACACCGAAATGCACAGGATCAATGCCTATAGACTGCACTGCAGGAAGAAGGATAGGTGATAATATGACAATGGCGGGACCCGTATCCATAACCATTCCTAGCAATAGGAAAATAACAACAATTCCAGTTAATACGCTTATGTTTGAACTAAAGTTATTTAGTATAAAATTCTCTATTAAAACCGGTGCCTTTGCCAAGGCTAATACACGTCCAAAAGCAATAGCAAAAGCAAGCACAAAACATAATGGTGCATAAGTTTTCACAGCATTTTTTAAAAAAGGAATAATCTCTTTTACAGTAAAAGATTTATAAATTAACAAAGAAACAAAAAGTGAATAAAATACAGATATACATGCTGCCTCTGTTGGAGTTACCACTCCAGAGTAAATACCACCTAATACTACTACCGGTGATAATAAAGCCCAAAAACTTTCTTTAAATAGCTTTAAAAAACCCTTTGAACGTAACTCTGTAACTTTTTCTTTTATCCTTTCTTTATCCTCTCCTTTTTTCTTACAATAGGCGATAGCATAAACCATCATAAATAATCCAATTAGAATTCCCGGAAGTACTCCCGCTAAGAATAATGAACCTGTTGAAACTCCCGTTGCTAACGAATAAAGAACAAAAGGTATTGATGGTGGTATAATAACACCAAGACCCCCAGCAGTGGCTACCATACCAGCTGACCAAGTTTTATCGTATCCCATATCTACTAAAAATGGGATAGTCATTGAGCCTACTGCAGCTGTTGTAGCAGGTCCGGAACCGGAAATAGCTCCATAAAAAAGGCAGGTAAGAATTACGGCACATGGTAATCCTCCCGTTAGATTGCCAACAAAATAAGCAAAGAAATTAAATAGCCTACGGGATATACCCCCTTCTGCCATCAGCACACCTCCTAAGATAAAAAGAGGTACAGCCAAAATAGGTGTGGTATCTGACCCGGAAAAGCTGTTAGCAATTAATTGTTGTATGCTTCCTGTACCGTTTAATACAAGTGGAGTTAAAGCCCCCATAACCATACTCATAGTAATGGGTATAGCAAAAGCAAGCGAAACTAGAAATACAACAAATATCCATAATGCCATTAGAAATCACCCCCTATTACTTCTATTTTATTGGGGATTGCAGTTCCGGTAGCCACAACCTCTTTCTCTGCTTCTTTAATAGTAGATTCTAATGTCGTTTCAGCTTCTTTATTAAAGTCTTTAAAATTGGAACATATTTCTTGTATCATACGAATAACGGCTAATCCAAATCCTATAACCGTTGCCATATACATAATCCACATGGGCAATTGCATTGCCGGTGAAATTTGACCCGTTATTTTAATCTTAGCAGTATAAATAATTGAATATCTAAATAAAATAGAATATAAAACTAACATTATTGCATTTGTAATAATTTCAATAATTTTACGCAGTTTATTGGGAAGCATATCCATGAGTATCCCTACCCTCAATGCATTTCCTTTTCGAATTGTATAGCCCAATGAAAAAAATACGGTCCATATGTAGCAGTATCTGCTAAATTCTTCAGGCCAGGTAAGTGAATGATAAAAAGTTCTAGCAAAAATTTGCATCATCATTACACAAGTTATAATCGCTAGAAAAATAACCATAAAAGTTTCTTCAAGTTGGTCATCAATCCATCTAAGCACATTCAAATTTTTACCCCTCCTTATAGTTCAAACAATAATATTTAATCATCCATCAATCTTCTTCATTGGAAAGAATGCTCATTAGTTCTTTACGCATTGTCTCTATTGGTGCGTTTTTGCCACTCCAAAGTTCTATTTGCTCAGCTCCTTGGTACAATGACATCCCCAGACCATTCATTATTTTGCAACCAACTTCCTCTGCCTCTAATAAAAATCTTGTTTTAGAAGGATTATATATAGCATCAAAACATAATTGTCCCTTTTTCAAATATTCTTTAGGTATTGGTGTTTCATCATAGCTGACATGCATTCCTAACCCTGTGTTATTCATAACAACATCCGATGATTTAATCTTTTCTTTAAGCAACTCTAAATCTTGCATATCCACTTGTTCTGCAATAGGTGCAAACTTTTCATTTATATCATTTACTAGCTTTTCAACCTTTGATAGAGTCCTGCTCGCGATTATAAGTTTTTTCGCACCTTTATGTGCAAGTACACTGCATATTGCCCTAGAAGCACCACCTGCTCCAAGACAGAAAAATACTGAATCAGATATATCTATTTCAGGAGCTTCCTCTTTTAATGCCCTATAGAAACCTATACCGTCAGTATTATATGCCTTTAGTATTCCATCTTTAATAACAACTGTATTACTTGCATTCATTTTTTTACATAATGGATCAACCTTATCAACGTATTTCATAACTTCTTCTTTATTTGGCTTGGTAACTGCAAACCCTGCAAAATTCATATACCTAATGCCATTTATTATGTCCGGTAAAAAATCATTCTCTACCTCTGTATAAAAATACAACATATTGATTCCAGCATCCTTATATGCAATATTTTGCATCCTCGCTGCATAGGATTGAGACAAAGGTTTTCCTAATAATGTAACCATTTTAGTATTAATATCAATAGTCATACAAGTCTCCCCTTTTAAAATATTGTACCCAATTTATTATTTTATGTCATTTTCAACTAGATACTGCTTTGCTTTTAGCAAGCATTGGGTTGCATGTCCTAATACTCCTCTTTTCTTCATCTCTGAAAAGTTTGGTAGTTCTATAGAAATCGGGTTTACAGGCATAGCTTTTATCATGCTTTTTATGTCAATATCTCCATCCCCGGGATAAAGCCTTCCTTCTCTTGCTACCTCAATCATTTCTGGGTCATCTAAATTAGGTATAGGACCAGGTCCATCACATAGATGAATCAGTCCAAACTTTGATTGATCTGTTTTTTCTAATTCTTCAGGAGATACTCTTGATCTATGTGCGTGAAGTGTATCAATCAAAAGATATGCATTGGGCCGTTGTGCTTTATTAAGTAAATCAACTGCTTCTTCCAATGTTGTAATGCCTGAAAATGTGACAAACTCTAAATTTACTTGCAAATCGTACTTAGCAGCAAGATCACATATTTTTGCAAACTCATTATAATAATAGGTTTTGTCATCAGTCCAAACACTGGAAATAACGTCTGTTGCACCTAACTCAGCCCCGGCAGAAAATGCTGATTCATAATCTTCAACTTTTAAATCTTTTCTCACTCTGGCTAGTTCGATATCTAACAATCTAATATTATTCTTTTTTAGCGACTCTTCTATTTTTTTGAATAAATTTTTATCCTTATCAAATTGAAATAGTGGTTCATTAGGCAGGTGCATTGGAATCGGGCGGAGGCTCACATAATCATATCCCGCTTCGGCAGCTATATCAATTTGTCTTATCGGATCAGTTCCGGGTATGGTAAGATAAGCCAATGAGAATTTCCTATCCATTTAACTATCACCCCTAAAATAATTTTTATCAGTTTTACTTATGTGATCCTGAATGATTGGGAGGCATATATTTGCCTTTATCATTCCTGACTACTTTTCCTGATACTACATTTGCTTTCGGTGTGTAAATATCATTAATGTTCCAGCAACCGGGAGTAGGCACTCCGATATTCTCCATAGGTACATCCAACAAATACGGCTTATTCGATGCGATGGCTTTTTCCAAAGCGAGTTTAAATTCTTCGGCAGAATTTATATAGACTGCATCTACTCCGTAAGCCTTTGCAATATCCGCCCATTTAGGAGAATAAGGCTCTCCATCAGGTTTCGTAAAAACAGTACCAAACTTGGTTTTATAGTTGGAGTATTCTAATCCGGCAATTGTACCAAAAGCAGAATTGTTCATAACAATCCATATTACAGGAATATCCTGTTCAACTGCCGTTGCAAGAGTACTCGGATTGATACCAAATCCGCCGTCTCCGACAAGTGTAATTACCACCTTATCCGGTGCTGCCAGCTTGCCTCCTATTAATGCAGAAGCACCAAAACCCATAGTCGCTAAGCCTGAGCTATGGTGTATCGTGCCCGGAATTGTAATATCAAATTGTTGTGCCACTCCGTTTTTATTCCAGCCCACATCAGTAAATATTATGGTATCTTCAGGGATTACTTCTTTTACATCTTTTAATATACGCTGAGGTGTCATTGGAAAACGATTGTCTTCAGATATCTCCCTGTTCGAGTTCTTAAATGCTTCTCGATTCTTCATTATTTCTTCCCTTAGTTCTGTTCTATTGACTCCTTGGGGACATAATATTTTTGCTTCCTCTAAAATTTGTGCAAGAGCTTCTTTTAAATCAGCAATAGCACCTATGCTGACGGGATAATTACGCCCTATTTCCGCAGGATCTATATCTATTTGTAAAAATTCCGTCTTATTCATATCAAAAGTCACACCGGGATACCAAGACGAGCTATCGGCTTCAGCAAATCGAGTCCCAAGGCCAAGCAATACATCTGCATTAGCGGTATATTTATGAGTGAATTCCAGTCCCCAAAATCCTGTTTGACCCAACATTAAAGGATGGGTGTCCGATATGCAGCCTTGCCCCATTAAAGTGCGAGATACAGGTATATCCAAAAATTCTACCAGTTCTTGAAGTTCTTTTGAGGCCTCCGCTAATAAGATTCCTCCTCCGGCATGTATAACCGGTTGCTTAGCCTCTACCAGCTTCTCAGCAATGGCTTTGGCAGCAGAAGGTGACAATGCAGGTTTAATAGTTTTATGATTATCTAAATATGTTCGCTTGAAAAGGTCTTCTTCTATCTTTTCTGAAAAAACATCCATGGGTACGGAGATTAGTACGGGTCCGGGTCTTCCGCTTTCTGCTAGACGAAAGGCCTTATCCAGTATTTCAGGCATTGCCTCGGGATCATCAACTCTCCATGCTCGCTTTACTATAGGCTTTAAAATTTCATACTGTGATGCATCAGCATGTAAATTGACCTCTTGATGTGGATGCTTACCATAATAATATCTGGGGACATCTCCGGCTATAAGTACCATAGGTATGGAATCAAAGGATGCATTTGCTACTCCTGTAACCGTGTTTGCGATACCGGGGCCTAGATGGCACATGACGACACCGGCTTTTTTCTTTATCCTTGCATAACCATCGGCCGCCATGGCAGCCAGCTGCTCGTTTCTAAAAGAAATATACTTTATACTGCTTCTGGAAAGCGAATCCAGCATCGCAATTACCGTATGTCCGCAAAGACCGAATACATATTCCACATTGCGCCGTTCCAAATAATCTACAATTTGATCTGAAAGCAATTTTTTCAAAAGATTACCCCCCTTCAGTTTATTCTTCCCTTTCGGGTTGGTAAAACTCACCAAACAACTCCTCGTCACAAGGCTTATCCTCTTCAATTTCTTTTGAAACCCACGTAACATTCATATAATGATGCAGATGTACGTTTTCTGATGTAGCATTTCCACCCCATGTACCGCATCCAATACTGGAAGTCATCGGCATTCCATTAGTAAAAGCACCTGCGTTTGCCTTTGATTGGGGTTGTCTTACCATAATGCGGCCTACTTGTGCCTTTAAAGCAAGCCTGTCAATATGATCATCATTGTATGAATATATACCCACGCTGTGGCCTTTGCCGCCAACTTCATGTATTGCAGTTATTATGTCTATAGCGTTTTGAAATTCACCTTCATACTTATGCACCGATAATAGAGTTGTGAGCTTTTCTCTGCACCAAACATCCTTATAATCAGTTGTATAGAATCCGGTGCCTTTGGCAATTAAAAATTTGCGATCTTCAGGTATGGCAAATTCGGCTAGTTCAGCCATTTTTTGAGGGGACTGTGCTACGGATTGAGGCAAACGATGGCATTCTTCATCCCACATAATTTTTCCTATTGCAATTTGTTGTTCTTCATTTAGTAAGTATCCACCTACTTCTATAAGCTGCTTAATTCCTTTTTCATAAATGCTTTCATGGATAATGATATTTCCATCAGCAGAACACCCTGATCCATAGTCAGATGTCTTTGATAGCATTGTGTTATAAGCGGCTTGATGGAGTTCATCTTTGGCAGTTTCATCCCATATCATAGTTGCATTACCTGCCCCCACCCCATAAGCAGGGGTTCCGGAATGATATGCCCTTCTTACCACTCCTTGCCCGCCTGTGGCAATTACTAAATCACATTTTGTATTTAGTGCCTCCGATAAAGATTTGTTTATTTTAGCTTTACCTTGTCCCAATATTTGAATCAAATCTTCCGGTGCACCGACTTCGCGCAACCCTTCACGCATTAATTCTATGGTCCGTCCTCCGGTTTTTGCCGCTCTGGGATGAGGAGAAAAAATTATTGCATTTCGCGCTTTAAGTGCATATATTGCATTCCCTGCCGGAGTTAAATCCGGATTAGTCGCAGGAACAACACAGGCAATTACTCCTACAGGCTTCCCATACTTTATTATACCCTTTTCAGGAATCTCTTCAATTATTCCAACACTTTTTTGTCGTAAAGCGTCTCTTAAAACACCCCTGATTTTGTATTTTTTGTTTTCCCTGCTTACGGGATCGCCCATACCGCTTTCCTCGATACTCATTTTTACTAACTCTTTGAAAGTCTGCGTGTTTGCAACCTTCCATGCAATAGCCTTAATGGTACGATCGATTTCTTCCTGACTCCAAGTTTCAAATATTTTTTGTGCTGCATCAGCCTTAGCAAATTTTTCTTCTATTTCATCTATTTGCTCTTGATCAAGCTTTGCATATACTTCTTCCATTGAATTCATTCGACTCAAAGTTAATCCTCCTATTCGTGCTGATATCTTTTCCTTTGTTTATCTATTCTTTAAAGAGGTTTTTTGAAGGGCCTGCTCTAAGTAAATATGAATCAGCCTCATGCCCAACCAATTGCTGGACTTTTTTAGCCAATTCTAAAAGCCTAGTAATATTTATATCTGTTTTTACTCCCATTTCATCCATCATATGTACTACATCTTCTGAACAGACATTTCCCGCAGCGCCGGGGACAAAAGGACAACCACCCAAGCCACAAAAAGAAGAATCAAAATTAGTTATCCCCGTTAGCATGGCTGCTAAAATATTGGCAATGCCCATACCTCTTGTATTATGAAAATGAAGCCACCATTTAACTTGCGGGTAGTTTCCTTGCATATTGGAACATATTGAATATACTTGATTTGGTACCGCCATACCTGAAGCATCCGATAAGGAAATCTCTGTTATCCCTACATCTAAATAAGCCTCTATTATGCTTTTTATGGACTCAATGGATATCTCACCTTCCCAAGGAGAGCCAAAGGGCATAGATATAGATCCTGATACACTTATTCCGTGCTTATTTGCTAGTGTAACAATTTCTTCAAATCCGGCAACGCTTTCTTCAGGGGTTTTATTAAGATTTGACAAGTTATGAAGACGGCTCGCGGAAACATTAATTTTTACTTTACGACAACCACAAATTGCAGCACGTTCAACTCCCTTAATATTTGCTATTAAGGCTCGCATTTCCACACCGTTTACTTCACCTAATTTTTTAAACAGTTCATCTGTATCTGCCATTTGCGGCACTGCTTTTGGGCTCATAAAAGAACCTAATTCAATTACCTTAAATCCTGCATCTATAAGTTTATTAGCCAGTTCCAGCTTCTTTTCCGTATTTATAATTTTCTTTTCATTTTGAAGTCCGTCTCGCAGCCCCACTTCACAAATAGTCACCTTTTCCGGAAGATTCATTTATCTCTCCCCTTTATAAATCATCAACTGTTTTTTGTTTTCTGTTCTTAAACCCTATATAATCTTATAAAATGTATCTATATCACTTAATAAAAGGTTTTTATGGTTTAAATAATCTGTATAGCTTGTGTTTTATTTAAGCTTCCATGAGTGTGTATATAATGTTATAATTTATATGCTTGATTGTCTAATACTTCTTTTGTATAATCTAATAGAGCTTCTCTATAGCTTTATTGTTTTATCAATAAAAATTTTAATTAAAGGAATGATTTTATGACCTTACAGCAATTACGTTATTTTGTAAAAATAGCTGATACCCTTCACTATACCAGAGCAGCCGAAGAGCTGAACATTTCACAGCCCAGCCTTAGCTATGCTATAACTCAACTAAGTAAAGAACTAGGTGTTCCGCTTTTTAAAAAGGATGGAATAAAGGTTTATTTAACGGAGTATGGTGAAGCTTTTCTTCCCTATGCGGAAAGTGCTCTTAATATCCTTAACCAAGGAGAGATACAGCTTAGTAAAATGTTGAACCCCTCAAAGGGAAATATTAATTTGGGATATATATACACTGTTAGCTTTGATGCTATCCCTCATTTGATTGATAATTTCTATAATTTTTTGGGGAACCGTGATATAAATTTTAATTTCCAAGTCAATATGACTAATCTGCTGATTAAAAAGCTTACTCAAGGGCACCTCGATGTTGTTATGGCACCCTATACAAAGATTTCAAATGAATATATTAAATCCATACCTGTTTTTGTACAAGATTTGTACCTGATTGTAAATAAGGATCATCCTTTGGCAGGCCATACAACTATTACAGACAATGATATCAGAAATGAAAAGTTTATAATGATAAAGAAGGAAACGGATCTGTATGTACAGACTGTTTCCTATTTTAAGAAAAATAATATTATACCAAATGTATTTTTTGAAGTAGATGAATGCAATTCTATGGCCTCATTTGTCGGTGCAAAGTTGGGAATAGCAATTATGCCTAAAATACCTTCACTGGAAAGCTATAAAGTGAATGCCATCCCTTTTAAGGGAAATACCTTGAACAGAACCATAAGCATTTATTGGAATGAAGGAATTAAGCACTCTGCTGCCCTTAAAAAGTTTTTAGACTATTGTATCACTCTCAGATCAAATAATTTAAATACATGAATCTAAGTGCAGCAGCAAATACACCACATTCCGCAGTCAGCAAAAAATCGCCGTGATAATTGGAAATGGCTATAACGGTAACAAGGTTACAATAGCCCTACTTCGGCCGTAGGGCTGTTTATACAACCAGTGCACGCTTATCAGAGAATTTCTCGTAGGATTTTGTCTCCCCAATTTCCTCTAGGATGTCCGCAAGTCTATATACATCTTCAAATGAAACATAAAGAGCCACAGGAGCAATCCTTATTACATTCGGTTCTCTGAAATCCGGTATTACGTCCTTTTCCTTAAGTGCCAAGCAGATTTTGTAAGCCTCTTCATGCTCCAAGGCCACATGTCCGCCACGTCTATTATGATCCAATGGTGTCCCGTTTGAAAATCCGTACCTTGCAAGCCTTTTTTCTATAATAGAGTTCGCCTTCTCTTAAATAGAATCTTTCTCTATAATTTTTCAGTTCATCTTTATCATCCATTTCTCTCGCAAAATCAATGCCCAACTTAAATCCTTCTTGCATGAAAATTCCCCTTTCATTTCCCATTTTCTTAATTATATCTTACAGTCTCCTGATTTCAAGTCATTTTATAAGTATGATAAAACATTTAGACCGAACAAATTAAGTATTACATGCGAAAAACTCGATTCTAGTGCCATCCTCTTTTATACCGAAAAGTCTGTCTTCATGCCGGACAAAATGTATTACAGTAAAGAAAAAAGGTGAATAAAGATAAAATGTTATTTTTTAATTTAGTTAATGTAAAAATGGGGCTATCGGTTAATAGCTCCATTTCGAAAGAATACTATTCAGTTTTTATATAATATTTTGATTTGTAAATCCTGTTTGCGATTTTTCCTATAATCATTGTAAGAACAGGTAGTGCATAGGCAATGTACTGTGTTGTGCCTCCGTGGGCAATCAAAAGATTATAAATAGCATGAAAATTGATAGCTGCACCTAAAAGTCCAAAGGTACCTGCTATTTTTAGCCAACTATATTGCCACACATAAACAAGACCATAACTTGCAATCGCACCACAAACGATATGCATTGCTCCTGTACCAAATCCTCTAATTAATATAAAGGAAAGTTGTGCAGCACCGTTTTCTATTAGATAGCAAATATTTTCAAATGTGGCAAAGCTCGTAGCCACGATTAGGACTGCCATATTAATTTTCTTTGGTTTCGGCTCGAAGACCAAAAGATAAAAAAGCAAAGGCAGTAGCTTCATGATTTCCTCTACCACCGGGGCAATCTGCGTTGTGGCATTTATAAAATCTGCGTTATATAGTTTAGCGAAAAATGTGTTAACATAAGCTGATAATAAACAAGCTCCCATACCTGCAATGCAGAAGAAAAAAATACTGTAATACTTTTTCCCCATGTAAAAAGTCACCAATAAAAGCGGCCCTGCTATGCAGACAAAAACATTTTCGATATAGGTCATGCTCCCACCGCCTTTTTCGTAGCCGGAAGAAGGGCGAACATTGAAGCAGTCAGCAAAAAGTCAAACCAGAAATAAGGGTTGGTATAAGTGTCGCTTATCCAGAAACAAGAGGATGTCCATAGGCAATATTGCAAAATAATAATAATCAAAACAGCTATATGAAAAAATTGCATAGCTCTTTGTTCTCCGCTCTGCCTCTTGGCATAAATCAATCCTCGTGCGGAACACCACGCAACAGCCATTGTCAAACCACATATCAGCAGATTGAATAATATATCACCGCGTAATAAATACAAAATTAATTGCGGGATACAAAATATTGGAACAAGCCATACTGCCGGATGTCGAAACTTCCTTTCATCAGGAGTAGATAGAGTATATTCTAACGTCAATAAAAACATTGAGCTGGCAATCCATGCAAGCTCTGATACATAGAAAATTTGGGGTGTATAATTAAATAAAAAAAAATGAAGAGTCCAATAAAGCGTACCCAACATAAAAGTACCAAAAAAACAAGTGAGAAGCAAATATGCTTGTACACGACTTTTGTAAAATAAAATTCCTGCACCTACAGCAGCTAGCAACGTTACTAAAAACTGTGAAAAATTATCAAGAAGTTCAATCATCTTTG
>Ga0265293_10006781_pt1 | contig 18042 bp, 15 predicted proteins | sample Munlanlewell138R_FD_192505 | JGI IMG/M metagenome (GOLD analysis project Ga0265293, IMG submission 192505) | Leachate microbial communities from a municipal landfill in Southern Ontario, Canada - Leachate well 138R | ecosystem: Engineered > Solid waste > Landfill > Unclassified | place: Canada...
ATTCCCGTTGTTCGTGAACCTAACCCCGTGGTTCGCCCCAATCCCGTCGTTCGTGAACCTAACCCCGTTGTTCGCCCCAATCCCGTCGTTCGTGAACCTAACCCCGTCGTTCGCCCCAATCCCGTTGTTCGAGACCCAAACCCCGTTGTTCGCCCCAATCCCGTTGTTCGCCCAAGCCCTGTAGCTCGTGAGCCTAACCCTGTTGTTCGCCCCAATCCATCTACCCGCCCAAGCCCAGGTGGAAGAGTTGACGCGCCAAGAGGCAAGAACTCTTATGACAACGGCGAAGAAGAGGATAACAACAATAACAACAGTGCTACCCCAACGAGTCGTAGGGTACCAAGAAGATAAACCATCGAATGAACAAGCGAAACTCCTCCCAAGTGGGGGGAGTTTTCTACGTTCTTAGAGTACGAAGGCTTGAATGAAAGAAGAAAAAAACGTGGAAAAAGGCGAAGATTTAAAACGCGTGATGAGCGCGGTTTACGCTAGTATTGATGAGCGTGTAGCTCAACTAGAAGCTGGCCTGACATTACGCTGTACTTTGGGGTGTTGCTCTTGTTGCATAGATGGTCTGTCGGTAGCACCATCTGAAGCAGAAAATATACGCTTACATTACGCGGAGTTTCTAAAAAGCGCTGAGCCTCAAATGCATGGTCTTTGCGCTTTTTTAGATAACGAGGGCGCTTGCCGTATTTACGCGCAAAGACCATACGTATGTAGAACACACGGTTTACCTTTGCGCTGGCTAGATAACGGTCAAGAATACCGAGACATCTGTCTACTGAATGAAGATGTGGGCTGCGAAAATCTATTGCCCGAACAATGTTGGACGCTTGGTGCTGTTGAGCAGCATTTGATGCAAGTTGATCAGTATTTTTTTGGACACCATGAACGTGTCCAACTTCGAGAACTCTTTGAAAAGGAATAATCCATGCCAATACATGTACGAGCAAAACCAGAAGACATAGCACCTATCGTGTTTTTGCCTGGCGATCCTACACGTGCCCAAATGATAGCTGAAAACTTTATGCAGGATCCCGTGTGCTATACCGATTATCGCCACATGTATGGCTACACCGGTTCTTACAAGGGGCTGCGTTTTAGTGTTCAAACTACTGGCATGGGCGGGCCTAGCGCAGCCATCGTGTGTGAAGAACTAGCCCAACTCGGTGCAAAGTTCTTTATTCGTATAGGTAGCTGTGGCTCGCTTCAGCCAAACATAGAGCTTTCGGACCTTATACTTGCCTCAACGGCTTGTCCAATGGATGGCACATCTAACGAAATATTTGGCAGAACGGGCTTTGCTCCGAACTCTAATTTCGTTTTCCTTCGTAGATGTATAGAATATGCAGAAAATCACGATTTTCGCGCACACGTTGGACCAGTGGCAAGTGTTGATTGTTTTTATGGCCCCAGTGAGGATTTTTTTGAGCAGCTAAAACGCTACGGCATCCTAGCGATTGAGATGGAAGCATCTACCGTTTTGACCATCGCGGCCAAGTATGGTTTGCGGGGAGCAGCCTTGTTTTGTGTCTCCGACATCGTCCATGAGAAGAAGCGCGCTAGCGATGAGAAGATTTGGGAAGGAGTGCGGCGCATGATTGAAATGGGGCTGCAAGCCGCGCAATAATCAATTCTCTTTTTTTCTCTTCTTATTTTCTAGAACTAGGCTCAAAATGGCAAAAAAAGCATCTTTTTGAAAACAGAACGCAGAAAAAGTGAGATATAATATGCAAGGGCGTGCTGATAGGAGGATGCAATGCGAAAGAATTATAAACTTACTAAAAGCGAGCTATGTGAAGTATTGCCGACGCTGATAGATACGAAGATAGACACGCAGATAGATATGCAGCTACACGAGGGAGTGCAGCGGACATTGCTTGGGCGCTATGAGCTTGAAGCTGAACTCGGAAGAGGTGGTTTTGGCGTCGTATATCTGGCTACACAGTTGGGTTTGGGGCGGAAGGTGGCGATAAAAATGATGCTAAAGCAGAGGGATAATGAAGAGTTTGCAAAGCGCTTTGTACGGGAAGTCAATATCATGAAGAAACTGAATCACCCCAATACGGTTCAGATCTTCGATGTTGGTGAGGATGAAACGGGAAATCTGTTTTACGTGATGGAATATTTAGAGGGGGGAACGCTGGAAGATGCATTGAGGGTAGAAAGAAGTTTTACGATGCGTCGGGCTGTGCACATTACGACGCAGATTCTCAGGAGTCTGTATGAAGCACACGAAATGGGGGTTTTACATCGCGATTTGAAACCAGCTAATATTTTTTTGCGAAGAATTGTGGGCGATAGCAATTTTGTGAAAGTTTTGGACTTCGGGCTCGCAAAGAGTTTACTGCAAGAACCCAACAGTATGCTAACAGAAAAGGGGATTGTACTTGGGACTCCTCGCTACATAGCGCCAGAGTTTTTTTCAACGAAGAATATTGGACCACACAGTGATATATACTCCTTGGGGCTGGTGCTTTTACATATGCTAAGCGGAAAGAACCCTATTCCAGAGAATCCCATGTTTGCCATTCAGATGCACTTGAAAGCTACCGCCATTCCTATACCTAGAGAATTGCGAAAATGGCGCATAGGTGAGATTCTGCAAAAAGCGCTCGCTAAAGACGTTGGTCAGCGCTACACGAATTGCCTCGAGTTTTTGGAGGCTTTGGAGAGCATTCCCGCGAAAGATTTTGTAGAAGACGCGCTGAATAAGGAAGCTGAGCGAAAGCGAGTCATTAGCGATCGAGTGATGCTGCCTAAGCTAAAAAAACGCAATAACAAAGCAGTTTTTGCTGTCTTGACTCTGATTTTACTAGGGCTAATGCTTGCAGTAATCATTCTTATATGGTTTGAAAAAAAGCTCCCGAGCTATGCTTGGGGTGCTGCTATGGATGCGAGTACTTGCGAGCTAATCCCGACCTAGGCGCTTTGACTCGTAACATTTTGCAAGACGTTTATTTGCTTTGTAGCTTATTGATTTAACTTCATCATAAAGTTGGGTGATTGCCCCCGACTTCAACATAGGGATACATAGATGCAGGAAGTTCGAGTTCGCTTTGCACCGTCGCCGACGGGTTTTATGCACTTAGGTAACGCTAGAACGGCTTTGTTTAACTGGTTGTTTGCGCGACATCATGGTGGGAAGTTTATTCTACGTATTGAGGACACCGATAGGGAACGTTCTACGAAGGAAGCGGTTGAGGTTATTTTCGATAGCCTTCGTTGGCTTGGCCTAGACTGGGATGGAGAAGTGCTGTTCCAATCGCAGCGCCTAGACATTTACCACCGCGTTGCCACTGAACTCATCGATAAAGGGCTTGCTTACCGCTGCGTTTGCACAAAAGAGGAGCTTGAAGCCAAGAAAGAGGCGATGAAAGAAACAGCAGGCAGGACATGCTATGATCGCAGTTGTCGCGATCGCGCTCTAGGGCCTGATTGCGGCGAACACGTTGTACGCTTCAAAATGCCTTTGAGTGGAGAGTCATCGTTTGTAGATTTGGTGCAGGGTAAAATCAGCAAGAACTACGATGAGCTTGATGACTTTATCATGCTTCGAAGTGATGGAATGCCAACCTATCAGTTTGCAGTAGTAGTCGATGATTTAGCGCTAAAAATTACTCACGTCATTCGCGGTTCGGATCATATTGACAATACGCATGATCAAATTGCGCTCTACAAGGCGCTTGGCGAAGAAACGCCTAGGTTTGGGCATGCTCCTCGAATTTTAGGTTTGTCAAAGCGTAAAGGTAGCCCCTCGGTGGAATATTACCGGGACGCGCTTGGCCTCTTACCTGAAGGTTTGGTAAACTACTTGGTGCGTCTTGGCTGGTCGCACGGCGATGACGAAATTTTTACTATCCCCGATCTTATTAAAGCCTTTGATGTCGATGGGATTAACCAGGCCAACGGCGCATTTGACGAAGATAAACTGGTATGGGTAAACGAGCAACAGCTGCGCTTAGTTTCGTTGGAACATCTAGCCAATCACGTGTTGCCGCTCTTTGCAAAAAAAGGCGTAGAACTTGAGCGCAACGAGTGGCTAGATAAGCTGCTTGAGATGATGCGTAAGCGCGCTCATAACTTACACGAGATTGTCGATGATAGTCTCTTTATTTTTAAGGCTCCCACCGAGTACGAAGAGAAATCGGCGTCGCGGCACTTTAACGCCGAGAGCGCTACGCATTTAAGAAGTTTAGCCGACGCCATAGAGGCCGTAGAGGAATGGAGCGAGGAATCGATTGAAGCCGCCTTCAAAGACCTCGTCGCCAAAACAGGAGTCAAAATGGGAAAACTTGCCCAACCCGCGCGTGTCGCCATCGTTGGATGTGCACAGTCTCCTGGGATTTACGAAGTACTGTGGTTTGTGGGTAAGGATGAAGCTGTAGCAAGACTAAAACGCGCTGCTGACAGTATTACTAGCTAGTTCGTGTTTTACTAAAACTTTGTTGCTTTAGTGCCGTTTATGTTGCTAACGCGCTTGGCGGCATTCTTTGATTCAGCACTGTATTAGCAAAGACCTTGTAATGGTGGAGCGTCGTTATGAATTTGGCAAGATTTTATAAAACTTGGGTTTTTGCGGCGCTCGCTGTGTTGTTTTTTGTTCTTGGGCATTTCGCAAAGAATGCAGCCTCTGAGCGCGAATTTGATAGCGGCGAGCTTGAGGAATATAGTGTGATTCCTAACAAGGAATCGCTGCTTTGGTTGAGCTTGGGCTACCGACATATGTTGTCGGATCTTATCTGGATCCGAGCTTTGCAGTACAATAATCTCAAGAATGAAGCACATCTCGTTGAGCACTTTGCTGATGCTATTATTCATTTGGATCCCGATTTTGAACCTGTGTATAAGTGGGCGTCTGTTTCGACTTTGTTTACTGGCACCATCACCGCTCAAGACGTAGAAACATCTAATAGCTACCTACAAAAAGCTTATGCGCGCTTCCCACAAAAGGCAGACTATCCTTATAGTATTGGCCTAAACCTTGTGGCTTACTATTCCAGCGATAACAAGCTAGAACTTGCAAAACGGCGCTCAGAGGGTGTGTATTATTTGCAACAAGCGATGGTCTTGCCAGGTGCTCCACCCAATATTGCTATGCTGATCTCGGGGGTGTTGTCTGGCGATAATCAAGAAACTATAAAAATACAATTTCTTGAACAAGCACTTTTGACGGAAAACGATCCCGCAATTCGAAAACGCTTACAGATGCGCTTGTTCAGTTTGAGTAAAACGCATAGCCCTTCATTACTGCTTAGCGCCAAGCGTGACTTCTGGCGAATGCAGCACCGCAGCTACCTACCGCTTGTATTAGAATACATATTGTACGATAATCCTTAAAAATGCCTCTGTGCATCTCATTAAAAGGATTAATCGTTATGTCAAAACTTAATGAATTGGCTACTCTCATCCGTGAAGCAAAATGCTGTCATGTCTTTACTGGAGCTGGCGTATCGACGCTTTCTGGGATCCGAGATTTTCGCGGAAAAGATGGTGTGTATGCAAAACCGTGGGAAGGCCACAGGGTAGAAGAAATACTATCGCTACCGTTTTTTCGCAAAAAACCTGAGCTTTTTTATGCTTGGGCTAAAGAGTTTTGTTACAGGTTAGAAGCCTTCGACGCTAATATTGTACACAGAACTTTGGCTAAAATGCAGAAAAATTCGTTGATTGCTGATATTTACACACAAAATATCGATTTACTGCATCAAAAAGCGGGTAGCCCACGCGTATACGAAATACACGGCAGCCCTAGTTCGCACCACTGCAGCAAGTGCAAAAAAATCTTCTACTACGATGAAATCGCGCCAAAGGTGATGCGTGATGAACTCCCGCGCTGCGATGAGTGTAGTGCCGTTATTAAACCAGATATCATTCTTTATGGTGAGTCGCTTGACGCGAAAATGCTTGAGCAAGCTTTTAATGCCATGGCTGATTGCGATCTTTTGCTCGTCCTTGGCTCTAGCCTTACGGTGCAGCCTGCAGCGTCGATGCCGCTTGTGGCATACCAAAATGGTGCCAAAGTCGTTATTGTCAATGCGCAACCCACGCCTATCGACTTCGTAGCGACTATACTTTTACAAGATCTTGATGAGTGTTTCACGTTCTTAGACAAAGAGTTCTAGAACGGGGCGCCTAATGCTGTGTTAAACTTGTAATTTTGCTCGTGCCCTTGACCCGTGTTAGCATTCACTTTGTGCGTTTCTGAGGTGGAGGCTCGCATGGAAAATGTGATTAAGTGGTTTCTTGGTTTTAGCTTTATAGTGGTAGTTACGCTACTTGCGTATCAGATTTATGATCTTGCGCATGCCGAGGATCTCGTGCGACTTAAACAGGACTTAGCCGAAGTTGAAGAAGGCAACGCTGAGCTGAGAAAGCAGAATGAACTCCTACAGATACGTATCGTTTCACTGCGCAGTGATCCTCGCAGCATTGAGCGAAAAGTGCGCGATGAACTCGGGCTAGTGCGTCAAAACGAAGTGATCATGCTGCTTAATCAGTGAGTAGGTGCAAAATATCGGGATGCCTGGTGTTTTTGGCAAAATCGCGAGCGCGTTGCATAGCGACTTCGGCCTTGTCGTGAAGCTTTGCCCGACGGTATGCGCGCGAGAGATGCGCATACGCAATAGCCGCATTCTCCTCGTCGCCTGTGCTGATGGCGAGTTCCGTGCAGAGTTTTAAGAGGTTGATGGCATCATCCTGTGGTGTCGCTGGATCGAGGGCTTGGCGCATGCTACGGCGGCTCAGTCGAGTACGCTTATCCATCGTGGCCAACAAACTTAGATATTCGCGGCTAGCGCTGCCATCGAAAAGCTTTTTCTTGGCGCTAAAATAGAGTTCCTCCATTCCAGCAAAGAGTGAAACAAAAGCGCTGTAGCGCTGCGCTTCCCAAAGCTGTAGTGAGGCGCCGTGCATGAGTTGTATGTAGGACTCGTCGTTTTGGCTAAGCGTTGCGGCCGCTTGTAAAATGAGAGTCGATAGCGCTGGGAGGAACAACGAACTTAGTTGCTTAATCATATCTATGCTTTCGTCTGATAGAGCTGAGGCTAGATTCGAGAATGTAAGAAGACCGCGTCCGTAGCTATGACTTAGCGCATCGCTGCTTGAGCGCATTTGTTCACAGTACTCCATATCGACATCGCCTAGAGCTTGTACCAAGCACAGCAGCTTAGGATCAGAGTTTTTGTGGTTTTTTCGCATGCTACGTGCCCAAAAATCAAGTTCTGAACTCAGCTCTTCAACCCCGTTGCGATAGAGACGCAATAAGGATTTGAGGACAGCTTCGACTTGCTGCGCATTCATTCTTGAAGCCATCGGTCTTAAAATTTCGACTAAGCGCCGTGCTTCATCTTTGTTTGCAAGTATAGACCAAGCCTCCAGTTCGCTGAGCAAGAGAGCTCCATTCTTGGCGCTACGCTTATTGAGATCTTGCAAAGACAATGCCAACTCCAATCCCCAATCGGGACGCTCCACAGCGCTATAGGCGTAAACAAGCACGGAAGACAGCATCGCATAAGCTTCGACTGAAGCGTGTTCTGCTAGGCAGCGCTCCGCTATAAAGATGACGTTGGGGTAGTTCCCACTCATTTGAGCCGCATGCGCCAAGATAGCGCAGCTGTTCAAATTTGATGGCACATCGCTGCGAAGTTGAGCCGCTGGTTCCAGTAAGCTTAGCCGATATAGCTCCGAGTTCAGTTTGGCTAAACCCTCATCGCAGCTAAGTTTTATCGCTAACTGTTGAGTTTTAAGCGCTTTGCTCTCCGTATTTGCGCTTTTTTTCGAGTTTTTTGTCGCTAAAATAAGGGTGTCCGAAAAAAGTCGTTTCACTTCTTCACTTTCTAAACTGCGCTCTAGTTCATTGAGCGTGCCGCTTAAGCAAGCACCTCCATCACTCCCAATCACGGTTTGGATGCTTGAAGGTATGTTGGCGCCAAGCAATACGTAAGCGGCATTCGCTGGAATGCTTCCTGCCAAGAGCTCCAGTCTAGAAATACTCGCGTCTTTTGCCTTAAGACTAAAGATGCCCTTAATCCTTGCACCAAAGCGAAGTTTTGCGCTCTCATCTAAATCGATAGCCACGTATAGCTCATGTTCACTGCGCAAGTTATCGTGGCCTATGGCAACCTCGAGCTCTCTCTGACTCGATGGCGTTGGCGACAACGAGTAGACCAAGCGCTTTGTGATCGATGGGAGCAAGTCTGCACTGACTTCTGCGGGATTAAGCGCTTCATGGCGGATGGAATCCGTAACGCTAAGAACCTCGACTCTAGCCCAAGTTTTGTGGCGCTCTACGACCTGACCAAGGAACAAACTAGGTGCAGGCTCAGAGCTTGGCCAATGCTCCGTGGGTTTGGCTCCTACCCAAGCCCCACGCTCAAAGCCCGAATTTGCCCCAAGACCTACGACGAAGCTTGTGCGTGGTTCAAAAATTAATCTTTGACCCGTCGTTTTGTCGTAGTCTTTGCTTGGCGATATGCTGCGTTCAGGAGTTTCAAGTCTTGCCACTGCTGTTGTAGTACAAGACACAAAGACTGCGCCGATGAGTACAATAAGGAGTCTTACACAGAATTTTTTCATATAACGATTGCTCTTAAAACCATAGCGTGCGTAGCAGCCAATCAAGCCACCAGCTAATCAAAACGCAGAACTCTAGACTCCCCAGGACTTAAGGATACGCGTGTAGAACGATACTTGGCACGCTCTAGCTCTGAAACATCGAAATTTCGTATGCTTGTAGTTTTAGGTATCGCGTAAACCTCAAGCTGTATCTCTTTTCCAAACGCGTTAAAGCCGCGAATAGCGTTGGGCGCGCGCGCAACGAGGTAGCTTATGTTTTGACCTCGTTCATCAAGACGACGCGATACAAAATAACAATCTAGTTTGGATGGAGGCGTGATCTGTAGAGTGGCATTTGCCCAATCCAGCGTAACCAAGGATAGCTTCTGCTGCTCTGCACCAAAATTGACAACAATACGTTGGCTGCGCTGAACACAACGCGTGGGGCAGTTGAGCAGCATGTTGTAGTTACCAGGCAGAAGCTTAAGTTCGATGTCGCCAGATGAGTTTGCCTCATAGCGCGTACCATTAACAATGGCATAGCTCTCAGGCGGAAATATCGGCTGCGTCACGCTAACGCGTTGCGGCGCTTCTCCCGTGGGTACTTCAGGATTAGGCTCATTGTCTTTGGACGTCCCTGCTGTTGTAGCGCTAACTTCGCGTTGCGCCACGCCGTTCGCCCTTGTCGGCGTCGTTCGACCTTGTGCTCTCGTGTTTCTAGCGGGTCTTTGGGCGATTTGCGGTTCATCATGCGTCGGTTTCACGTCTTCGACGCCATTGACTTCGTTTTTTGCGCTATCTTTCGTAGAAAATTCAGAGCTGCGAGGGCTAAAATAATTAAAAACTGGCGCTTCCATTGTTGGCTGCTCTGCAACAACGCGATAAGCTATACTCCCCTCCGCAATTTGCGCAAGGGGAGAGCTAAAAACATCTGCATCGTTGCCCTCATTTTGCTCCGCCGAATTATGCCAAAACGCATACGCACTCGCCACAATTACTAGAAAAAACGACAAAATGCCCAAAACAAAAACCGCCGCGCGCCTGCCACGATTGTAGCGCTTTACGCGGTGCAAAAGCTCAAGCGCCTCCGCATTGCCAGCGTCGTAATGCAAACTGCGATTAATATTATCAACGACCAAAGGAATCTGTTTTTGAGAGAAGGCCTCACGCGCTCTTGAGTTATAAAGCGCAATGAGTTCTACCGTAATGGCTGCCTCCTCCTGCTCAGGCGCCGCAAAATAACGCTCAAGTAGCGTAGCCGCCTCGCTAAAATTGGCATCCAGCAAAAGCGCATCGAGATCCCTACGCAGCTCGTCAGCACTATCATAGCGTTTTGAAGGCTCCGTCTGCATCGCACGTTGAATAATATTCGACAGTTCTCGGCTAACTGCCGCATTATGATGTCGCGGATCGATATAATTGGCGTCTAAAATACTCTTAAACACCGCCATTGGCGTCGTTCCTTGAAACGGCAGAGCCCCCGTACACACAAAATACAGCACGGTGCCAAGGCTAAAAATATCACAAGTTTCCGTATAACTTTCGCCTTCAATAATCTCGGGCGGCATGTGTGCCGGCGAACCGAGCAGACTCCCCGACGCGGTCACGCGCTCCTCGTCAAGCAGGCGCGCAATGCCAAAATCCATAAGCTTAACGACACGCGAACTAGCAATCATAATGTTTTCGGGCTTGATATCGCGATGAATCACACCGTGCGCATGCGCATGCGCGAGCGCCTCGCTGAGCTGCGAAATGATAGCCATCCCAATTTCGGGGATCCGTAGTTGCTGCTCCTCGACAAAATCGCGAAGAGTATAGCCCTCAATAAGCTCCATAACTAAAAAGTTGGACTTGCTTTTCGGATCCTGCACAGCGTCATAAATCTCTATGATGTTTCTGTGGTGCAGTTTCGCGACCGCTTGCGACTCGAGCAAAAATCGCCGAGAACTCGCAGGGTTAGACGCCAAATGCGGGTGCAAGAGCTTTATCGCCACTTCTCGCTTGAGCGTTAGGTCTTGCGCGCGGTACACCACCGCCATCCCTCCTCGCCCTAGCTCCTCCAAAATGAGGTAGCGATCAACTAGCTTTTCGCCGATCATCATCTGCCAAAACCCTACTAAATTCTACGCTTTCTTTGGTGGGGGGCTAATGCCCCCCTACGCGCGGGCTTCCTCTGCTCTAGCTCAATTCGCGCCATATTTTGTGCGATGTATCGGCTATCGCCAATCCATCGCACAAAATGCGCTCATTGAGCTAGAGCCTCGGCGATCCCGCGCTACCCCCCAATCTATGAACTTCCACAAGCATTTTGGCGCAAAAGTGGAACGACACAGCTATTCCCAAAAACGCCACCATCTAGCTTTAGCATTTTGTTCGCTCTTTTGCAGCGAAATATCGAGTAATTCGACAATATTCTTCTTTTCTTCTTTGGTATCAAGTAGCTCTATGTAGCCATGCTCTGTAAATAGTCCATAGTTAACTTTCACGATCTTTCCCGCTAGCTTGGCTTCGATGGGGATCTCGAAGCTGTCTATAACAACGTCTTCCACTAACCAAAGCTCGCTTGGTAGCAGCGTTTTATGGGGGATGTGGTGATACAAGCGACTATAATCTTGCACATGGATGGAAACAAAACTTTGGAACTCCTCCGTAATGGGGCGCCAAAGCTTCAAAAATACCTGCAATTTGAGCAGACCGTCCTGCTCTTCAGCGGTTTGCCCAACAATTTGTATACCGTTGCTGAAGATAAGCGGTGAGGGCGGTAGGTTGGGTATACCAATACTAGTGCTTCGAACTATTTTGTTGAGCGGATTGAGGTCTTTCCAAGTAGGGCTAAAGTTTGCAAGCAAGATCAAACGAGACTCTATGTCGTTGAGCACAAAAAAGTTTCGTCTTGAAATAGGCGTGGTCATAGAACGATAACGCTGGTTCCAACTTACAAATTCATCTTTCGGAAGGATGAGGTAGAACTTCTCATTGCTTGCCAGCAGCTCGGCGAGCTCAACTTCATTAATGCTTTTGGCAAGCTTTGGCATGGTCGAAGCTAAGTTTGGGAGGCTGCATTGTTTGTGCACGCAACTGTAGCCTGGGCTACAGTCTGTGTAAGACTCGCAGGGTCGCGCTGCTTCGGGGTTGAGCAAATAGAGTTTCGTCTCGGCGTTGGCCAAGCTCCTGTATTGCTCGAATATGCCTTGGTCATTGAGCTCTCGAGAAGCTTTCGCCAATAAGAAGCCATTGCTAAAGACCGCGAAAACACAGGCGATAAAACAGAGTGCCATAGCGGGATTGCGCAAAAATCGCAGCAGATGCCATAGCGGTAAAAGGAGGAAGCGAAAACTAAAACGCCAAACGAGCGCGAGCAGCGATGGCATTTTGGGAGTAGGCATCTCGGCGCTCATATGCGGCGTATCGCGCTCTGGCGAACTATCGTCAAGCTCCGCGGCGCTAGTTTCTTGTTTGTTTTGTAGCAGACGAACAAGGGCCGTAAAAATCCCGAACAACGACAACAGCATGACGCCGATGAATGAAAAACGCATTACTAAAATTGCTTGCGGGTAAAGCGATAAGTTCTCGCGCCACTTCAAGACGGGGTCGCGTAGTAAATACTCGAATATGCGGAGATGGTAGCGCTCTATTTCGTTGAAGCTTATCCATAAAATACTGCATGCTACCATTGCTAGAGCAAGACGTAGTGATTTGGGACGAAGGATATCGTGAATAAAATGGCGACTGCCACACATCAATCCGCAAGCCATCGCAAAGGGAATGGTAACGATGAGTACAAAGTGATTGCTGAAACTCAAGCTACACAACATCAATAAAGACGCTGTCAGCAGCCAAATCGCTAACGACCTTTGAAAAAACGCGACCTTCTTATCCTCGCGTGTGCCCCCCTCAAGGAGTCGGCGTGGGGCAAAGCAAAGGGCAAAGATCAGGGGGAGGAACGCGATCCATGGAAAGAGACCAAAATGTAATATGCGCGCCCAGCGCTTAAACTCTAGCTTGCTTTCGTTATCATTTAATACAATAGCGCTTTTGTGCACATATCCAAAGCTGTTGCCTAATTCTATACGAACAAAATCTGATTCTTCAATATTTTGTTCGTCTACGATGAGGTGTTGATTAGGGGTAAGGAAGCTTAGTATGGGACTCTCGTCTAATTGTGTTTGGGGGCTTTGCGCTTCGAGTTCTTCCCTCAGTAGCGGGTAGGCGAAAACCGCATTGTAGGGAAAGCGAATTTTAGCCTCTGCGACTTTAGCGCTTTGTTGGCTAATATGGTGTGCATAGTCGATGGCGTTAAGGCTAAAAAACCGCAGCGCAGCAAAGAAGGCAGACTCTCGATTAGCTCGCTCTGCACTCTGGGGAATTGCCGAAGTTTCTCCAAAGCGTTCCTTCATCAACGAATTGAAACGGCGCGCTTCTACCTCGTTTTCAGAGAATATGAGTCTTGAATCAGTCACTAAACGCTCGGGATCTCGCGACAATATAAAGCGTTGGTTGCGAAGCGGCATCTTCCCCCTATTATTGAACTCCCCAATGACTTGTTCGCCCCGAAATGCAATGCTCTTAAGACCACCAGCTTCTATATTTTCATTGAGCGCGAGCAGGGGAACAGCCGTTCTATACTCCAGCGTATAACGGATGTGGCTTTGGTAGCTACTAAAGACAAGTAGGATCAGTGCGAGGCTAACGCATGCGGGTAGCACAAAAAAGCGCGAAGAGAAGGCGAGGAATCTGCTCTTATCTTTGTTGAACAAAATGATGAGCAAAACAATAAGCAAAACCGCGCTAAGAGCAATAAGCCCGCCCGCCAAAAACGAAAAAAGAAGCGAGAAGCCAAAGATGCTTTGATACAGATGTAGCGCGCGCCTGCTCTTTGCGTTAAAGATCCATATATAATGAAGGAGAGGCGCAGCTATCGCGGCTGCGGGCCAGATTCCGCCGTGCAGTAGTTTTGAGGAAAAGGCGAACATTGGAAGCGTGAGCAGAGCTATAGCTGTATAATATGCGCTCTTTCTGCCAAAAAACGATCGTATCGTGATAAAGCTCAAGAAGAGCAGCCACAGCCCGAGTATAGCTACAGGCATGCGTAGGATCTGGGGCGTAGCTTCTGGAAAAAAGTGTAAAACCGCGGCCACTGACCAGAGTTCGGCAAGAGGGCGGAAAACAAGATGATCACCAAGCTGCGGTACCCAAAAAGCACTTTCGGCAATGTTCGAGCTCGCCATGCGTTGCGCGCTCATGAGCACTGAGGATTCCCAAGGCTCCCATAATCCCGCTGATTGCGGAAAAATGAGGATAGCAGCGCCGCCAATAACGCTGACCAAGAACAAGTCAAAAAGCCACTTTTTTTTCTCTTGTTGACTCATGTGTATCTGCCTCGCAACGCAACGGTTCTCTTGATGATCTTCTCGAAGTTCAATGTATACAGGTGAACCGCAAAGAAACCGTATCCTCGCAATTCCTCAAGCTGTCGCAATAGTAAGTCCACGGCGTAATCCTCGATCTGATCTTGCTTTAACGCTGCAACTTCTTCTTGAATTTGCTGAGGAATGCTAGCCGAAAATGAGGCAATTTTACGGTATACAGCTAAGCTGTGTATAGGCAGTATGCCTGCAACAATGGGCACATTGATCCCCACATCCCGGCAGTCTTCGCCAAACTGGCGCAAGCGTTCCATATCAAAGCAAAGTTGGGTCACCACAAAGTCCGCGCCCGCGTCGACTTTTTGTTTTAAATACTCGAGCTCTCTGCGATAGGCATCGGTCGCGTAATAATTGGGATCTGCTGCTGTCCCGCAATCTCTGTGCCCCTCTGGGTAGGCAGCAACTGAGATGCAAAAGTGTCCTTTAAAGGCGTCGCGTATGAAATCGACGAGTTCTGCAGCTGAGCTAAAACCGTTTGCTGGCGCTTCCCATGCCCGATTATCGGGGCGGTTCCCACGAAGAGCCATGATATTGTCCATTTCGCTATCGCGCACGACTTTGAGTATCTTGTAAAGTTCGTCCTTGCTGCGGTGTGTGCAGGTTAAGTGCATCATCGTGTCGATCTTCGTAAGCCTCTGAATCATCTGCGACACCTCAAGGCTATCGAGGCTAGTCGGATCTCCCGTACCCCAAGTAACATCGATAAATTCAGGCTCTAAGCGCGACATGCGCTTTACTTTTTCAAAAAATGCGGGCCAACGCTTTTTTTCTTTGGGTGGGTAGTATTCGAAGGATAAGCACTGTTTAGCAGCGTCTTGGACGCGCCATAGTTTTTCGATTATCTTCATGGCAATAACTAAAATTGGGCTCTTCGCGCCGTTTGCGTTACTCTTGGGCAGCGCTTCCCAATGGCGACTTGAAGCGCTGTGCTTCGCTATTTACGATTAGGGGGGTAGCGCGGGATCGCCGAGAAATTCGTGCAATGAGCACATTTTGTGCGTTGGATTGGCGATTAGCCGATACAACGCACGAAATAGTGCGAATTATACGAATTTTGAGGAAGCCCGCGCGTAGGGGGAACTCCCCCGCAAAGAAAATAAAAAAATCACAAAAATGCTTGAGGGAGGATGTCGTCTGCGCCAATCCAAAGCCATGGTCGGTCGACGTCGTTGAGCATGCGTTGGGCGACTTCGTCGGTGCTGGTGATGCAAACCTTTTCGCAGACGCTTTGGAGTGTGTTGGAGAGGGCTTGCAGCTCTTCGCTCGAGGCGCCTTCGTAGGGTGGTAGGAGGTTGCATTGGGAGACGCCGCGAAAGACGTCGCCCCAGAGCTTGGCCTCGTAGGCGCGTAGGGTTAGTGCGTAGGGTTTGAGTACGACGGCGGGCGGGAGTACGAAAGTTTCGCGGATGTTGGCGAGGCTTTGGCGGATGCCGACGGGGTGCATGCGGACGTCGTGGATGAGGTTTGCGCGCTTTTCGTACCAGCCGATGAATTGAAGGCTAGACATGCGACTATGGAGGGCTTCATAGACCTTGCTTGAGGGGTGTCGCGTGTAGAGTAGGTAAAAGAGAGCGGCGCAAACCGCGCTTGCCTCGGCCATGCCTCCGCGGATTTTAAGCACCCGTGGCATAAAGGGGTGGGGCAAGCCGATGTGGACGAAGCCCTGAGTTTGGCGAATGTCGAAATCCATGGGAAGGCGCCCATCGTTGCTCATCGCGCAAAAACCGATGTGCTTTGCACTGCACGAAATGGGATAGATGCAGGGAATTCCGCGTGACACGGCGACGTCGATGATGCTCTCTAACATATCGTTTCGGTCGTAGTAAGCCAAGGAATCGCTTTGCCAGTCCGATACGACGATTGCACTGGTATTATTGGGTAGGCAGTTATCGAGTGCGTCGCGCTCGTCAAATTCGACGGCCATGTTTTGCCCAAGTTGTGCATGCAGCGAGTCGTCGCGTGACAATGCGCCCACACACCAGCCCCAGCGCTCTGGTTCCCCAGAACCTATGGCAACGGCTTTCGCGCACAAGGCTCTCGCTAAGGTGCCGACTACGGCCACCGTGTTTTTGCAAAATTCCGACAAAATAATCGATAATGCCTGGTTTCGCGTCAAAATAATTCGATTCGCCTCTTCGGCTGCCAAGCGTTCGACGTGTGTTTTGGGGAAGACGTATGGCATGCAGACCCAAGCAGCTTCAGCGGCCCACTGCGGTTTTGGCGCAAAGGCGAGCTCGACTCCCTCGCGTTGGAGCAAGTCGGTGATCGCGCTCTTGCGGATGTCTGTACCTCGCAGCGCAATACCGCATGATTTAAGGAGTAGCGCCACCCCCGACATACCAACACCGCCTATCCCGCTCATGTGAACTGTTTGGGTCATGCTCTCACCTCGGCTTATTCTTTATTGTTCGCCGCTTCGTCCAAAATCGGGTCGTTAATCGACGGATACATCAAAATCTCCTCACGCGCAATTTTCCACGCCCGCTGTACGATCCACGAAACTGTGCGATCCTGTCGCAAAGCCTCCATTTGGATTTCATCCAGCATATCCACGGGAAAATACACACTCTGCTTTCTTTTGTCAGATTTCGACATTAGCAATCTCTCCTTAGAAAATCTCGAAAATTCTTAAGTCTCAAGTGCTTTTGGGCTTGGGGGAAGTTTCCCCCTACGCGCGGGCTTCCTCGGCTCTATGCCAATTCGCGTATTATTTTATGCGTTGTATGCGCTCAATCCGCGCATCCAACGCATAAAATTCGCTCATTGGCATAGAGCCTCGGTGATCCCTCGCTACCCCCTCTGCAACCAGGACTATGCTCATTTCTTTATGAATGCCTGTTGAGCTAAGGTTTTTAAAAACCACTGGGCAACATACAAAGGCCCACATCAAGTCTACTCAAGCCACGAGCGCTTGGCAAGCATAAGCAAGGCTAGGTGGCTCTGTTTTGAGAATTCTGTTCGCTAGCAAGGGCTTAGTCTATAGCAAGGACGTGGTTTATTCCATGAAAGAGATTAATAAAAACTATGTTCTGCTCTGCGGCTAAACTTTTAATCCAAAGGACGGCTATTTGGGTTAGTTTAAACTCAGTCAAAAAATCGAAAAATACATTTGCTAATGTGTTTGATGCGGATTCCCATTTCAAAGAAAGAAGAAGCAGGCTTTGGGGCGCTAGCCCCAATGAATCAGAGCTTCCTCAAGCTTGTTACACTTATTTTCGTATAAGCTGGGGGATTTTGGGATTGTGCAATCTGTCGACTGGGCGTGGTCCTGGTGGAACAAAATCGGGATGTATAGGTTTAATTCTAGAATCATCGGCTTTTTCTTCATTTTTTAATTGTAAATTTGCTTTTTCTTCTAGTTTTCCGTGTTTTATCTCGATTTTTGCTCTGGCTATGTCTTTTTGTAGTTTTTGATAATCCGCGGCTGAACAGTGTTTTAGCTTTAACCAGCGCAAAAACGGGCTTTCGGGTAAGCAAATAAGCGCGTCTTCATTTGGCTTATTACTGTTTTGGGCATAGCTTTGCGTAAATGGTAATAGCACACAAGCTAGAACTAGCGCGGTAGCGGCGAATATGATTTTATTTTTCTTCCCACTTTTCATCTTTTTTAACCCTCGTTGCGTCGCTGTCTATACAACGAATCGCCCATAATATAGACGCACGCGAGTGTAAGATATTCGCTAAAATATAGCTAAGGAAGCTCTGATGAATGCAAAAACAGTAGGAGCAGCTTTCAAAGCTGCCCCTTGCTTAAAACAACGAAAGTCAAGCGACCCACAAAAAAAGCGGGGTTTTGGGGCGGTAGCCCCCAAAAATAAGATCTTCTTTATGAGACCTTTGCACGGCTAGAAATTGTGAATTTAATTTTACAAATCCGATACAGTTTTAAACAAAATGAGACATTTTGTAGAGAAATATAAACTAAAAATGCTACTAAAATAAGGCGGGATGAAGATGTAATGACATTTTATTCGAAAAGTGCTTAAAAGAGTGCTTTCTTTTTTGGAGGGGGGTGCGGGGGGAACCTTTTTTCTTTTGCAAAAAGAAAAAAGGTTCC
>Ga0265293_10006782_pt1 | contig 18035 bp, 16 predicted proteins | sample Munlanlewell138R_FD_192505 | JGI IMG/M metagenome (GOLD analysis project Ga0265293, IMG submission 192505) | Leachate microbial communities from a municipal landfill in Southern Ontario, Canada - Leachate well 138R | ecosystem: Engineered > Solid waste > Landfill > Unclassified | place: Canada...
TGCTAGTAAAGAAGATGGTTTAAAGGAACTAATAGCAAAAGCTATTAATGCGGCAGAAGCTAAAACCCAAATAGCTCCAAGCTTTGAAGGTAAAGGGAGTCCGCAGGAAGACGATGCGAGAAAAGATTTCACTAAAGAAATTGCTAATAAATATATTACAAAAAAGCGAAGTTCTAGCGAAATTACTTTTTCAGATAAAATAGATAGAGTTGTGGCTAATACATTTATAGGACTTCCTATATTTGCGCTTATTATGTGGGCTGTTTATGCGTTTTCTATCAATGGTGTCGGTGGTTGGATGTCAGACTATATTAATGAGACATTCTTTGGAGAAATTGTGCCAGATGCAGCTAATGGCTTTTTTGAGGGGTTAGGCGTGCATCCACTGCTACAGGCGCTAATTGTTGATGGAGCAATTGGCGGGGTAGGAGCGGTATTAGGATTTTTACCACTGATTATGGTGTTATTCTTCTGTCTTGCTCTATTAGAAGACAGTGGATATATGGCGAGAGTTGCCGTAGTTATGGATCGTTATTTTAAGAAAATTGGATTGTCAGGTAAATCTATTATTCCGATGATTGTCGGTACAGGATGTTCAATTCCTGGAGTTATGGCAGCTAGAACGATTGAAGATGTGAACGAACGAAGAATAACAACGATGCTGACGCCGTTTGTACCTTGCGGTGCGAAGCTGCCGATAATTGTATTGTTTACAGCGGTGTTTTTTCCAGAATCATCATGGGTATTCCCGAGCGTGTATGTAATTGCAGGTATCGTAATTATTATTAGTGGTTTATTACTTAAAAAGATTTACAAGTATGAAAGTAGCTCGAGCTTTATTCTGGAGCTACCTGAGTATAAGCTACCAAGTATAAAGCACGCAATTAAGCAAATGCTTAAACAAGCAAAAGCGTTTATAGTCAGAGCTGCTACTATTATCTTGGTAATGAATACTTTGATTTGGTTCTTACAGACATATGGATGGAACTTGCAGGTTGTTGAAGATCAAGGTGCTAGTATGCTAGCGTCTTTAGGTGGAATTATAGCTCCAATACTCATACCACTGGGCTTTATTGGATGGCAAATGGCTGCCGTTACATTATCTGGCTTTGTTGCTAAGGAAAACGTAGTTGCAACCTTTGCCGTTATCTTAGCAGCATCTGATGATGTAATTCATACAGCTGGTGGACCGCTGAGCGAATTTTTCACACCTATAACTGCATTTGCTTTCCTAGCATTTAATCTATTCATTCCACCGTGCTTTGCTGCTATCGGGGCAATGAATGCTGAATTAGGTGGTCGCAAATATTTAGCTCAAGCAATCTTATTCCAGTTTGGGGTTGGATACACATTGGCTATGCTCATAACCCAAATCGGTACATTGGTCGCTTATGGTGAATTTGCAACTGGATTCGTTCCTGCGATTATCGTGTTTATCTTAGTTGTTGGATTAACCTACTATTTAATAAAGAGAAACAATAATGATGTAAAACAGGATTCAAGTATACAAGTATAGCAGTTGGAGGTGAGTAATTATGGTGGTTAACATCATAATAGGAGGATTGTTTTTTGCAGCTATTGCTTATGGCGCATACAAATCTTACAAAAGTATTAAATCTAACTCATGCCCAGGCTGCTCAGGAGGCTGTGCAGAGCAGAGTGAGTGCTCAAGTAGCAAGTAGTATGAACAAGTAGTATGAACAAGTAATATGAACAAGTAGTATTAAGCATATTCAGGACACCCTTTTTAATAATTTAGATGCCCTTAAGTAAACGGGGGCATCTTTTTTACCAAACATATACCATAACGAAAGCCAGTATGTTTTAGTATGTTTTGTGTCTTCTAGAACTGCATGGTATAATATATATATTTTCGTATTTTGTTTATAATGGAAGGAAGTGAATGTCAATGAGTTTTGTTAGGAAAATAGCAAACAGTGAAATATTAACTAACATATTTGATATACCTGATAATTTAAGGAATAAAAAGGTCGAAATACTAGTATTCCCATATGAAGATCTAACGGAGGATAATAAAGTGCATAAAACTAACAAAGCTAGGGGATTGCTAGCAGACTATAAAAATAAAGAGTTAAGAATGCAAGAAGAAGATGCATGGTCGAAAGCGGTGTTAGACGGACATGAAAATAGTTGATGCTAATATTGTTCTGAGATATTTATTAAATGATACGGATGATTTATCAGAGAGGGCTTCAGAATTACTAGAGAATAATATAGTCTTAGTGCCGAACGAAGTTATAGCGGAAATCGTATATGTATTAGAGAAAGTCTACAAAATAGACAATTATAAAATTAGCAATACTTTAAATGAGTTATTTGATTACAGGAATATACAAGTAATTGATAAAGAAGTATTGAAGGTGTCATTAGAGTTGTATGGTATGCAGAAATTAGACTTTGTAGACACATTGCTATATGCTTATAGTAAAGTGCATAAACATGAAGTTTATACTTTTGATAAAAAACTGTATAAGCTATTGCAATCAGGTATGTAGTACAATTAACATAAAGGTCTTTTAGGGCATCTATTTTATAAGATAGATGCCCTTGTTGTATTAATTATTGCTATTAGGGATTTATAGACCCATGTTAAAATCATTATCATAACTCTTGACAGAGTGTTTATCGAGTGATAGGATAGTAGCAACATAAAATCACTTTACTATAGTAGTGAACTAAAGCGAAAGTGAAATAAAAGACATATTCGGAGAGTGGGTGTTGTAAATGGTTAAACCGTTAGTGTTCGAAAAGCCGCTTGGAGTTAAAGATTATCTTCCTAATGAGGTTCGATGGAAGAAAGAGGTGGAGCATAGAATTAGTTCTTGTATGGAACGATGGGGTTATCAGGAGATTATTACGCCTGCATTAGAATATTACGATACGATTGGCGGTAGCAGCAACATTTTACAGCATCGGTTATATAAGCTGATCGATCGGGATGGCAAGACTCTAGTGTTAAGACCAGATATGACAACTCCGATTGCTAGAGTTGTTGCGTCGCTTTTGAAAGATGCGCCATTGCCATTAAGGCTTTGTTATAATGCATCAATTTATCGTATGCAGGAGCAAGAAGCTGGTAAGGATGCGGAGTTTTTTCAATCAGGGATAGAATTGATAGGCAGTGACCAGCCGTATGCTGATGCAGAGGTTGTGGCCTTAGCGGCAGAATCGTTACTTGCAGCAGGGTTATCAGATTTCAAAATTGCGATAGGTGAAACGGCGTTTCTTGAGTCGTTTTTAGAGGAAAAGGCGGGCGCTTACACTGATGAGCTAAAGCAACTACTAATTAGGCAGGATTATGTCGGGTGGAAAGAGTTCGTACAAACGCTTCCTATCAATGATGATAATAAGGATTGCCTGTTAACATTACCGAAGCTGCAAGGTAATCGAGATGTAATTCGTCGTGCAAAGACTATGGTTTCAAATGATACAGCCATCGATGCCCTTAGTTATTTAGAAAAGGTACTTGATATTTTAGAGCAATACGATATATCGAAGTATATTCATATAGATTTTACGACATTACGTGGACATAATTACTATACTGGTATGATTTTTGAGGTATATGCTACACCAGTTGGTTTTCCGATTTGTGGTGGTGGTCGCTACAATGATTTAATTAGCGAGTTTGGTAGAAATGCGCCGGCTGTTGGGTTTGGTATATGGATTGAGCGATTAATAGAAGCATTGCAAACAGAGCAATTGACGGCAGATACGTACTTATTCGTATTCGATGATCAGGACCCAGAACAGTTGAAATCGGTCATTCAATGTGCAAGTAGTTGCAGGAAATCAGGCAATAAGGTTGAAGTAATCGGTGTAACCGCTGAGCAAGTGCAGACATGTATCGAACAGCGTAAGCAAGATAAAAGATATATAGCGGTATTGGGTTTCGAGGAGTGGAGCAAGCAAGAATCTTATATTTCAGAGATGATTAAGAACCTGGAGGAGGTAAGCGAATAATGGAGAAATTAATCGTAGCACTTCCCAAAGGGCGCATTATGGATGAGGCGATTGAGATGCTTCGACAAGCTGGCTTTACATTACCGCAAAATGATGATTTATCACGTAAATTGATTATCGAAGATGAATATTCGCAAATGACTTTTATTCTGGCTAAACCATCAGATGTACCGATATATGTGGAATATGGTGCTGCTGATTTAGGTGTAGTAGGTAAGGATGTTTTATTAGAAGAAAATCGTGATGTGTATGAACTGCTAGATTTGCAGATAGGTGCTTGTCGGTTGTCTATAGCAGGAATTGCAGATGCAGAAAAGCCTTCTACGAGGATAGTACCGAGAATTGCGACAAAGTTTTCGAGGGTTGCGTCAGAATATTTTCGCCGTCAAGGTAAACAAGTGGAGATTATTAAATTAAATGGTTCAATCGAGATTGCTCCGTTAATAGGATTAGCAGATTGTATAGTAGATATAGTTTCGACAGGTAGAACTTTAAAGGAAAATGGATTGGTTGAGTTGGAGCAAATCATGCCGATTACTAGCCGCTTAATTGCTAACCGAATGAGTTATCGAATGAAGCATGCAGATATAACTAATATAGTTGACAAGCTGGAAAATGTAATTAAGAATTAATAGTAGGTAGAAGAAGAGTAGGAAGAGTAGGTAGGGAAGAGTAGGTAGAGAAGGTAGTGTATAAGTTAAAGTAGGTAAGTAGTAAGGGAGAGTAGGAGAGTAGGTTAGGAGGTTAGATGGTGCAGATACAAATAATCAATGCTAGTGAGTTTACTTATGAACGGAATTTAGAAACTGGTACAGCGGAGCAGCTGACGACGGTACAACGTATCATCAATGATATTAAAGCTAACGGTGATCAGGCAGTTAGAAATTATACTAGACAATTTGACAAAGTAGAAATTGATCAGCTACGTGTATCTGAGCAAGAGATTCAAGCAGCTTACCAACAGCTATCACCGGAATTAATCGAAATAATCCGCCAAGCAAAAGAGAATATTCGCAGTTATCATGAAAAACAGTTACAGACTTCGTGGTTTACAACACAGGAAAACGGCAATGTCTTAGGGCAGAAGGTAACTCCGCTAGATCGTGTTGGGGTGTATGTGCCAGGTGGTACTGCTGCTTATCCTTCTTCTGTGCTTATGAATGTTCTACCGGCAAAGATAGCAGGTGTGAAGGAAATTGTCATGTGTACTCCACCGGGGCGTGAGGGTATTCCAGCCGCAATTCTAGTAGCTGCTAACGAATGTGGTGTGACCGAAATATATAGAGTTGGCGGTGCACAGGCGGTTGCAGCGCTTGCATATGGAACAGAGACAATTGCGAAGGTTGATAAAATAACCGGACCTGGCAATATCTATATAGCAATAGCGAAAAAGCTAGTCTACGGAATCGTAGATATTGATATGATTGCTGGTCCTAGTGAAGTACTAGTTGCCTGTGATGAATCGGCGGAAGCGACATATGCAGCTGCCGATATGCTGTCGCAGGCAGAGCACGATGTGCTAGCGGCCGCTTATTGTGTGACGCTTTCACGACAAAAGGCAAAGGAAATTCAGCAGGAGCTAACTAGCCAGCTAGCCCAACTACCTAGAAAAGATATAGCTAAAGAGTCAATAGAACAGCAAGGTAAAATTATAATAGCGAAGGATCGCAGTGAAATGCTTAGAGTCATCAATGAAATTGCACCGGAGCATTTAGAGATGATGGTTGAAGAGCCGTTCTCCTATTTAGGAGAGATTCGCCACGCAGGAGCAATTTTCCTAGGACGATATAGCTCTGAGCCTATTGGAGATTATTTTGCAGGTCCTAATCATGTGTTGCCAACCAGTGGCACGGCAAGATTTTCGTCACCTTTATCAGTGGATGATTTTATTAAGAAGTCAAGTGTTATATATTATAGTAGACAGGCACTACAGGAAAATGGCAGCAAGATAGTCGCTTTTGCTAATGAAGAAGGGCTTGATGCCCATGGTAGAGCTATAGCTATAAGATTGGAAAGGGAGGGTCTATAATGGCGGAAGCACGGATTGCAGAAATAAAAAGGGAAACGCAAGAAACTGATATTTACGTAAAGCTCAATATTGATGGTACAGGTCAGCGTGAGATTCATACTGATGTTCCGTTTATGTCGCATATGTTAGATTTATGGGCAAAGCATGGATTTTTTGATTTAGAGATTAAGGGTTTTGGAGATATTGAAATTGACGATCATCATACTACTGAGGATATGGGAATTGTCCTAGGGCAAGCATTCGCACAGGCGGTTGGTGATAAGGCTGGTATTAAACGCTATGGAAACGCTATTGTGCCAATGGATGAGGCGTTAGCAGAGGTAATTGTAGATTTAAGTAATCGCCCGCACCTAGAATATCAGGCTACGTTTCCAACTGATACTGTTGGGAATTTTGCCGTTGAGTTAGTTGAGGAATTTCTATGGAAGTTTGCCTTAGAAGCCAGAATTACGTTACATGTACGTGTGCATTACGGCAGGAATACCCATCATATAATAGAAGCAATCTTCAAGGCGCTAGGTCGAGCATTAGATCAAGCAACTACATATGATGAACGTATTCAAGGAGTGCTATCGACTAAAGGGGCGCTGTAACTTGATAGCAGTCATTGATTATGGAATGGGTAATTTACGCAGTGTAACTAAAGCTTTAGAGAAGCTAGGCTATGAAGCAGAAGTCGTTACAGAACCGGAGCAGCTAGCTGATGCATCAGCAGTAATATTGCCCGGTGTTGGCGCATTTGGGGATGCAATGCAGAATTTGCGGCAGCAAAATTTCGTTCCAGCTATTCATGAATACGTGAATACAGGCAAGCCGTTTTTGGGGATTTGCTTAGGTATGCAGTTACTGTTCGATAGCAGCGAAGAGATGGGTAGTCATCAGGGATTAGGTTTGATTGCTGGGCGTGTTGTCCGTTTTCAGGGTGATTATAAAATTCCGCAGATGGGTTGGAATGATTTACAGTTACATAACGACCATCATTTTCTGTTTAGAGGCGTTAGCGAACAGATTAATAAGCATACTACTAATAATAGTGCTAAAAATAGTTATGTATATTTCGTTCATTCATATCATGTATTAGTTGATAACCCGCAGCATGTGCTTGCAACGACTGATTATTATGGACAGGTTACGGCTATTGTTGCAAAGGGTAATGTAATGGGGATGCAGTTTCATCCAGAGAAGAGCAGCGAGATTGGCTTAAAATTATTAGAAAATTTCGCTAGGGAGGCGAGAAAATGACATTTACAGTCTATCCAGCAATAGATATTCGTGGTGGGATGTGTGTGCGTTTAGTTAAGGGAGACTTTGATCAGGAAACAGTTTATCACCAAGATCCTGTGGCGGTTTATAAAATGTGGGCAGCACAAGGGGCAAAGTATATTCATGTGGTAGATCTAGATGGTGCTAAGCAAGGGAAACCAGCCCATTTAGAGATTGCCAAAGCGATGGTAGCAGCTGGCATTGCTGATGGTCATCGTATACCTATACAATACGGTGGCGGTATCCGTACTATGGAAACGCTTGATATGGTGTTAGCTGCTGGTGTCGAGCGGGCTATTATTGGAACATCGGCTGTTGAAGATAAGCAGTTTGCGAAGCAAGCATTGACGACCTATGGGGACAGAGTTGTTGTTGGTTTAGATTGTCGAAACGGATATGTAGCAACGAAGGGCTGGCTAGAAACGGCTTCTGTTAAGGCGGTGGATGTGGCTAGGGAGCTTAAAGCGTGGGGTGCCAAACTGTTTATCTACACAGATATTGCTCGTGATGGAACGTTAACAGGTCCGAATATTGAGGAAATGGTCGCTTTTGCTGAAGCAGCAGATGTTGATGTGATTGCATCTGGCGGAGTTAGTAATCTGCAGGATTTGAAGGATTTAGCGATGCAAAGGGATAATGGAATTGTCGGTGCAATTGTTGGCAAGGCTTTATATATGAAGGCAGTAACCTTAGAACAAATTAAGACGGAGGGGATTGAATGCTAACTAAGCGTATCATACCTTGTCTAGATGTGAAGGATGGCCGTGTTGTTAAAGGGGTTGGATTTGTCAATCTACGTGATGCGGGGGATCCTGTAGAATTAGCGTCTTATTATGATCAAGAGGGTGCAGATGAGCTGGTGTTTTTGGACATATCTGCTTCTCATGAAGGTAGAGCGACTATGATACAGGTAGTTGAGCGGACAGCATCGGCAGTTTTTATACCGTTCACTGTTGGTGGCGGGATATCTAATATTGATGATATTAAACGAATATTAAGAGCTGGTGCGGATAAAGTATCATTAAATACGCAAGCAGTCTTAAATCCACAGTTAGTATCAGAGGCAGCGAAGCGCTTTGGCAGTCAATGTATCGTTGTGGCGATTGATGCCCGTTATGTAGCAGAAACTGATGAATATGAGGTACTAACACATGGTGGTAGACAAGAGACGACCTTAGAGGCTATTGCTTGGGCACAAGAAGTAGAATGGTTAGGTGCCGGAGAAATTCTACTTACCAGTATGAATGCAGATGGCTCAAAGGATGGATTTGATTTAGAATTAACTAGACGAGTTAGTCAAGCAGTTTCAATTCCAGTGATAGCTTCAGGGGGAGCGGGTAATAAGCAGCATTTTTTAGATGTCTTTGAACAGACTGATGCTGCTGCCGCTTTAGCAGCGTCAATTTTTCATTATAAGGAAACGTCTGTCAAGGAAGTTAAGGAGTTTCTGAGAGAGAAAGGAGTTGCAATCCGCTAATGAATGAGCATGCTAAAGAATCGGAAACAAAAACACTTGAATTGGTCAATTGGCTGCAGGATATTAATTTTTCGAAGGCTAATGGATTACTTCCAGCGATAGTTCAAGATGCAGATACAGGTGAAGTGTTGATGCTAGCATATGTTAACAGGGAATCTTTGCAGAAGACTATCGAAACAAAAACGACTTGGTTTTGGAGTCGCAGTCGTAATGCTCTATGGAATAAAGGCGCTACATCAGGGAATACGCAGCAATTAGTAGATATTCGCTATGATTGTGATGAGGATACGCTTTTGTTTTTGGTTAAGCCTAACGGTCCTGCCTGTCATACAGGTAGTAATAGCTGTTTTTATCGGTCATTTTTTGATGGGTGGCCGAAGCAGGCTGACGATTTAGGAGATGTAGAGACGCCGATTGCAAGTAAGATGATGCCTGCAAAAAATAAACCATTGGCAATATCGTTTTTATATCAGCTAGAGCAATTCATTAAAGAGCGTAAGCACACAATGCCAGAGGGCTCATATACAACTTATTTATTCGATAAAGGAATAGATAAAATACTGAAAAAAATTGCCGAGGAAAGTGGCGAAGTCATAATTGCAGCTAAGAATAATAGCAAAGAGGAATTGGTGTATGAGGCGGCAGATTTAATGTATCATTTAATGGTGTTATTGCAGAATCAAGGCTTGACCATTGACCAGATAGTCGATGAGTTGGCAACCAGACATAAAGAAGGTAAGTAGCCAAATAAGATAAGTAAGCAAGTTAACCTAAAGGAGTTAATATGAAACGACAACCTTATTATGTGGATTATCATACACACAATTATCGCTGTGGCCATGCAGTTGGCGAGCTACGTGAATATATTGAGCAGGCTATCGCAATTGGGTTTCATGAAATTGGGCTATCTGACCATTTACCATTGTTTCATATTCCAGATGAACGTAAGCTACCGCAAATTACAATGGAGCAACATGAGCTTGATGATTATGTTGAAGAAGCATGTAAGCTTAAGGATGAATATAAAGGACAGATTGATGTTAAGGTAGGTATTGAAGCAGATTATGTGCCAGGCTGGGAAGAGTATTTACAACGGGAGCTTCTGCGTTATCCATATGATTATGTATTAGGTTCTGTACACTTTATTGATGAATGGGATCATTCTGACAGTCGTTGTGTGAATCAATGGGAGGGTAAGGATATAGCAGAGGTTTATCGTGAGTATTATGCATTGATTCAAGCTGCTGCTAAGTCTAAGCTGTTTGATTCAATAGCGCATGTAGATGTTATTAAACGATATAATCATCGTCCGGAAGAAGATATTAGCGACTTCGTTCAAAAGACATTTCAGGTTATAAAGGATTCTGGTGTATGTGTTGAGGTTAACACCTCTGGTGAATTCATGCCTGTGAAAGAGATGTTTCCAGCTAAGGATATTCTCACTCTTTGTCAGCAGCTAGATATACCGTTAACTATTGGTTCAGATTCCCATTCCCCAAGTCGAGTAGGTACTAATATTAAACGAATGTATTCAGAGCTACAAGAGATGGGCTTTGCTGAGATTATGGGATTCACGGAACGTAAGCGATACCCAATATTGATTAAGGGATAGGTGTATGCCAAGTCTTGTTTATTATGAAATAAGTTTCGCTATATGGTATACTGTGCTTATCAAGTATAATATGCTTATAATAGGAAAGTTGTGACTACTTGATTAAGTTAAGTAAAGTAAAGTGAAACGGAGGACGATGCTATGAATAACAAAATTATACCTCTTAAGGTTGATGCGAGCTTTTTTTTCGAGCGTGCTGTCCGCTGTCTCGATAAAATGAATTATAAAGGTGCTATTAAGTATTTCCGCCGCGCTGTTGAGCATGATCCAATCAGCCCGTTAAATCATTGCAATCTAGCAGGTGTATTGTCGGAAACTGGTGAATACAAGGAAAGTAATAAGATTCTATTCCATGTTATAACCCATATAGACCCTAAAGCTTATTATTGCTATTATTATATAGCTAACAACTATGCTAATATGGGCGAATTTGATCGAGCTGCTACTTATGCCAACAAATATCTTAAGGCTGATGTAGATGGTGAATTTGCAGAAGATGCCGAAGAGATGTTGGAGTTTTTTGGTGCAGAAGATGAAAATGATGCTAGTATAGATATTGCTGGTACTCTATTAGAGGAAGGTAAATTTAAAGAAGCTTCGCAAGAGCTTTTGAAAATTTTAAAGGAAAACCCAAAAGATCATATAGCTAGAAACAACTTAGCTTTAACATATTTTTATGTAGGTAATGTTGAGCAGGCAATCTTAGAAACTGAGAAAATTTTGGTAGTCGAGCCAGATAATATTCATGCTCGTTGCAACCTAGCTGTATTTTATTTTCAAAAAGAGCAGCATGTGAAAGTAGCAAAGGAGCTAGCATATTTACAAAAGATTATTCCGTTTGAGATTGATTATGTATATAAGCTAGCATTAACCTTAGGAATGCTCGGAGATCATCAACTGGCATATAGTCATTTAAAACGATTACTGCGACAGGATATAATTGATGATTATCAGATAATATATATGGCAGGTGTAGCTGCAGCAAATAGTGGGCGATTAAGAGAAGCTTTGCAATTTTGGCAAAGGGCGCAGCGTATCATTCCTGATTCAGAGGTTGCTAAGTTCTATATAGAAATAGCTGAGCAGGCTATAGTGGACAATCGTCAGCTAGCTCCGATTGGATATTTCTATAATCTGCCTTTTGAAGAACATTTACGCAAAATTGAGATGCGGCTTGAAAAGGGAGTAGCGACTACTGAAATATTTCAAGACCCAGTAGTTAAGCTATCGTTATTTTGGGCGCTGAAGCATAGTGATGATAAGACAAAATTCAATGTTATTCGCTTATTGAGTATTGTATTTGATGATGAAGTGAGAAATGAATTTGAGCAATTTCTGTTAAATCCTGAAGAAAACGATGATTTGAAGAAAATCATTCTTATTCTGTTCCATCAAGTAGGGGTTGAAGGACCGTACACTGCTTATATGAGGAAACAAATGCAGGAATTTACTCTGCCGCAGGTAGCTAAAATGTATATTGCCTGGAAGCCCGAGTGGGTGCAGGTGCTGGAGTTAGTAATTGATAATATAGCTGAGCAAGAGCGTGATAGCACCGTTTATATAGCTGATTTAGAAGCGATGTGGATAAACTTCCTGAGTAAAAACGGCAATAGTCTACCAAAAAAGTTTAAGCCAGAAGGCTTTGCAGCGGCGCTTGAGTATGCTGTATATAAGTTGCATAATCTCAAAGTAACCCAAAAAGAGGTAGCAGATAAATATCACATATCAGCGGCAACATTAGCTGCTAAGTTTAAACAACTAGACGTATAAGTACTAAATAAATATGCGTTGGACAGTAGGTGTAGTAGACAATGGACAATCGACACATTATTATGGGCACTGCTGGTCACATTGACCATGGTAAGACAACACTGATTCGTGCCCTTACTGGCAAGGAAACTGATTACATTAAAGAGGAAAAAGAGCGGGGCATATCGATTGATATCGGTTTTGCCCCTTTTAAGCTTCCGGATGGCAGGACAATTGGTGTAATTGACGTGCCAGGGCATGAGAAGTTTATTAAAAATATGCTTGCCGGCATAGGCGGTATTGATTTTGTTTTGTTAATTATCGATGTTAATGAAGGTGTTATGCCTCAGACAACTGAACATTTTCACATCATAGATATGCTTGGTATTGAAGCTGGTATTATCGTTTTGACAAAGGTAGATTTAGCAGAATCAGATTGGGTAGATTTTGTCAAAGAGGATATACGGGAACAATTTTCAGAGACTATCTTTAAGAATGCGCCAATTGTATCTGTTTCAGCTATAACTGGACAAGGTATTGATGAGTTAAAACAAGAAATTGCTAAGCTGGCGGATATCGTTAAGCCTAAAGAGACGGTTGCAGCATTTAGATTGCCTGTTGATAGAATATTTTCGATTGCTGGTTTTGGAACAGTCGTTACTGGGACAGCATTATCAGGTTCAATTCAAATTGGAGATAAGGTTGAGCTATTACCAAATGGGGATGAAGGGCGTATTCGTGGAGTACAGCATCATAGCCAAAAGGTTAATACAGGTTATGCAGGACAACGATTAGCGCTTAATATTTCTGGTATGGATTCTGCTGAAATTGAGCGTGGAATGGTGATAACAGAGGCTGGGATATTTAAACCAACTAGCATTATTGATGTAAGAATTCAGATGATTAACCCTTCGCCGAGAAATTTGGCAAATCGCTCTCGAGTACGTATCTATACAGGCAGCAGCGAAGTGTTCGGACGAGTAATCTTATTAGAACATGATGAACTAGAATCGGGTCAGAATGGCTTAGCACAGATAAAGCTAGAAACACCAATTGTAGTTGAACCGAAGGATCGCATGATAATACGATTTTATTCACCAATGGAGACGATTGCTGGTGGGGTTGTGATTGAAGCACACCCTAGTAAATACTATAAACGATTTAAAGAAGATGTATTAAAGGAGTTACGCTTAAAGGAAAAGGGTGGCTTAGCAGATCGGATTATAGATATTCTTCGTAACATAGGGGTAGCTAATGCTAAGCATTTGACGACAGAGCTAAAAGCTGCAAATTCGGATATTATTGAGCGTGAGTTGGAAGCATTAGTAAATGCCAACCAAGTATATTATATAGCTGTACTTAATCTCTATATTCTGCGGGTTGAATTCCAGTATCTATTAAAAACGACAAATAGTTTAATGCTATCATATTACAATAAGCATAAATATACTCGTTTTGTACCAAAAGGACAGCTACATAGTGAATTACTAGCACTTAGCAAGAAACAGGCATATAAACCAAAGGTATTGGAAGCAATCTGGAATGAACAACCGTTTCAAGAGATTATTGAATCTGTCGGTGATTCATTAGCTTTAATTGATTATCAAGTAAATCTTAATAGTAATGAGCAACAGTTATTAGACAAGCTTGTAAATATTTATCAACAGGCTGGAGTTACTCCTCCAAGCGTTAAAGAAGTAGCTACCCAGGTTGTAGCTAATAATGAACAGCAATTATTAGATTTATTAATGTATCTAGTAGAACAACAGTTATTAGTTATGGTTAGCGATGAATTATTCTATCACCAACAAACTATTACGGAAATATTACTAGCGTTGCAGGAGCTGTCTAGGAGTAAGGAGCGCTTTACAGCTAGTGATTTTCGTGATCAAATCAACGCATCACGTAAATTTGCAATTGCGCTTTTAGAGTATTTTGACCGTGAAAAGGTTACCCGTCGGATAGGTGATGAGCGGGTATTTGTTAAGAGGTAGGAAGAATATGTTACAATAACTTAAAACTGCTGTAATACTACTGAAATATATTATCTTTATAATAAGGGTGTCAAGAAAATTTGACCCCCTTTTTATATATATTTATTTTTATGACGTGTAGATGACACGTCTATTTTTTTTGCTTTTTTCTCTTTTATATAAGTTTATCTTCGGTTTCAACAAAGTCCAATCTTCATTGAATTAATCTCTTATAATGGATTTTACGATTGATTTAGTTATATAATAGAGTGAGAGGGGTGTTAATATGAACTTTCTAATAGTAACAGGCATGTCTGGTGCAGGTAAAACAGTAGCTGTGCAGGCGTTAGAAGATATCGGATTTTTTTGTATAGATAATATACCGCCTGTTTTAATTCCCAAATTTGCTGAACTAGTAGAGCAATCGGATGGGAAGTTGAAAAAGGTAGCCTTTGTTATTGACTTGCGTAGTCGTGAGTTTTTCCCTAGTTTAATTGCATCTTTGCAAGATTTGACTATAGAAGGCAAAATTACACCACAGGTATTATTCTTAGATGCGGCAGATGAGGTGCTGGTTAAACGCTATAAAGAAACAAGACGCAGACATCCATTAGCCCCAGAAGGTCAATTGGTGGAAGGTATTAAAGAAGAACGTAAAAAATTAAGCGAAATTAAAGGAATTGCTAATATCATCATAGATACAACCCAGCTTAAACCACAACAATTAAAGGAGAAGCTGATTGGCTTTTTCTCTAATAATGATAAGCAGGAAATGCAGATTTCAATAGTATCCTTTGGCTTTAAGCATGGAGTACCGATTGATGCAGATTTGGTATTTGATGTACGGTTTTTACCTAATCCCCATTATATTGATGATTTGCGTCCGTATACTGGACAGAATCCAGAAGTATATAATTATGTAATGCAATGGCCACAAACGCAAATTTTCCTAGAAAAACTGACGAATTTATTAGAGTTTCTATTACCTCAATATAAGAAAGAAGGCAAAGCCTCGCTTATGATTGCTATTGGCTGCACAGGTGGGCGCCATCGATCAGTCGCAACCGCAGAATATCTCGGGCGATTCTTAACTGACAAGAATTATGCAGTACAAATTACGCATCGGGATGGAACCTAATATGCTTTACGGTAAATCTAATAAGCCTCGTAACACTCGACGTCTGTTTGGTAATGTTGTTGGTACTTGTGGAATTATTTTAGTAGTACTTAGTGTGGCAATTTTAGTTGAGAATTTTTATTTTTTGGAACAGCCATTATGGTTAACAACTGCAATTGCCCTTATTATATGTGTGCTTGGTATAATGGCTTCGATATTTGGCTTTATGCATAATTATTATAAGTTTAGCCTGCAATTGGCGAAGGATAATAATCCGCATCAATATAAAGTGGTTGTAATTGGTGGCGGAACGGGTCTATCTATGCTCTTAAGAGGGCTTAAGGAATACCCGATAGATGTAAGTGCAATTGTCACTGTTGCCGATGATGGTGGCAGCTCAGGCAGACTGCGTGATGAAATGGAGATGCCACCACCTGGTGATATTAGGAATGTACTAGTAGCATTAGCAGATACTGAGCCACTCTTAGAGAAGCTCTTACAGCATCGATTTAATCGTGGTAAGAATTTGTCTGGGCATAGTATTGGTAATCTATTATTAGCAGCCTTACAAGAGATAACAGGTGATTTCAAATCGGCAATTCGTGAAATGAGTCGCGTTCTGGCGATTCGCGGTAAGGTAATTCCAGTTGCTGAGGATTTAGTACAATTGGTAGCAAAGATGAAGGATGGACGTGTGGTTCGTGGTGAATCAACAATACCTAAAGCGGGTGGAGTTATCCAAAGAGTATTTTTAGAGCCTACTAATATAAATGCAACACCCGAAGCTATTGAAGCAATTGCAGAGGCTGATTTAATTGTAGTAGGACCTGGCAGTCTGTATACGAGTGTACTGCCAGCCCTATTAGTCAATGGAATTGCTGATGCTATTCGACAGGCTAATGCAACTAAAGTATACGTATGCAATATTATGACTCAGCGTGGTGAAACAGAACGATACACGGCGTACGATCATATTAAAGCTATCTATAATCATATTGGGCATGAGTTTTTTGATGCTATAGTATGTCATTCTGGCAAAGTACCTGACGCAGTTAATTTAATTTATGATCGACAAGGAGCGGGACCAGTTGAAGTTAAGATAGATAAGTTAAAGCGGCTGGGGCTGCAAGTAATTACGAAGGATTTAAGTATTCATCAAACATATTATCGGCATGATCCACAAAAGGTGAGTGAACTAATAGTGAATATATTAGTAGAAAAGCCTATGAGAGAACGGCAAGTTATGATGGAACAATAGCAGTATTTTGGAAAGTGATGTGATTAGGCATGTCCTTTGCGGCACAAACGAAGAAAGAGTTAACCTTTATTAATGCTAATGATTGTTGTAAAAAAGCTGAACTATCTGCATTAATGCGCATGAATGGCAGTATCGGCTTAGGTCATAAGCGTATGTATGTAGATGTTAAAACTGAGAATGCTGCAATTGCTAGGCGAATTTACTCATTATGTAAGGATATATTCGGTATTTCGTCAGAGTTATTGGTTAGACGCAAAATGCGCCTAAAAAAGAATAATACATATATTGTACGAATCTCCGAAGATGCAAAGAGAATACTGCAGGAGCTGCACATTATTGATGAAAATATTCGACCGATAGAAGGAATTCATCCGTTATTAATTAGAAAAAAGTGCTGTAAAAAGGCTTATTTGCGTGGGGCTTTTTTAGCAGGTGGTTCAGTGAATAACCCTGAAAGAGCATCTTACCATTTAGAAATAGCCTCAGCGTATAATGAACACTGTAAGCAGCTTTGTGATATTGCTAATTCATTTAACTTAAACGCTAAGTGTATAGAACGCAAAAAGGGATTCATCTTATATATCAAGGAAAGTGAATTGATTTCTGCGTTTATGAGCCTGGTAGGAGCACATCAGTCGTTGTTGCGTTTTGAGGACGTTCGCATAATTAAAGATATGAGGAACTCTGTTAATAGACTAGTAAATTGTGAAACGGCAAATCTCAATAAAACTATTGATGCAGCAATGAAACAAATTGAAAGCATTAAATTAATTGATGAAATAATGGGATTAGAGAGTTTGCCAGATAAGCTACGTGAAATTGCTGAATTACGCTTGCAGCATCCAGATATCAATTTAAAGGAATTGGGGGAAATGTTGTCTAGCAAGGTGAGTAAATCAGGTGTAAACCATCGTTTGCGGAAGTTGAATGAAATGGCTGATCAATTACGTGGTGCGCCCAGAGGGACTTGAACCCCCGCACCTGGCTCCGGAGGCCAGTGCTCTATCCACTGAGCTATGGGCGCTTATTTGATTACTGAATAACTAGACTTGTATTAGGATAAAAGACGTGCATTAAATATTATATAATTAATTAAGCTTTTAAGCAATATAGCAAACTATTATAGCAAACTATCACAAAATATTGCAAAGGCTAATCGTGTTATAATATACAAGGTAAGCTATCATTAAAATAACATAACATATAGGAGATGAATGGGAGAATGGCGGGTCAAGAAGTTAATTTTTTAATTGCATTTATTTTTGGATTTGCATCTATAATTTCACCATGCGTGTTACCGATTATTCCGGGATTTTTGTCGTTTATTACAGGTTCAACTATGAAAGATCTGCAAGCTGGCACTACCAAAAATCCGTTTAAGCAAAAGTCATTTTATCTAGCAGTTGCTTTTGTATTAGGGTTCTCATCTGTATTCGTCGCACTAGGAGTGACGGCAAGTGCTGTCGGTCAGCTATTGATGCGTTATATGCCTTATTTGACCACAATTGCCGCAGTGTTTATTTTTCTGTTCGGCTTACATATGTCTGGGATATTTAGAATTACTAAATTAATG
>Ga0265293_10006783_pt1 | contig 18032 bp, 26 predicted proteins | sample Munlanlewell138R_FD_192505 | JGI IMG/M metagenome (GOLD analysis project Ga0265293, IMG submission 192505) | Leachate microbial communities from a municipal landfill in Southern Ontario, Canada - Leachate well 138R | ecosystem: Engineered > Solid waste > Landfill > Unclassified | place: Canada...
CAATGGTAGCGGCGGCGTTCGTCCCGCTTTTCTTATAAAATCTTCTATCTTTGAATCTCGTAATCAAGACCTGTCCTCATTTACAACCGAGGAGCTACTTAGGGAGGTGCTTTTGAGAAATGTCGGAGATAACAATGACAAATAAAAAAATCGGTAACAGCTTTGAAGCCGAGTTATGTGAAATCCTTGCTGAGAATGGTTTTTGGGCGCACAACCTCGCTCAAAATCAAGCGGGACAACCTGCCGATGTGTTGGCGGTTAGAAACGGTAAAGCGTATCTCATCGACTGTAAGGTATGCTCCGGAAAAGGATTCTCAACATCGAGAATAGAGGAAAATCAAACATTAGCGATGTCTGAATGGTATGCAAGGGGTAACGGAGTAGCTTGGTTTGCTATAAAGTTCAAAAATAGTAGCGAAGTCTATATGATTCCCCATTTACGATTTGATTTTGATAGCAAAAAAGTATATTCAGAAGCGGACTTAATCAAGCTGTGTTCTGAAACCAAAGGACATCTATTAACAGATTGGATGAAACTATGAAGGTAACCATCGGAAGCACCATCACAGTCGAGAATCCATCACAAGAATTGATTCGATGGTGTAAGCAAAATTTGAAAATCAAAAACCCGGAATATGCAAAGAAAGTAAGAATGAGTTTTTGGGTCGGAGATACTCCGCAAGTATTGTTCCTTTACGAAAGAAGAGGAAATTCCTTAGTATTACCGTTCGGAACATTGAGACAGATATTACCTATGCTAAATGAAGCGGACATAAAAATTTTATTCTCTGACTCTCCAATGGTTCCCTATGAGTGCGAAGTCCCGCTCTATGACTATCAAGAAGAAGCTGTAGAAGCTATTCGCAAGGAGTATTACGGTATATTACAAAGTCCGGCAGGAAGCGGAAAGACTCAAATGGGAATAGCTCTTGTTGCAAAACTCGGGAAACGAACTCTGTGGCTCACTCATACCAAAGATTTACTCAACCAAAGTAAAAAACGAGCAGAGCAATATATGAGTCGCTCGCTAATAGGGACTATCACGGAAGGTAAAGTCAATATTGGAACTGGAATTACCTTTGCTACCATTCAAACGATGTGTCGGTTGGATTTAGCTCAGTATGAGTATTTGTGGGATGTCATCGTTGTAGATGAATGTCATCGTTGCTCCGGTACACCAACTGCCATGACTCAATTTTATAAGATTTTGAATAGTTTGGCGGCACGACATAAATACGGACTATCCGCAACGGTTCATCGAAGCGATGGAATGATAGCTGCTATTTATGCTCTACTTGGCGAAATCATCTATACGGTACCCGATGAAGCAGTCGGAGACAAAATCATGACGGTTGGTATTCTACCTATCGAAACGAATGTAAAAATTCATCGAGACTGTTTGAATACCGATGGAACATTGAATTACACAAGACTCATTACCTATCTTTGTGAGAATGAGGATAGAAACCAACTGATTGCGTTTCATATATCGACAAACAGGCAGCATTCATCCCTTATTCTTTCGGACAGGCTACAGCACCTAAGAGATTTAATGAATTGGCTACCGGAAGAGTTAAGAAAACAAGCGGTTATGATTGATGGAAAAATGACTTCTAAAAAAGGTAAAGCCGAGCGTGAACGAGCGATTGAGGATATGCGTACTGGAAAGAAAAAGTTTCTGTTTGCTACTTACTCTCTCGCCAAAGAAGGACTCGATATTCCATGCTTAGAGCGACTTTACATGGCTACACCACAGAAAGATTATGCGGTAATAACTCAAAGCATCGGTAGGATAGCAAGAGCTTTTGAGGACAAGCAAGACCCTATTTGTTACGACTTCGTAGATGATATTGGTTATTTAGTCAAGTCGTATAAGAAAAGATGCACGACCTACCGGAAAAACAAATGCTACTTTATCGAGGAAGGAGGTACATAAATGGCGATAAAAATTCTAATAGGCGGTAGTCCATGTACTCATTGGAGTATTGCACAAAAAAATAATCGTGAAACTGAGCCATCTGGTATGGGATGGGAACTGTTCAAAAACTATCTTATTGCGAAAGAAAAATTTAATCCTGACTTCTTTCTTTATGAGAACAATAAATCAGCAGCACAACCAATCAAAGACCAAATTGCTCATGAATTAGGAGTTGGAAAAGACCCAAAGGTTCGTTTCACATATATCAATTCTGCTTTAGTATCGGCTCAAAATCGTCAAAGATTTTATGTTACTAACTTCGGAGAAATTGAGCAACCGGAAGATAGAGGAATCTTACTAAAAGATATCTTGGAGTATGGGTTTGACCTATCTCAAAGGGACAAGTCTTATTGTTTAACTGCTACATATAACGGGGCAACGGCTATAAATACGCTTGAAAGAAAACAACGACCGATGGTGGCAGAGCCTGTTTGTATGAGATACGAACGAAGCGAAAAAGCAAAAAAATTGCGTAAGCAGTACGAAGCAGGTGAAATTAAGCATGGTTTTCGTGAGCTAAGTGAACTTCATCCCCGGACGGATGGTAAAACCAATACTCTCTCTACTGTTCTAAAAGACAACCCAATATGTGAACCTGTCCGAGTAGGTTGTTATCCGAGTCCCGATGGCACTCTTAAAAATAGTCAAGGGATGAGATTATACAGCATTGAGGGTAAATCAGTCAACCTCACCGCAAACGATGGAGGTATGGGAGGTAAAACAGGACTTTACGCTATCCCTATCGAGTTTGTAGATGATGTTCCTGTTAAAGCGGTTAGTTGTGCAGATGGCAAGGAATACCCCGTATATCAAGTATTAAACGGTCAAATAGAAATTAGAAACGGACGGTATGGCATTAAACTGCCCGATGGCTATTATATTATCCGCAAGCTAACTGTCACAGAATGTTGTCGGCTACAAACCCTCCCCGATGATTATTGTAAAGCGGTTTCTGCAACGCAAGGCTATAAAGGTTTAGGTAACGGTTGGACAGCAGAAGTAATCATTCACTTGCTCAATCATGCTCTCAAAGATATTCCGAGGAATGAGGAAATAGTTGTACTCTCTCTCTATGACGGAATTGGTACAGGTAGATACTGTCTCGACAAGATGGGGTTTACCAATATCAAATATCACGCATACGAGATTGATAAGTACCCAATGGCAATCGCAAACGATAACTACCCCGATATCATTCAACATGGCGATGCTTTCGTTGTTAGAGAGGATTCATGGAAACCTCCACAGACTCGTTCTGAATGGCTCGATGAGCTATTGGAGGTGATGTAATGCACATTTACGACTTAGAGGTTTTCGCTTATGACTGGATTGTAATATTCAAAAATGTAGCAAGTGGTGAATACACCATAATTCATAACGACAACGAAGCAGTTAAGCAGTTTATGGCTAATGACCCCCTCCTCGGTGGATTTAATAACAAATGGTACGACAATCACATTCTCAAAGCGATACTCGCCGATGCTGATAACAGTATCGTAAAAGAAATTAACGACTTCATTATAGGAGGTAGAAACGGTTGGGAGCATAGTTGGCTCTCCCAACAAAGAGGAATATGGTTTAACAGCTTTGACCTTTTCGATGATGTGCAACAGGGTTTATCGCTAAAAGCAATTGAAGCTCATCTTGGATTACCGATTGAGGAAAGTGAGGTTGATTTTAACATTGACCACCCTCTCACTCCAGAAGAGCTACAACAAACCGTAGATTATTGTAAATACGATGTTGATGTAACTGAAAAGTTGCTCACCATCAGAAAGGATTATTTACAAGGTAAACTTGCCCTCGCTCGAATGAGAGACATACCAGAAGAAAGAGCTTTATATTGTACCAATGCTAAAATGGTTGCTCTCTTCTTGGGTGCTACAAAACAGGATAGGGACGATGAGCGGCAATATAAAATACCCGAAAATTTGAAGTTAGAATTCATACCGCAAGAGGTTAAAGACTTCTTTGGGAAAATGTCCGATATGAAAATCCCGGACGATGTATTGTTCAAATCAAAACTTAATATACACATCGGTAACTGTCCTACTCAATATGGGTTTGGAGGTGTTCACGGAAGTTTAACGGGTTATTTCGAACAAGCCACAAGCGAGCGGTCAATCCAAAACAGGGATGTCGGCTCCATGTACCCTACGCTCATGATTCAATACGGGTATGCAAGTAGAAACATTCCTTCTTTCGACATTTACAAAGATGTTTACGAGAGAAGGATGAAAGCAAAACAAGACGGTGATAAGGCGGTCGATAGAACACTAAAGCTCGTGCTAAATACGAAGTTTGGGTGCATGGGTTCAAAGTATAACGACCTCTACGACCCTCTCATGTGTCGCTCAGTCTGTATTACAGGACAACTATTCCTTACCTCTCTTGCAGTAGAGCTTTATGAAAACTGTCCATCACTAAAGCTATTAAACCTCAATACAGATGGAATTATGTACTCGGTTGATAATAGCGAACTGCCAAAAGTCGAGGAAATATGTAAAGCATGGGAAGAAAATTCAAGAATGTCTTTGGAAACAGATGATATTGACCGGGTGTGGATAAAAGATGTGAACAATCTAATGTTCATCGACAAATCCGGGTCTATCAAAAAAGCGGGCGGTTACTTGAATCATGGTATCTCCGTAAAAGGTGCTTGGAATATCAACAACAACCATACCATCGTCAAGGATGCCGTTGTGGAGTTTTTCTCCAAAGGAACCCCTGTAGAGGAAACTATCGGAAATTGCAATGACCCGTTAGCTTTTCAAATAATTGCGAAAGCATCGGGATTGTACTCGGGAGCATTTCACATCATAGATGGCGAAAAAGTGCCTGTTCAAAAATGCAATCGAGTATATGCCACTAAAAACATTCGGTACGGAACTCTCATAAAAACCCATGCTACAAGAAAAACCGATGCTAAAATCGGCGGTTTGCCGGAACGCTGCATCATTGATAACAACAATGAGATTAGCATTTCCGACATCGATAAGGATTGGTATATCAAGCTTGCTAAAAAGTACATTAACGATTACCTCGGAATAAAACCGCCGAAGAAAAACACGAGGAAAATCAACAGTCTCAAAAGACAAATATTAAAAATATTGGAGGATTGAAAAATGGCGAAACAAGTACAAGTTGACCCTGCCGAAATGAATATTTGGCAGAAGCTACTCAAAGCAAGAATCGACTTTTTGAAGAAAGGAGTCTCAAAGTCCGGGGTTAATCTCCACGCTGAATTTAAGTATTTTGAGCTTGAAGATATCGTTCCGATAGCAACTGAAATCTTCTCTCAATATAATTGCTTATTTATCACAAGTTTCCCGGACGGAAAAGCGGTAGGAAAGCTCATCGATGTAGATAATCCCGAAGGTGAAATAATTGTTACTTTTGATACTCGTTCCATCGCAGAACCGGGCAAATTCAGAATGAATGAAGTACAAGGATTAGGTGCTGAAATTACTTATATGCGTAGATACCTCTACTTCCTCATTCTCGATGTAGTCGAAGCTGATAAATTCGATAGTGAGTCCGGTAAAGATGAAGCCGCTCCATCTAAATCAAAAGCTAAAACATCGAAGAAGCCCGTATCGACCGAAAAGCGTGAAGAAATCAAACAAGAGCTTACTGCTCCCGAAGCCAACGCCGATGAGCTACAAATTAACGCTCTGAAAGCAGCATTGAAAAAACTTAGAGAGCTTGACTCTTCACAGGAGGACTTTGTTCAGCAAATCGCTCTAAAGACAGAAGGATTTACCAAAATATCTAAAACCGCTTGCGAAAAGCTCATCCTGTCTGTTGGTGAAATAATCGAAAACTATAATGTGGAGGAATAGACATGGGGAGACAAACGATAATTACCTGTGACAGTTGCGGCACCGATGTTTATAGCAAAAAGTATTTCACCTTAAATATTAGAAAAGTAATTCATGGCAAACAAACACTTAACCCTGCAATATATCTTTGTCCTAAGTGTTTTAGAGAAACTAAATTGGCATTGATGCTGATTGATATGGAGGAAGGTGACGAATAAATGGAATGGTTAAAAGACAATCGTATTAAAATTGTACCACCAAAGAAGCCTAAGAAAATTACGGCTACAAGGTTTGCGACCATACTCGGTCTTAATCCGTGGTCTACCCCCTTTGAGATGTGGTGTGAAATAACGAAAACTTATCAAAAGCCTTTTGAGGACACGATTTACACCATAGCGGGTAAAGCCATTGAGCCGAAACAAATTGATTATATGCGTAAAGCATATTTCATGACGAACATTGTAACACCTACCGACATTTATGGTGCCGACTATTTCAAGCGTACATACGGTGACTTCTTTAAGGACGAGCCTGTGTTCGGTGGGATGTGGGACTCCCTGCTCTATGATAGTGGAGGTAAACCCTCAACAGTTTTAGAGTTCAAGACCACAAAGCGAGCGGAAGATTGGGGCGATGATATCCCGGAGTATTACGCTCTACAGGCGGCACTTTACGCTCATCTTCTCGGAGTTGATTCGGTCATCATGATTGCATCGTTCCTCGAAGAAAAGGACTATAAAGACCCAAATAAGTTTGTTCCCAAAGCATCTAACACTATCACAGTACCTTTTAAGATGAGCGAGAGATATCCCGACTTCAAAAAGCTTATCAAAAAGGCAGAAAAATGGTGGAAAGACCATGTTGAGTCCGGGATATCTCCGGTATTTGATGAGAAACAAGATGCTGAAATTTTGAAAATATTACGGACAAACACTCTTAGTCCCGAAACGGATTTAGAAGCATTGATTAAGGAAGGTGAGGAGCTTAAAGCGGAAATTGAAAAGCTATCTGCTCCCCTCTCTCCTCTCGAAACTCGACTGAAAATCGTTACGGATATTATAAAGCAACACGCTCTTTCACAATTTCGTGATGGGGACAAGAAGGTTTCTATAAGTGGTAATCGATATGAATGGTCTGTTTCTCGAACCGAATCAACCGAGATTGACAAAGATGGTCTCAAAGCAGATGGTCTACTTGAAAAATATACACGACCAAAAATCAATTACCGCATTACCACAAAACTAATCGAGGAGGTTAAATAAATGTATATCAATCCTTTTGTCGCAGGGGTTCTCTGCACAGTATTGGTAGAACTAATCATTATTATAGCTGTTGGAGCAATCAAAGGAGGTAAAAAGAATGGCTAAAATTGCTTTATCTGAGGGTTTTTCTCTCATTCCGGAAGGTATTCATATTTTTCAAATTACGGATGTTGTTTATAAAGAAGAGTTTGGCAAGTTGGAAGTAAAAATGAAAACAGCAAAAGGACAATCGCATACTGAGCGCTTTAATCTTATGAAAAGTGACGGTAGCATGAACGAAGGAGCTATCAATGCGTTCTCCTACTTCGCCAAAACCGCATTAAATGATTACACCTTGACAGAAATCGACCATCAAGACCTCGTGGATTGCTTTATTGAATGTACCGTTGAGCATGATGTTCTACCCTCAAATAAAGACCCAAATAAAACAGTTACCTTCGTCCGACTTGCCGATAAGTCTCCCGCAGATGGGTTTGATGAAGAAATAGCACCACCGAAAAAAACAGGAGCTGCTCCTAAAAAAGCTTCCGGTGCCATTGACCTTGATGCGTTGTTAGGATGATGTAAAATGTCTAAGCTCCAAAAAGAATGTGCGAAATACCTAAATTCTGAGGGGATTTATTATCGCAAGACTAAACCCGGCATTCTTGCCTGTATAAACGGACAATTTGTAATGTTTGAGTTTGAGGAAAAAATACCTGTTCGTAAATTGAAAGCGAGCGGCGGTCTCTGCTACCGCCCTCGCTCCCTCTCAAACTTTATAGGGATGGTGCGAACCATTCAAGATATAACGGACGGGAGGTACAATCACGATGAGTAAAGCAAAAGCCGATGAAGGTAAAATTAAACCCTCTCTCGTACCAACTGAAATAATTAGAGATATAGCCGTTGTTAGAGAGTATGGGACAAAGAAATATCATGACCCTAATAATTGGAAGAAGGTTGAGCTACAAAGATATATCGATGCTTTCTACCGTCATTGGTTAGAGTTCATCGATAAGCCGAATTCAATAGACTCGGAGAGCGGTATTCCCCATTATAAACATTGTGCTTGTAATATGGCTTTTATATGCGCTCTTATGAAGGAGGGACAAAATGAAAATAGTTAAACCAAGTTGTGAAATCATAACACCTATAAACAGTGAGGAAATATTAAAACATTTAGAGCTTTGTGGGCGTGTGTGCTATAAAAGCGAAGGACGAATAACGGAGGATAGTTATTCCAATTTCATCAAAAGCATTATCAAGAGAGAACATGAAGCTGTTCTTGAACACTTCTCCTTTACTGTTCGCTTTATATGTGACAGAGGTGTATCTCACGAAATTGTACGACATAGAATAGCTTCCTACTGTCAAGAAAGCACAAGGTATTGTAATTATAGCAAGGATGACTTTTGTTCAGAAATCACAGTTATAGAACCGTTGTTCCTTGAACCCGGTACTAAGGGTTACGACCTTTGGGAGACATCTTGCTTAATCGCTGAGGAAATGTACTTTAAGTTACTCGATTGGGGATGTTCGCCACAAGAAGCAAGAGCGGTTTTACCTAACAGCTTAAAAACTGAGATAGCTATGACTGCAAATATCAGAGAATGGCGGCACTTTTTCAAGCTCCGTTGTTCCCCTGCCGCTCATCCTCAAATGCGAGAAGTTGCTTGTATGCTTCTCAATCTATGTAAAGAGCAAATCCCTATATTATTTGATGATATCGAAGGAGCGTGTTGATATGAACCGTTCCGAACGAAGAAGATTGAAGAAAAAGGGTAAAGAACCTGTCATCAACATTAAAGCAAGTGATGTTTATGCTATGAAGAAAGAAGCTGCTTCAAAGGCAGCCGACACCGCTTTTGTTTTAATGCTCGGTATTCCCGCCATGGTGATTCATGACAAATATCCAAAACTCACGAAGCGTGTGGAGGATGGAAAACCGAGAGTAGAAAGGTTTTGTGATATGTGCATTGATTTGTATGATTCTTTTGAAAAGGGTTATTTGACCTTGGATGACATACATAAATGCCTATGGGAAGAAGCCGGAATAAAAATAGAAAGGAGTTCAAAATGAAACTAAAAGTAAAAGATGGTAAAGTTCGATTTATTATGGCAACAGGTGATGACTTTGTCCGTAACGAGATGGGCGTAAATGCAGCCAACTCAATTATCGAAAAAGGTACAGTAACGGAAAGTACTCGATTTGAGGGTTATCCTGTTTGTGTAGACGAAAAGTTCTACTTCGCTGCTCCTGTTACTAAAAGAAAAACAAAACGAATGGCATCCTCGGAGGTTGAGCCGCAGGAAGTCTCTACCGAGGAGTAAACAGCCATGAGATACGCTAATCTCCCTTCCGACATTACCGCTCTTCCTCAATGGGTATGTGTATGGAATAACTCTAAGATACCAATGCAAGCTCGTATAAAAAAAGGAGCATCCTCCGTCAACCCGGAAACATGGTGCGATTTTGAAACGGCAGAAAAGGCGGTAAAAGAAGGTATTTACGACCATATCGGTTTTGTTTTTAACAACAATGGAATTATAGGCATCGACATTGATTGTGGTTTCGATGACGATGGCTTTCTATCCGAGGTTAGTATTGATATCATGCGAGCCTGTCGTTCTTATACAGAACGCTCTCGGAGTGGTAGGGGTGTACATATCCTACTCAAAGGAAATATACCGTTTAAGGGTAAAAATAACGGTAGCGGAGTGGAGATTTATAAGAGTAGTCGATACTTCATCGTTACGGGCGAAAAGCTCATATACGAAAACATGATAAGCAATCAAGAAGCCATCGATTATATTTTGGAAAAATACTTCCCCGAGACTGTAAAAGAGTCCGAGAAGTCCGGCTACTCTCAGCGTATCTACTCCCCCATTTATGTAAAACCGGAAAATGGTAAAATTATTGTACGACCAAAATACCCTCCAATCCCAAAAGGTATGAGGAATTTAAGTCTTACTTCTCTCGCCGGGCAAATGCACAGTCAAGGCTACTCGAAGAAAGAAATATATCAAGAGCTATTGTACGCTAACAAAGTTGCTTGCTCCACTCCCTTGCCGGAGTATGAGATTCAAACTATTACTAATAGTGTAACCCGATATAGGAGGTAATATACATGGAGGTAGAATTTATATGTTGGAATTTTATACGGATATGATTCACAAAGCAAGAAAAACTCACAAGTGCAGCTTGTGTTATCAAAATATCTCAATCGGTGAAAAGTACCATAGACAAAGTGGAAAATACGATGGTGAATTTTTCGATAGGTGTTTACATAAATGCTGTGACAACATAATTTCAACTTACTGTAGAGAAAACAACGAGCAGGAATACGATGAATGGTCGATTAAAGATTGGCTGTCCGATTCTTATTGCTATTATTGTGAGCAGAAAGAAGATTGCGAAACTAATATTCTTGAATGCGATGCGATTCTTAAAGAATTTAAGGTGATGCAATCATGAATGAAGAATTTATATGTGATATTCTCGCCGAGCTTTTCGATTATCCCTGTAACTTCTCACCATGCGATGAAGAATTGTTTGAAGGTGATAATTGTACATGGTGCGAAGAACATTGTGGTAAAGCAGAAGCCGCCGATTGTTGGTATAGATATTTTGAAATAAAGAAAGGAGATGAGAAATTTGGAGCAATCTCAGTTGTTTCAACTTAAAAACGGACAATACTTACTTGACCCTAATCAGTCAAAAGTTTTTTCCATTATCATAGGTGAACATCCTCATTGCAACTTTGATTATAAATGGGACGAGATGGCTATGGGAGACTTATTTGCAAAGTGCTATTCTCATAACACCGTCTATTGTCCCGAAGCGAAGCAATGGTATAGCTATGATGGTTCCGTTTGGGTGCGTGATACAGGAGCTATTATAGCAAGCGAAAGATTAAAAGAGTTTACTCGGCTCATGCAGCTATATTGTGCTGAGATACCAGATGACGAAGAAGGTATTGCTAAGAAGTATAAAACCTTCGTGTCAAAGCTTGGAGACCGTAGAGTTAGAGACCGTGTGTTAAAAGATGCGCAGGGAGAAGCAAGAGTATCTATCACAAAGTTTGATGCTGACCCCTACCTCATCAACTGCAATAACGGTACATATAACCTCAAAACGGGTAAATTCCATCTGCATCGCCCGGAGGACTTCTTAACGATGAAAACCAACTGTAACTATTTACTTCCCACTCAAATTGTAGACTTCCCTCGTTGGGAAGAATTTATTGACGAAATTACTTGCGGGGACAAAGAAGTCGCTGACTATCTCCAAAGAGCTTTAGGTTATAGTCTCGCAGGTGTGGCGAGCGAGGAGTGTATGTTTATTGCTTATGGTAAAACTACCAGAAATGGCAAAGGAACTCTACTCAATACAATACACACAATCCTCGGAGACTACGCAAAGACTATCGGAGTTGATTTTATTTGCGCTTCCCGAGGAGCTAAGTCTTACTCACAAGCTAACCCAATGGTATGCGCTCTCAAAGGGGCAAGGTTCTTAACCATGAGCGAGTCCGATGAGTATAGCAAGCTTGACGAAGCCACCATTAAAAATTACACAGGTGGAGACCCAATAAGCACACGGCAACTTTACGGAGAAGCATTCAGTTTCACGCCGCAATTTAAGATGTGGCTTTCCTGTAATACTCTTCCTAATGTCAATGATAAATCCCTGTTCTCTTCCGACCGAATTAAGGTGATTGAGTTTAACAGGCACTTTGACGAGAATGAAAGAGACACTAAACTCAAAGAGAAATTTCTTGAAACGGAAGCTAAAGCTGTAATATTCAAGTGGCTCCTCGATGGGTATGAGAGGTATAAAAAGTATGGTCTGAAAGAGCCGAAGTCGGTAAAGAACGCTGTACTTGATTACGAGAAGAGAAACGACCGTGTTGCTTTGTTTGTGGATGAGATGTGTGAATTAGTTGAGGATGCACGAATAGGCAGAACGGAGTTATATTCTTCTTACAAGACTTGGTGCCGCACGAATGGTCTTAACGCAAAGTCGGCTCAGAAGTTTTACGATGATATGGACAAACACGCCACTCAGAAAATAATTAGTGGTGTTAGACTGTATCAAGGAGTCAAGCTTAAAAATGTGTCTAATTTTAAGATTAAATAACACGAAAACACTATAGCGTAATAAAAGATAAGTTGGTGCAGAAGTGGTGCAAATGGTGCAGAAAAAAGAGTGTTTCTATATTATACCTTATAGAATTGAATATATAAGAGAGATATATAGAAGTGCCTTAAAATCTGCACCAACCTGCACCAAATTAGAATGGAGGTTGTAAAATGAGTGATAATAAACCTGTTAAGAAAAGAGAAAGAAAAGACCTTTCTTGGGACGGAAACGAGAAAATTTTACCGGGGGATAGGGGTCGATATTTGAGAGCAGCTATGGGTAGTTGGGACTTGCCTGTGATTGACATATCGGACGAGAAACAGGTAGAAGAAAGGATATTGTGGTACTTCAATCATTGCATAGAGAATGACTTAAAGCCTACTGTAATGGGTATGTGTAATGCACTTGGGATTAGTCGTGATACCTTCTATAGATGGGGTGTAGGCGAATACAGGAGTACAACACACTCCAACTTAGTAAAAAAAGCGAGAAATTTGCTCGAAGAGTTGTGGGAAGTTTATATGGTTGAAGGTAAGATTAACCCCATCGTTGGTATCTTTCTCGGCAAGAATCACTTCGGCTATGCTGACAAAAAGGAGGTTATTCTCGAACCTCGCCAAACAGTTGTTGAGCCTACTCAGATGGAAGATGTGTTAAAGCTCTATGGTGGTGAGGATGAATCCGAAGAGTAACTTTGACTAATATTTCGACAAAGCTTCACCGATATAAAAACACTTTTTATTTCAGAAAAGTCGCAGAAAGGCGCAGAAAGCAAAATAAAACTCGGACTTTGGTCTACATCAAAAATAATCAAAAAAAGAGACTCTTTCGGGTATTTTTCCCGTTTGGGTCTCTTTTTATCATGGTTTACCTCTGCCGTTTTTCTCCATTGTGGCGGCTCTCTCCTGCTCCCTGTGGCTTGTTTAATCGTTCGGCAATGGGTAACTATACCCTAACAATAAAAACCGCTTAAAACGGCGTTAAACGGCTTGTAATTGAGAGTATGAAAAACCGCCCGGGCATTTTATCCCGAACGGCGTAAAAATGAAAATATGCCTTTTTGGTCTATCCACCATTTAACACGGTTTGCAAGCTCTCCCGGGTCTGTCATTGGTATAGATACAAGCTCTAACCCTCCCGCCGTTCTATAATAGCCGTAACCATAACGGGGGAGCGTTTCCGCTCCTTTTATGTCAATAATATTCCGGCTATCTTGTGGGGACGGGCAGCGCAACCCAACCCGACTATCTAAATTTACTTTAATTGCTCCCGTTATAATATCCCGTGTTGGTCTCTGAGTGGCTAAAATTAAATGAATATTCGCCGCTCTTCCTAATTGCGATAGTCTTATTATATAGCGTTCTACTTGCTTTTTAGCTTGTATAACCAAGTCGGCGTATTCGTCTATAATAATAAATATGTCGGCAGCGTTACTCTTCTTTATTCGCTGCCGTTGCATGAGTCTATAACGGTTTTCCATTAAGTCAATGCTATATTGTAAAGCGTCTAAAATGTCCGGTAATTCGCTATTATAACTAATGGTATGCGGCAACGGTTTATAGTCTATTAATTCAACCCGTTTCGGGTCTATTAAAATAAATTGGTAACTATTCGGGGACTTATAAAGAGCCGTATATATTAAACTGTTTATCAATACGCTTTTACCGCTTCCCGTGCTTCCTCCTATGAGTAAATGCGGCTGTTTTAGCATATCTAAACAGACCGCCGCCGCCAATCCTCCCGGCGTTTTCCATTGTTTCCGCAATATATCACCTCCAACGAATAAAGCCGCCGGAATTGTTTCTAATCCCGGCGGCGTTCGGCTCTCATTGTGACAATCTCACGGGTAATATTAAGGCTTGCGCCGTGCTACCTTTAATTATAAGCGGTTTTAATGCTCCTCTATATTCAATTTTAACCGCTCTTTCTCCTTTGAATGCTTTTAGAGCATCCGACAATAAAACCGGGTCAAATCCGAAAACTTCGGCGGGTTCATCTTGTGGGTAAATATCGGATGTATTAAAAAATTCTCCTTCGGGTTTCCTGTATATGCTCGCTCCTGTTGCCGTTCTTATTTCTATCTCTTTTTCCATATCGGTAATAACGGCGAATACATCGGACTTTTTCAATTTGCTTGTTATGGGTAATAATATTTCTCCTTCTGCTTTACAATCGTTAATCGATAATGTAATATAACCCGCTTTGAAACCGTCTAATGCTTCGGCTTTGGCGGTATCTCCGACAAAGGTTAATTTGATATATTCTAATATCGGTCTCGTTCCTCCCGCTTTGGCGGCGAATTGCTTCGCAAATTCTTGCATCCTGTTGTATTCTTGATAACTCATTGTAATAGTCATAATTATTCAACCTCCTTTAATATTGCGGCGTTGGTCTCTTCGTCTGCTTGATTGTTCCAATTATCGTCCCATGCTTTTATACCGTCCATCATTTCAAATAAAACTTCTTCGCCAATAATGTAATAAAGCATATTGATGAGTTTTTCCGGGTCACTCAAATCGGTATAAATTTCACCAAAGTTATCTTTTTCATATGTCTGTACTTTTTCAATTGCTTCGAATACATCATATTCTTTTAATGCTTCTTTAGCTCGATAGGTACCGATAATATAATAATCGGTGTTAAATACTTCGTTGTGTAAGTCGCAATAATACCCGGTGTAACCATCTTCTAACGCTTCAATTATGGCGGCTCTTGCTTCCTCTCTCATTTCCTGTTCTTTATTCATTTATACAACCTCCTTTTTCTCTCTACGCTTTTCTAAACGATAGCACCCGCCGCCGTTCTCCCTGTACTCTTTCAATCTTTGCTTCTTTGAATGTGTACTCGCTGCATTCGCATTCCCACCCATAGCCGTAATTACTCATAATGTCCCAACGGTCAACGGTCTTTCTAATGTATGCCATTGTTACAACCTCCTTTTAATTTTAACACGCTTTCGTGTTGGTAATGATATAATAACACGCTTTCGTGTTTATGTCAATAGTTTTTCAATAAAAATATTATGAATTCGTGTTTATATTTTAGCGTTCATAAACTCAAAGGTTTTTATACTCCCCCGGTGGGGGATATACGACCGCCAACCGAGCCGGGGTGAGTGGCTTGAATTCCCGCAAAAAATAAAAAGGCACTTTTTAATAAAAGACCCTTGACAATAACACGAAAACACGATATGATGTTAATAACACGAAAACACGATTATGTGATAGGAGGTTTAGTCATGAATGAAAAAGATATCATAAGGGAAGCAATGGGCTCTTGTGGATGGAATCAAGAAATCTTAGCGCAAAAAGCAGGATATAAAACTCAATCCGCAATTAGCAATAGATTAAGTGGTAAAAGCATGAGGGTTGATACTTTCGTAAAACTTCTCGCAGCAATGGGTTATGAGGTAATGGTACGCAGCACTTCTCCGAATACCAATAAAAACAAATGGGTCATAGATTATGATTCGGAGAATAATGGAATATCAACTAATGGTATTGATTTAGATGAGATACTTGGTGCAGATGGTGCAGGTTTATAACCTTTTCTATATAACTATCTTATAATTTCAATTTATAAGAGACTTTATAAGAAACACTATAATATCTGCACTACTTGCACCAAACAGGAGGTGATATTGTGATTTATGGATATGCTCGTGTAAGCACCAACGGACAGGCGAAAGATGGTAATGGATTGGAAGCCCAAGAAGCAAGGTTAAAAGATAGCGGTGCTGAGATTATATACAAAGACAGTTTTACAGGCACTTTGAAAAACAGACCTCAGCTTGATAAGCTCATGAAAAAACTTAAATCGGGAGATACACTCATTGTTACAAAACTTGACCGTATAGCTCGAAGCACTATTCACGGTATAGAATTGGTTGAAGAGCTTATCGCTCGTGGAGTAACTGTGAATATATTAAATATGGGAGTAATGGATAATACCCCAACAGGGAAGTTGATTAGGAACATCTTCTTTGCTTTCGCTGAATTTGAAAGAGATATGATTGTTGAAAGAACTTCTGAGGGTAAAGCAATAGCGAGACAAAAGGATGATTTTACCGAAGGTAGACCATCTATCGAGATACCCGATTTTCAAAAATTTTTCAAAAAACAAAAAGACGGTTTAATTACTGTCAAGGAAGCTTGTGCGGAACTTGGTATAAGTAAAGGCACATGGTATAATCGAGCTAAATTGGAGGTGATGTCATGAGAAAAGATATTTTGGTTTTCCTCCATACTATTTGTTCATTAGTCTATTATGTTATGTACGGAGCTTTATGGGTAACTTTTGTTGCACCATATAAGATAATCCGTTGGATTTATTATAAAGTTAGTGGTCGGGAGATGGTCTCTTCGCAAGAAAAAGGAGTTAGTTATGAGGAAGCCGTTGCTAAGTCTTTGAAAAAGAAAGGTTATCGTAATATTAAAATTACTCCTCGAAGCGGTGACTTTGGTGCCGACATAATAGCAACGGATAAGTTCGGTCGTAAGACTTGTTTTCAATGCAAGAATTATGAAGGTACAGTTGGTATAGGTGCTGTTCAAGAAATAGCAGCGGCACGAAAGCATTACGGGTGTAAAAAAGCGGTCGTTGTAACAAATTCTACTTTCACCAACGCTGCCAAAAAACTCGCTCTGTCTAATGACATCGATTTATTTGAATGCTATGAAGCATTATTTTATTAGACTCTCATAATCGGATGAGAGGTTACAGTCAACAGGGACTGCCTATGGGTAGTCCTTTTTATTTTTATAGGAGGTATAGTAATGGATTACAACGAGATAGTCTCAAACATAATTGCGAAAATAAACGAAGAGCCTAATGAGTTTTCTCACTATAATGCCTTATATGCTGTATGTGAAAACATTTCAGATGTAGATGAGAAATATAAAGCTACAAACCTGCTAAAAGAATGTTGCACGGAAGGTATTTTCAATAAAGTTAAAATTGCGGAAAAACTGAGCGAACTTTTTCGGGAAACATTATTACTCGAAGCTCGTGGGTTGCGATTTGATTCTTATATGCAATATATAGAATTGAACCGTGAACCTTCAAAGCGTTTTTGGTTACCGAGACGAAATCAACTTTTACCCGTGGTAGATGCTATTCAAGATTTAATCGATGATAAGTTGGATATATTAGCTGTCTCCCTTCCTCCCGGAACAGGAAAGTCTACTCTTGAAATTTTTCTCCATTCTATGATGATTGGCGCTTTTCCCGATAACCCGAGTCTTGCTTCGGGACATAGTGGTATTCTCACCAACTCTATCTATGAGGGTGTTCTGCAAATTATAAATGACAAAACAGAATATTTGTGGCACGATGTTTACCCCGAGGTAAAAAACATAATCACCAACTCAAAAGAACAAACCATCGATATCAATAAAAAACACAGGTTTAGCTCTCTTACTTGTCGTGCTATTGGTGCATCTCTTACAGGTGCTACTCGATGCGAAAAGTTATTGACCGCCGATGACCTTGTGAGCGGTATCGAGGAAGCGATGTCTGTTGAGCGACTTGATAAATTGTGGAGTGCCTATACTAATGACTTAAAATCTCGTAAGAAATTGGGATGTAAGGAATTACATTTAGCTACTCGGTGGTCGGTGCATGATGTTATCGGGAGACTTGAAACAATGTATGCGGACGATGAAAGAGCGAGATTTATTGTTATTCCCGCTCTAAATGAAAACGGTGAAAGTAATTTTGATTTCAAATATGATGTAGGTTTTGATACCGAATATTTTGAGGATATGAGGAATAACCTTGATGATGCTTCCTTCCGAGCTTTGTTCATGAATGAGCCTATTGAGCGTGAAGGTTTACTCTATCATGAA
>Ga0265293_10006786_pt1 | contig 18030 bp, 18 predicted proteins | sample Munlanlewell138R_FD_192505 | JGI IMG/M metagenome (GOLD analysis project Ga0265293, IMG submission 192505) | Leachate microbial communities from a municipal landfill in Southern Ontario, Canada - Leachate well 138R | ecosystem: Engineered > Solid waste > Landfill > Unclassified | place: Canada...
GGAGGGGAGGGAAAATAGAGCTGTGAGTGAAGTACGGATCGGCAAAAATGAAACCCTAGACGCCGCTCTACGCCGTTTTAAGCGCTCTTGTCAGAGGGCGGGCGTTTTGTCTGAGGCGAGAAGGCGTGAACACTACGAGAAACCTAGTGTTAAAAAGAAAAAGAAGTCTGAAGCCGCTCGCAAGCGTCGCTATAAGTAATTGTACTTTTGACTGGTTATTTATGGTAATAATACGGAAGTTTATTTTCTTTTGAAAGTCTGGTATATTAATACCAGACTTTCAATTTTTCAGTTATAATAAAATAAAGAGGAAATAGCAAGGGGAGGGTTGATATGAAGCAAAAGTTGGCAATAGTATTGTTAGTAGCTTTTTGTTTTTCCTTTTTTCTGATGGCACCAACAAAAGCGGATAATGAGTTAGTTTATATTTTGCCCATAGAAGGTACTATTGAAAAAGGTTTAAGCGAAATGTTGAAAAAAGCCTTTGCCGAAGCAGAACGAGAGGGAGCGGCCCTAGTGGTATTAGAAATAGATTCCCCCGGAGGATTTGTGGCGGCGGCAGAAGAAATTGAAAAGTTGCTACAGCAGCAAAAAATGCCGGTTGTTGCTTATGTGACGGGAGGAGCCCTATCGGCCGGGGCTTTGATAGCATTTAGTGCAGATGAGTTAATTATGGCTCCCGGTACTACAATCGGTGCGGCGGAGCCCAGAATTGGCACTGAAAAGGCTGATGAAAAAACCGTTTCTGCTTGGTCCGGCCGCATGGCAGCTAGGGCCTCCATCTTGGCTGAAAAAAATGGGCGAGATCCGGATAAGGCTGCCGAATTGGCTAAAGGGATGGTAGATTCAGATCTGGTCATTCCGGGAGTGGTTGAAGCGGGCAAATTGTTAACCCTAACAGACAGGGAAGCTGAAGAATTGGGCCTTAGTGATGGCAGTGCATCTTCCTTGGAAGAATTGTTAAAAGCAAAAGGCTTGGAAGGGGCCCAAGTGCTGAAATACCAAATTAGTTTGGCAGAGCAAGTGGCTCGTTGGGTGACTAGCCCCACTATTATGCCCATTTTGCTGACTATTGGAATAGCAGGTTTGGTAATTGAAGTTTTCACGGTTGGCTTTGGTATTCCGGGCACCTTCGGGGTAATTGCCTTGCTATTGTATTTTGGCGGCAGTATTCTGACCGGCTTATCCGGTTGGGAAACAGTCTTAATCTTTTTCATCGGGTTAGTTTTATTGGCGGTTGAGGTTTTAGTACTACCCGGCTTTGGTATTGCCGGTATTGCCGGCATTGCGGCTTTAGTGATCAGCATTGTAATGGCCGCACCTAGTAAAGAGCAAGCAGTTATGTCTCTTGTTCTGGCTATGGGGGGCACTATTCTGCTCTTGATACTCAGTATTAGGTTAATGCCCTCCCGCAAGGTTTGGCGAAAATTGGTCCTAGGCGCAAAGCAAGAAAAGGAAACCGGCTATGTTGCACCGGAACTGAATTTGGCAAAGCTACTAAATGCCCAAGGAATCACCAAAACCATTCTAAGACCTGCGGGCACTATTGAAATAGATGGAAACAAAATTGACGTAGTGGCAGAAGGTAGTTATATTCCTGCAAATACCCCTGTTAAAATAGTAAAGGTAGAGGGAACAAGGGTAATTGTTAGGGAGTTATAAAATAAGCTTGATAAAAAGGAGGAAAAATTGATGCCAGGTTTGTATTTGCCCAGTTTAGTGTTACTTGTAATTATTTTTCTCGGTGTGCTCTTATTATTCAGTTTTATCCCGGTAGGGCTTTGGATTTCCGCTTTGGCCGCCGGAGTGAAAGTTGGTATTTTTAACTTGGTAGGTATGCGTTTAAGAAGGGTACCCCCCGGCAGAATAGTAGGTCCCTTAATCAAGGCAGATAAAACGGGGCTTCCCGTGAGTTCTGATAAGCTTGAGGCCCATTACTTGGCCGGAGGTAATGTTGATCGGGTGATCAACGCTTTAATTGCTGCGGCTAGGGCTGACATCCCCCTGGCTTTCGAAAGAGGGGCCGCTATTGACTTGGCCGGCCGGAATGTTTTGGAAGCGGTGCAGATGAGCGTTAACCCTAAAGTGATTGAAACCCCCGTGGTGGCGGCTGTTGCTAAAGATGGTATTGAGGTAAAAGCTAAAGCCAGGGTTACTGTAAGGGCTAATATTGACCGCCTAGTAGGTGGAGCCGGTGAGGAAACCATTATTGCTCGGGTAGGCGAAGGGATTGTTACCACTGTGGGCTCGTCGGAAACCCACAAGCATGTTTTGGAAAATCCGGACTCTATCTCTAAAACTGTTTTAAATAAAGGTTTGGATGCCGGCACAGCTTTTGAAATCCTGTCCATTGATATTGCCGATGTAGATGTGGGCAGAAACATTGGTGCTCAGCTTCAAACTGATCAGGCAGAAGCAGATAAAAGAATTGCACAAGCCAAGGCGGAAGAAAGAAGGGCCATGGCTGTAGCCGTAGAGCAAGAAATGAAAGCCACCGTACAAGAAATGAGGGCTAAGGTGGTAGAGGCTGAAGCGGCCGTTCCTTTGGCAATGGCGGAAGCTTTAAGAGAGGGTAATTTAGGTGTAATGGATTATTATAATTTGCAAAATATCTTGGCGGATACTCAAATGAGGGATTCCATCAGTAAATCCGGGGTAGAAAAAGGTGAACCCATTGATAAGGATCCCGGTGCTAAGGGTAGGTAGTTTTGCACACATCCTTTAGAAAGGGGTGGTAACTTGGATTGGATAGGTATAGTTATCTTTATTATCTTCATAGTGTTTAAAGCTATGGGTGAAAGTAACAAACAAAAAAGGCAAAAAGAGGCACGGCAGCAACAAGGAGCACCTCTGCCGGGGAGGACGATTCCAAAACCGGTTCAAAAAAGTCCCCCCCCGGTGACAATGCCGGATTGGGGTTTTCCTTCCATGTTTCCTTTCTTTGAGGAGGAGGAAGTTGTTAAACCGGTAAAACCTAAGAAGGTAGCAGAGCAGGTTAAAAAGGCAGTGGCCGATAAATCGGCTTCGCCGCCTCAACCTTCAGTCGCCACCCCAAGGGCCCAAAGACCACCAAGTCAACCTGTGGAGGAGTTTGGTCAAAGGGGTCCGGAGGGTTTTAGCCTGGAGCAAGCCCAATTAGGCATTATTTATTCAGAGATTTTAAGCCCTCCCAGAGCTTTAAGGCCATACAGAACTCGCAGTTATCGGAGTTAAGGATATGCGTTGTCTGATTTTTACGGGTGGTATCTTGCTTGATGAAAGATGGCATAAAAACCAAATTCAGGCAGCTGATTATTTAATAGCAGCAGATAAAGGGGCAGAGCATCTATTAGCTTTGGGATACCTGCCCCATGTTGTAGTGGGCGATTTGGATTCCATCAGTGCTTCAACTAGGGAATATTTAATTGAACAGGGCGTGGAGTTTAAAGTTTCGCCCGGGGAAAAGGATGAAACCGACACAGAGTTGGCCCTACGTCTGGGGCTAAATCTAAAACCTAAGGAAATAATCTTGTATGCTGCCACTGGAGGTAGGCTGGATCATTTATTGGCTAATATTTTTCTGTTGGTAAGGTATTTAGATTGGGGCATCCCCATTACTTTTAGGACACCTACCCAAACACTTGCCATGACAAATATGTCGGTCACTATAAAAGGTTTTCCAGGTCAACTAGTATCTTTGCTGGCAATTGGCAGCGAAATTACCGACTTGACCTTGAAAGATTTTTACTATCCGCTGGAAAAAGCCGTTTTGCCCCTTGGTTCTCCAAGAGGCATTAGCAATGTAATGCTAGGGCATGAGGCAACCATCGAGTTTAGCAAAGGATTACTATTAATAATTCAACAAATAAACGGGGACGGTCTATGACCGCCCCTTTTTTAGTTCTTTAAACTGGTGGTTTTTCTCTCAATATAGCCACCTTCTCAACGGACCACTTGGCATATTGTGAAACCGCATCAACTATCCCCTCAATAAAAACCCAACCCATCAGACTTCCAACAACTGTCCAAATTGCTTTATCGGGCAAATCGGGGTAGTAAACCTTTAGCCCCGCAATTAAGGCAGCCACAATGGACGTAATAAACTTCCGTGACAAAAGCCTTTCCTTCCATGACCTCATTTTAAATTCAACTCCGTAAAATATTTTTACTTAAACCCTTAATATAATTTATCCCAAGAAGTGATTCTGGTTCCTACGTAATGGGTCTGCCAAGCCCTTCCCTTGCATAAAAATGTAGAGGAAGGGAGGCTGTTTGATGAAAAAAAAGAGGGCCGGTTTAGCAAGAAGGGCTAAAGAAATTCAAGCAGGAGTAACAGAAATATTGGAAATGCCCCCGGAAATAGTACTGGACCTACCTAAATTAGTTTTGATTGGCAATCAGGAACTATTGCTGCAAAACCACCGTGGAATTATTGAATATAACAATTATCAGATTCGTGTCAGCGTGAGTCTTGGGCAGATAACCATCAAAGGGGAAATGCTGCTGTTAAAAAACTTAAAACAAGATGAAATTTTAATCCGGGGTAAAATTTTTGGATTAACCCTTGAAGAATGAGGTGAAACCATGCAAATCAAAGATTGGCAAGCCTTGTGGCAGGGGTATGTAATTATTACGATCACAGGTAAAGCGCCGGAAAGATTTATAAATTTGGCCATGGTGAACGGCATTTTTTTATGGGACATATCAACTATTGATCAAGAAACCCTCCAAGCCAAGGTGGCGATTGATCAATTTAAGCGGTTACGGGGAGTGGCTCGTCTGAGCGGCAATAAATTTAAGATTCTTAAAAAGAAGGGACTGCCCTTTGCCTTGAGGCGCATGGGCAAGCGAAAAGGGTTTTTTCTAGGGCTGGCATTCTTTGTTATAATTTTGTATTTCTTTTCAGCCTTTATTTGGTTTGTGGATTGTACTAGTATAGAAAAAACAACGGCAATAGAAACCCAAGCTGTTTTGAAACTAGCCGCCGATTTAGGCTTGAAGCCCGGTGTATTAAAATATGGCCTGGACATTAAAGAGGTAGAGAGGTTAATGGAGATAAAAATGCCTCAGTTGGCCTGGGTGGGAATAGAAATCGAGGGTACCAGAGCAAATATTCGTTTAGTGGAGAAAAAGATTCCCGATAAGGAACAATCCCCCACCGGACCGGGTAATCTCATTGCTATCAAAGACGGGGTAATTGATGAGATATTAGTTATTGAAGGTGAAGGTTTGGTGAAGCCCGGTGATACTGTTAAAAAGGGCCAAATTTTGATTTCGGGGTTAATGAGTATTGAGGCCGAAACGGAAGGGGAACAGCTTGGAGAAGCAAAAATAAGGCTTGTAAAATCCCAGGGTATTGTTAAGGCGAGGGTCTGGTATGAGGGAGTCGGAGAAATACCCTTAATCGAAGCAGGAGAAAAAGAAACCGGTAAGAAGGCTTGGTCAATCCGATTGGTTGTCAAAGATCGGGAAATGAACATCAAAGGCTCCGCAGATCCCCCCTTTAGTTACTATAAAGAGAAGATAACCAGTTATAAACCGCCCAAATGGAGGAATTGGGAATTGCCTGTCGAAATAATAAAAATTAGCTACTTGCAAGTTAAACCCTATACAACGGAAATAGAGCCCTCCCGAGCGCAGGCCCTGGGGCTAAAGCAGGCGCGGGAGTCTTTGATTAATCAAATTGATCCTAGTTCTAAGATTGTTGCCAGTTGGGAGACTGTGGAAGAATCACCTCCCGGCACGGTTAAAGTGAAGGTAATAGTGGAGGCTATTGAAAATATTGCTGGGTTTCAGTCCACGGTAGCTGATTAATTGACCCCATGAGGAATTGAAACTTTGGCACTACTTCCGAAACTCGGTTCGGGCGGCTGATTGCCGAATAAGTGTTTAGGTCATGGGTTTGTCTGGATAAACTAGGAATAGAGTGATGGCAAAATAAGCTAATTGGGGAGGAATTTACTTGTCAGAGTACCGGGAGGTACAATTTAAGGTAGGGAATAACGGTGATGCGGTTAATGTTTTTGGTGTTGGGGACGAAAATTTGCGCTATATTGAAAGCCTAACTGCTACTCAGGTTGTAGCCAGGGGCAATGAAATTTTGATTACCGGCACAAAAAAAGCTGTGGAAGAAACGAAGGTCCTTTTTGAACAACTAGTGGATTTAGCCAAGGAAGGTAATCCGGTTGATACTGCTATGATCAATTACACCTATGGTGTACTGGTAGGGCAATCGGGGCAGTGGGAAATTGATAGTTTAACAGAAGCGTTATCCGATGTGATTTATACTACTCCAAAGGGGAAAAAAATACGCGCCAAGACCTTGGGACAAAGGGCTTATGTCGACTCCATTAAAAAGTTTGATATTGTCTTCGGCATTGGTCCGGCGGGAACCGGAAAGACTTATTTGGCGGTAGTAATGGCGGTTGTGGCCTTAAAGAAAAAGGAGGTCAGCCGGATAATACTTGCTAGGCCGGCAGTTGAAGCAGGGGAGAAGTTAGGTTTTTTGCCCGGTGATTTGCAAGAAAAGGTCAACCCTTATTTACGACCCTTATATGACAGCCTTTATGATACCTTAGGAATGGATACAGCTGAAAAATATATGGAAAGAACTATTATTGAGATAGCGCCCTTGGCCTATATGCGGGGTAGAACCCTGGACGATGCTTTTATTATTTTGGATGAAGCACAAAATACCACTCCGGAACAAATGAAAATGTTTTTGACGAGAATTGGTGTGGGCTCTAAGGCTGTGGTAACAGGAGATGTGACTCAGGTTGACCTACCTAAGGGGCAACATTCAGGTTTAATCGAGGCTGAGAAGGTCCTGGCCAAGATAGCAGGCCTTGATTTTCAATATTTAACCGACGCGGATGTGGTCAGGCATCCCCTGGTTCAAAAAATAATCAGGGCATACGAAATTTACAACAAGGAAGGCCAAGTATATAGGGAGTAGCTTGGGTTTTATTACCCTTTGATTTGGCGGGATGGGGGGGAGCCCCTTGAAAATATGGTTCAAGGAGCAAATCAATTTTAACTTTAAAAAGGTTTTTGGTAATCTAAATGTGCGTTTGGTGCTGTACGCATTGTTGTTTTATGTGTTAGCAGTTCTGATTCTGGGAGTTAACTTTCTGCCACAGGAACTGGATCTCAAGGAGGATCAAGTTAGCCCTAGGGATGTTTTTGCAAGGCAGGGTATGGTTTATGAAAGTGAAGTTTTGACCGAAGCCGCTAGGGAAGAGGCCGCTCAAAATGTAAATCCTACCTATCGAATGGATTCGGCCATACTGGCTAATTTGGAATTAAACGTGAAGGACTTCTTTGGTCAGCTTAGGATTATCCAGGGGGAAGAGGATTTAGACAGGGAGACTAGGTTACTTTTGTTCAGCGAACTGAAGGTGGATCTGCCGGAAGGTAATTTGGCGGCATTGGCGGAAGCGGAGCCGGAGACCATTGATCTTTTAGAAAAGAGAACCCTAGAATTGTTAAGGGGAGTATACAGTAAAGGAGTTCAGGAGAGGGATTTAGAGGAAATTAAGGCCAAGTTGCTGGATGAAGTTAATGGTATTGAAGATGTTCCGGCTAAGTTGATTCCGGTAGTAGGTCTTGTTTTGGATGAACTGGAGTATAAGCCTAACTTCTTTTTAGATCCTGCTCTAACAGCCCAGGAGCGTCAGGCAGCCAGGGATGCGGTGGCGCCAATTCAGGTGCGAGTACGGCAGGATGAAAAGATTGTGGGTATCGGTGATGTTGTCACGGCAGCCGATATTGAAGCCATGCAAAAATTGGGTCTGCTACGATCTACCTCGTCCTACAATAATGTAGTAGGGTTATCTCTTTTAGTGGCTATCTCCTTTGTTTTGCTTTTATTCTTTTTGAATCAATATAACAAACAGCTCCTGGCAAGGGAATCCCATTTTATTTTATTGGGTTTGCTGTTGATTTTAGGTTTTGCCTTGATTCGCGGAGTCAATGCAATTAACATTGGGGGTACCTCGGAAGTAGCCCAATTAGTGGGTTACTTGACACCTTTAGCGGCAATTACCATGCTAATCACAATTTTGTTTGGGGCCAGACTGGCCTTTTTCGTAGGTATGATTCTGGCCGTATTTACCGGCTTTGCCTCCTCTAATCAACTTCAGTTTGCGGTGGTGGCCTTTGTTAGTTCCATTATAGGGATTTATAGTGTTTCCCGCTTAAGCCAGCGTTCGGACCTGGCTAAGGCCAGCCTTTATATTATGTTGGCTAATATCATGACTGTTTTAGCCTTGGGCTTGGTACTAGACTATAGCTTTACCATGTTTTCGGTTGCCTTGCCCATGGGGATTTTTAACGGTGTTTTATCCTCGGTTTTAACTATCGGCTCTTTGCCTTTTTTTGAAACAGCCTTTAGTATAACAACCACCATTAGCCTGTTGGAACTGTCTAATCCAAACCAACCCATTTTGAAAAAGCTCTTAATGGAGGCGCCGGGAACTTATCACCATAGCATTTTAGTGGGTAATTTGGCTGAAGCTGCCGCTGACGCTGTCAAGGCGGATTCGCTGTTAGCCAGAGTAGGAGCCTATTATCATGATATTGGAAAGTTAAAAAGACCTTACTTTTTTGTGGAAAATCAGCTTTCTGCTGAAAACCCCCATGATAAATTAACACCCACCTTAAGTACTTTAATTATTCTGGCTCATATCAAGGATGGCTTGGAGTTGGCCAAAGAACAACGTCTGCCCCAGGTGGTAAAAGATTTTATCGGTCAACACCATGGCACAAGCCTGGTATCCTTTTTTCATACCAAGGCCTTAAACCAAGCCAATAATGATCGGGATGCGGTGCGGGAGGCAGATTTTAGATATGAGGGTCCAAAGCCTCAAACAAAGGAAACAGCTATTTTAATGCTGGCAGATTCGGTTGAAGCTGCTGTTCGCTCCTTGTCTAAATCGAATCCCAGCAAAATAGAAATGATGGTAAAAAAGGTGATCAAAGATAAATTAAATGATGGACAACTAGATGAATGCGATTTAACTTTTAAAGAGCTGGACACTATAGCCCAATCCTTTATCAAAGTGTTAAGCGGTTTTTTCCATGCCCGTATTGAGTATCCGGAACAAATGTTAAAAGAGGCTGAAAGGAGACATAAGGATGTCAATCAGCATAAGCAACCAGCAGGATAAGATCCCTTTTACCAGAGAGTTGGAGGAAACTATTTTAAAGGTTACGGAAATTGTTTTTGCTAGGGAGGCTATTCCCCCTAATTTGGAGTTAGCAATTGTGTTGAGTGATGACCGGGAAATTCGGAAATTAAACAGAGAGTACAGGGATATAGATAGCCCGACGGATGTGCTTTCCTTTGCCTACCGGTTGGACAGCCCCTGGGAGCCGGGTTATGATGATCTTTTTCCTGAGGAAGAAGCATTAGGGGATATTGTTATTTCCTTGGAAAGGGCAAAAGTCCAAGGGGAAGAATTCGGTCATTCTTTAGCCAGAGAGTTAGGTTTTTTAGTGGTTCATGGCCTGTACCATCTTTTAGGTTACGAACATCAAGATCCGGAGGGGGAAAAGCTAATGAGGGCCAAAGAAGAGGAAATCCTGTCTTTAGTAGGATTAGGTAGGTAAAAGATGTCCGGGGCAAAGAAAAACGGCTGGGCAAAAACCTTTCAATATGCACTAGTAGGCATTAAATGGGCTTTCTTGCATGAAAGGAACTTTAAAGTCCACCTTTTGGCGGCTTTTCTAGCAGTTGTTGTGGGTTTTGTTTTAAAAATATCGGTTATAGAATGGTGTTTATTAAGCCTCGCGATTTTTTTGGTCTTAACACTGGAAATGATCAATACTTCCTTAGAAAAAGTTGTTGACTTGGTGACTGACGAACAACACCCTCTGGCTAAAAGTGCAAAGGACATTGCGGCAGGAGCAGTATTATTAGCCGCCATTAACGCGGTTATCGTCGGTATCATTATTTTTGCCAAAAAAATAGCAGCATTAATTTGAGAATTAATTTTAATGATAGTAAACAGAGGAGATGGCAGATGGGTAATTTAAAAAAATATTTTTTAGCAGGAATTTTAACTATTCTGCCGGTAGCAGCCACTATTTATGTTTTAAACTGGCTGTTCCATATTGCAGACGGTTTTTCCGGGGACTTAGTGGCACTAATTACCGGCAACCGTATTAGGGGCCTTGGTTTGGTAGTTACCTTACTGGTGGTTTTGATTATTGGCTTTTTCACTACCAATGTGTTGGGGAGAACCCTAATAAGCTGGGCAGATAAGATGATTAACAGGATGCCTGTGGCAGGGGTTATTTACCGTACTATTAAACAAATTTTAGAAGCCTTTGGTGGGGAGAATAAAAGCTCCTTTCAAAAGGTGGTTTTAATCGAATACCCACGCAAGGGTATTTATGCCCTTGCCTTTGTGACGGGCGTCAGCAAAGGGGAGATAGAGACAAAAACCGATCAAAGGCTAGTTAATTTATTTGTGCCAACAACACCCAACCCAACCTCCGGCTTTTTGTTGCTGCTACCGGAAGAGGATCTTATTTACCTGGAAATGCCTGTAGAAGATGGCATTAAAATGATTATTTCAGGGGGAGTGCTGGTACCTCCCATGCCGGGGGAGAAAAAGACCGAGCTAAAGGTTGCCAGGGGCAGAAAGAAGTTAGCAGCTAAGTTAAAAGAAGTTAAAAAATAGTTGATGATATTCAATAGGCTTATATTACATTAACAGATAATCAAAGTAAGGGAGGCAAAGTAATGGATTATCAGGAACTGCTTTTAAGAGCTAAAGAGGCCCGTTTATTAGCCTATGCCCCCTATTCAAATTTTGCTGTCGGAGCAGCTCTTTTAACTAGCACCGGTGAAGTTTTTACCGGCTGTAACATAGAGAATGCTTCCTATGGCTTAACCATTTGTGCGGAAAGGGTGGCGGTAGCTAAAGCGGTGTCCACCGGTTTTAATGAGTTTCAAGGGATTGCTATTTATGCCGGGGGTGAAGACCCGGTTACTCCTTGCGGTGCCTGCCGTCAAGTTCTTTTGGAGTTTGGCGGTGAAACAGATGTTGTTATGGGGAATGCCCAAGGCGTTCAATTAATAATGAAGGTGAAAGAATTGTTGCCGGAAGCATTTGCGCTAGGCAGCGATTAATTTGAGGTGAAATTTTTGGAAAAATATCGCTCCGGCTTTATAGCCCTAGTAGGTAGGCCCAATGTGGGTAAATCTACCTTGCTAAATCGGTTTGTAGGCGAAAAAATTGCCATCATGTCAGATAAGGCCCAAACCACTCGTAATAAAATTCAGGGTGTTTACACCGACCAAGAGGCCCAAATAATTTTTATTGACACCCCAGGTATTCATAAGCCAAAGCATAAACTGGGACAATATATGCTGGATATAACTTATGATACCTTAGGGGAAGTGGATTGTATTGTCTATGTCTTTGATGTTGGCCAAAAATTCGGTAGCGGGGAGCAATTTATTTTAGGGCTTTTAAAAAAAGTAAATACCCCCGTGATTTTATTGTTAAATAAAATTGATTTGTTGCAAAAAGAGCAATTATTGCCCATTATTAAAGCTATGAGTGAGCAGTATTCTTTTGAGGAAATTATCCCCCTTTCCGCTAAAACAGGGGAGAACCTCAGCCATGTATTGGACATCTTAAAGAACTATTTGCCTCCAGGGCCCAAGTACTACCCGGAGGAAATGATCACGGACCAGCCGGAGATTTTTTTGATGGAGGAAATGATCAGAGAAAAGGTGTTGCATTTAACCCAAGAGGAAATACCTCATTCAGTGGCAGTAAAAATAGACAACTTAATTGAACGCCCGGAAAATACAATCTACTTGGCAGCAACTATTTATTTAGAAAGGGATTCCCAAAAGGGCATCCTAATAGGCAAAAAAGGACGGATGCTGAAGGAAATAGGCACCCTCAGTCGTTTAGAAATCGAGAAGCTATTGGGTAGTAAAATCTTTTTAGATCTACATATTAAAGTTAAACCAAATTGGAGACAAAAAGAAACGGAACTCCGTTCCTTGGGCTACGACAAAAGAGAACAATAAAGGAAAAGATCAGTGCCGCTTTTTAGGGTTGGCCGGGAACCAACCTTTCCTAACTCGTTCCTCCTGTTCAATAACCTCATGAATGCTCCACAAGCAAGAGAAGCCTACTACCCCAACGATAGCCGAAAAAGTCAGATGCTTAATGAATAGGGATAAAAAAATAAAAATCAAGCCCGAAACTAAAAAAACAGGCCAAACCTTTTTGCCAAGATAGTATTCCGCTTTTATAACAATAGGGTGAAAAATACCTATAATCAAAAAAGCGGACAGACCGATAATGATTCCTTGGTAATTCAAGTGCGTAACCCCCCGGTTTTTTTATTTAACTATATTATACCAGAAATTTAAAATGCCTGTTGCTTAATATTGGATATCCTTGTTTTCGGCCCCTTATATGGAGTAAACTAAATTTAGAAAGCGCAAATAAGGCGGTTTGATGATGAGTGAACAAGATTGGGAACAAGTCGAAGCGGAACCTTTTTTACCGGAGGCAAAGCCTCTGAATTATCTACAAGCTGATGCCCCCGACGAAGCAGACTTTGATGACGAGCCACAGATCAAATCAAGCTTAACCTGGAAGCTTGCGGCTTTTATTACAGCCCTGGCTTTTTTGCTAATGGTTCTACTTCCTGTTTATCAAGGGGCTAAAATGAAACACCCTCCGGCTGAATTATTTAGAGAATCAAGTGAGTTGAGTCGGCAATTTGAGACGGATATATTGAATGCCATTGTTAAAATTCAGGTTATTGCAGATAAAGCGGGTGTCAGTGCAGGAGGAGGAAAAACGGGCTCAGGCTTTAATGTGGGCCCTGAGGGAATAATTATCACCAACCATCATGTCATAGAGGATGCCGGTAAAATATCGGTAGTTTTTCCTGATGGGCAAAGATACGGTGCAAAAAATTGGATCAGTAGCCCAGAATTTGATTTGGCTATAATTCAGTTAGATAAAAAAGGGCTGCCTAGCCTGTCATTAAGCTTGGGTGAGCTTCCTGAGCCGGGGGACAGTTTATTGGTTATCGGCAACCCCCTTGGGTTTAATAACTTGGCGGTTGCAGGGGAACTAAAAGAGTATATCTTTTTAAAGGGGAAACTGATTCCTGTTTTGGGTATGGATTTACCGGTTTACCCGGGTAACAGCGGCAGCCCGGTTTTTGATCAAAAGGGGGAAGTGGTGGGTGTAGTTTTTGGCTACTTGGAGCGAGAGGTAAATGGTCAAACCGAAATCTTCGGTTTGGCAATTTCTATAAAAGAAATAACCCATTTACTTAACCAGTCAAGATAAAGTTATTAGCCTTGAATTTGTTCAAAAAATAGTGTTAAATAAATTAGAGATGAATATAAGCAGAAAAGAGTGAGGGAATGGAACTGGGTTTAATAGTAAATCCCATTGCAGGGATGGGCGGTAGAGTTGGACTGAAGGGAACAGATGGGCCGGAGGTGCTGGCTAAAGCAAGGGAGCTGGGTGCTAAACCTGAGGCTCCAAAAAAGACGATGGAAGCATTAAAAATATTGGAGCCGTTAAAGGAGCAATTAAAAATTTATACCTATCCCGGGGTGATGGGTGAGCAGGAGGCCAAAACTCTGGGCTTTAAAACTATCGTCCTGGGAGAGCAAAAAGAGATTACCCAAGATCAAGATACGGAAGCCGCAGCTAAAGAGATGCAGGAGTTGGGGGTAAAGCTGATTATGTTTGCCGGGGGAGATGGAACGGCCAGAAACATTCACAATGCCATCGGCGATTTAACGCCCGTAATCGGTATCCCCGCCGGGGTTAAAATACATTCCGGAGTCTATGCCACTCATCCTAAAAATGCCGGTAATATTGCTTTAAAATACCTTCAGGGTGAGACAATGGAGATCAAAGAAGTTGAAGTAATGGATATAGATGAAGAGGCTTTCAGAGAGGGACAAGTGGTAGCAAAATTATTTGGCTACTTAAAGGTGCCCCACGATGAGGAGATGCTACAGGTGATGAAGGACGGCACCATAGAATCTGACGGGGCCGCCTTAGAGGGTATAGCTTTTCGCTTGGTAGAAGAAATGGAAGCCAATCCGGAAGTGTTTTATATATTAGGTTCCGGAACATCTATCAGACCCGTCATGGAGGAGTTAAAGCTGCCAAATACACTTTTGGGAATAGATATTATAAAAAATAAGAAGCTTGTGGCACAGGATGTAAACGAAAAAGAGCTGCTGGATATTATCGGGAATTATCCGGCAAAACTGATTGTAACCGTTATCGGCGGTCAGGGCTATATCTTGGGTAGGGGTAATCAACAGCTAAGTCATGAAGTGATAAAAAAAGTAGGCAAGGAAAATATTATTATTGTCGCTACCAGAAGCAAGCTAAATTCTTTGGAAGGACGGCCCTTACTAGTGGATACCGGTGACCAGGAAACCAACTCCATGTTCAATGATTACCTAAAGGTAATGGTGGATTACAATACAGAAACAGTTTATAAAGCCCAAGGGTTATAATAAGACTGTAGATAAACCCAAGATCTAACAAGTCTTGGGTTTTTTATTTTGATTTTTTGCAAAATAAATCACAAGGCTGTTAAAAATATTACAAAGGTTAATAAAATAATATTTTATTAACCTTTCAGAACTTGCAATTCGCCTTTGAACGTGGTAAATTTTTACTTGGGCATTTTTTGGGTTAGCGTCTTATCTACCGATTAAAGCGGCAGCATAGAAACAGGTATGAATCGGTGGTTTAGTAACGCGGATATTTGTCGGAAACAGTGTTCTATGGCCCGGTAATGCTGCGTTTTTAAAATAAAAATTTTAAAGGAGGTAAATTATGAGCAAAATTTTAACTAAATTGCAGGGACTCCGCACAAAAGTGGTTTTATTCAGTTGGATTATTGTGTTGCTGGCTTGCGGTGTAGTGGCTTTTATCAGTATTAATAACGTCAGCAAAGCTTTAATAGATGAAGCCAATGAATCCATGTTGAAGGTTACAAAACAAGTTGCCCAGACAGTAGAACTACAAGTAAAGTCACGCATGTGGACTTTAGAATCAATTGCGGCCCGCAGTGTAATCAAAGGAGTTTTAGGGGATCGGGAATCCACCTTAGAAGAAAAACTAAAAAATTTGGATGGAGAGCTTAAAAGGCTAACGGATTTGGGTTTTTTACAACTGGCCCTTATAGATAAAAATGGTTTGGCCATGTTTCCCGATGGAAGCACGGTAGATTTACATGACAGGGAATTTTTTCAGGAAGCATTAAAAGGTAAGACGGCGGTTTCCAGTACCCTAAAAAGCCGTTTCGATGATTCAATTATTTTCGCCTATGCCACACCGGTATATCATTACGAAACCGGCGAGGTTGACAGCGTTGTTTTAGGAAATGTTGCAGGTAGTAAATTTAACGATCTTATCAGCCCCATTACATATGGACGCACTGGTTATGCCTTTGTTCTTGATGGCGAGGGTACTAATATTGCCCACAAAGATATCCAAAAGGTCCAGGATAGGGAAAGTATTATTGAACTGGCTAAAACTACCCCAGAATTAGGGGATTTAGCAAAAATGCATACTAAAATGATAGCAGGTGAAGAAGGGACAGGGAGTTATGTCTATAATGGTGAAAAGAGGTTGAGTGCTTATGCCCCGGTTGAAATTTCCGGTTGGACGGTAGCCTTAACTTGTCCCGAGGAGGAGGTATTAGAGCAAGTTAATGACACCAAAAGTGCCATATTAATTGCTTCTTTGGCTGTGATGGCCATTGCTTTATTGCTGGCTTTCTTTCTCTCCGGTCTAGTGGTTAATCCTATCAAAGAGCTGAACAAGGTTATTCAAAGACTGACTAAATATGATTTTACCTATGATAAAAATGACAAGGTTGCAAAAAACCTAAAAAGAAAAGACGAAATCGGTCAAATTAGCAACTCCTTGGCAACTATGCAAATGAATATTACTTCCCTAGTTCAACAAATAGGGAAGCAGGCTCAGAAATCCAGTTCAGGCAGTGAAGAATTAACTGCAGTGGCAGAAGAAATGACGGCACAGGGACAAAATATTAATGCGGCCGTAGAACAAATTGCGGCCGGCATGGAGCAAACCAGTGCTTCCGTGGAGGAAATTACAGCCTCAAGTATAGAGATAAAAAATGATGCCCATCATTTGAAGCTGGAAGCTGAAGAAGGTGCAGATAAGACCCGGGAAATTGAACAAAGAGCGGAACAGCTTAAAATGGCCGCTATCTCATCCAAGCAAGCAACTCAAGCTATTTATCAGCAAGAGCAATTAGCAATAAAAGATGCTATTGAAGAAACAAAAGTGGTAGATGATATCGCACGTATGACAGACGTGATTTCAGAGATAGCGGAGCAAACAAACTTGCTGGCGTTAAACGCTGCCATTGAGGCGGCCAGGGCCGGTGATCAGGGAAGGGGCTTTGCAGTGGTAGCGGAGGAGGTACGTAAATTAGCTGAACACTCCGCAAAAACTACAGGTGAAATCCAACAGGTGATCCAAAAGGTACGGTTGGCTGTTAATAAGTTGATCAGCAACACCGGGGATATCCTAGAATTTATGGATGATAAAGTAATGAGCGATTATGATATGCTAGAGAAAACAGGAGAGCAATATGCCACGGATGCCATATTTATGAAAAATCTAACGGACAACTTTGCTGAAACAGCTTCAAAAATGGCCTTATCTATGGATGAAATAAACATTGCCTTTGAAGGTATTTCCACCGCCATAGAGGAAACAACAATTTCCTCCCAAGAGATCGGCAATAACACCGGAGATATCAGCAAAGCCCTTGAAGAGGTAGCCAGAACCGCCTTCGGCCAATCAGAAATGGCAAAACAACTGAGTGATTTAATAGCTAAGTTTAAATACTAAAAAATAGTATTGTTACAAAATTAGGTATTTCCCATTAAAAATATCAAAGGGAGCCGTCTGTTTTTGCCTTAAAAAAGACGGCTCCTTTTATTTCTATTTCCTTGTGCAAACCATCACAAATATTAATAAAACTTAACAAATTCTTAATTAGGATTAAATAGTTTTTCAATGTGACCTTTGTTACAATTTACGCTAGCAAGATATTGTGGAATAAATGTATAGGGACTCTTTTAACAGGGGGGTGCAAATGTAAAAATATTTTTTTATGATTTAATAGGTTGGGGGTTTAGCTTTTAAGATTTGCGTCGTAGTGAAAGTAATTAAGAAGGAGGAATGAAAACACAATGAGTTCTTTCATTGAAAGTATTGGCAAAAAGAAAATCAGTCGGAGAAAGTTTTTGGTGGCCAGTGCAGCAAGTACGGCGGGTCTGGCTTTAATAGGGTGTAGCAGTAACACTCTTTCAAAGGTAAGCTCTGATATTGATAATGTTGCGGTTTCCGGTGAAGGCAAATGGGTCTCTGCAGCATGTTGGCACAATTGTGGTGCCCGTTGTGTTAATAAGGCATTAGTCCTTGATGGTGTAGTATTGCGTCAAAAAACCGATGATTCCCACCCCGATAGCCAAGAATATCCTCAGCAAAGGTCCTGTGTAAGGGGAAGATCACAGCAACAACAAATTTTTAATGCCGATCGTATTAAATACCCAATGAAAAGAAAACACTGGGAGCCGGGTGGAGGGGATAGGTCTCTACGTGGAAGAGATGAATGGGAGCGTATTTCTTGGGATGAGGCTTTGGATATTGTTGCCTCTGAAATTAAGAGGGCTAAGGAGAAGTACGGATCAAAATCTATTTTATCTTTTACGGCTATTCCGCCCGAGTTCAGCGGAAGTAGTGCTGTTTCAGGCAGCCAGGATCCTTCAAAGCCTGTTTTGCCTTCTACAGTGCACCCGGTTCCCAAGGTATTGAATGCTTATGGCGGAACATCTACCGTTTGGGACACAAGATCCTTAGGCGTTTATAAAATGCCATGGGAAAACATTGGACTTGTCATAAATCAGAGTGCGAATGACCGTATGGATTTATACAATTCGGATGTTGTTATTCTTTACGGAATTAATTCAGCGTGGTCTTTTGG
>Ga0265293_10006789_pt1 | contig 18025 bp, 15 predicted proteins | sample Munlanlewell138R_FD_192505 | JGI IMG/M metagenome (GOLD analysis project Ga0265293, IMG submission 192505) | Leachate microbial communities from a municipal landfill in Southern Ontario, Canada - Leachate well 138R | ecosystem: Engineered > Solid waste > Landfill > Unclassified | place: Canada...
CTATTAATACCCGTTTCATTAGGTTTCTGTCCTTTGTCTATTATCATATTAATCAATATTGTTGTAAGTTCTGATACAATATATCTTGAATTTTTACCCTCAGATAATATCTTGTCAACTTTATCTATGATTCCTGTTACATTATATGATATTACTTGATTTAATAATCCTATTAATTTTTCAGTATCTGTTTTTCCAACTATTAATTTAACTTTTTCAGATGTTAATACTTTTGTTTCTCCATCTACACATCTTTCTAGTATACTCAGTGCATCTCTAAGGCCTCCATCAGATAGGCTTGCTATTTCCTCAAGTGCTTCTTTATCATATTTTATATTTTCATTTTTTAGTACTATTTCTAATCGTTTCACAATATCTTCAATATTAAACTTTTTGAATTCAAATCTTATACATCTAGAACGTATTGTAGGCAAAAGTTTATGTTCTTCTGTTGTGGCAAGAATAAATATTACATTTTCAGGTGGTTCCTCTAGAGTTTTTAGTAAAGCATTAAATGCACTAGTAGAAAGCATATGCGCTTCATCTATGATATATATTTTATACTTAAGATTTGTTGTAGCATACATCACTTCTTGCCTTATTGCTCTTATATTTTCTACAGAGTTGTTTGAAGCCGCATCCATTTCAACAACATCTGTTGTTTCTCCACTTATTATTGATTTACATGATTTACATTCATTGCATGGGTTCCCATTCTTTGGTTCCAAACAATTTACAGCTCTAGAAAAGACCTTAGCTGTAGATGTTTTGCCTGTACCACGGCTTCCACTAAAGATATATGCATGCGATACTTTATTGTTTATTATTTGCTTTTTTAATATTTCAATTATATGTTCTTGTCCTACAACTTCTTCAAAGTCCATAGGCCTATATTTCCTATATAATGCAACATATGACATGTAATATCACCTCTTATTTTTAAATAAATATCGCCCAGGCACATAAGGTAGTATGCTTATTGCTGCTTCCTTCCAGATCTGACAAGGTTCACAGACACCTTATTGCCTAAGCGACTACACGTATTATATATCATAATACAAAAATAATCAATATTGATTTTTAGTATTTTACTTTAAATACTAAATCTTGTACATTTAATCTCTCAATTGTTGTTCCCTCTGTTATTACCTTTTCATTTGGGATTCTAATATCAAATTCACATTTATTGATTTTACCTTCTGGCTCAAATATTACTAAGTTATATCTTAGTCTGAATATTACTTCTGAAGCTTTCACACCCGCTATGTTTAGCATAGTTCCATCATGCCTAACTACTTTTATATCTTCTGGGATAGTAAAATCAGTTACAACATCTTTGTTTATTATATCCAGCTCTACTAAATATCCATTTTCTTGTTCATCTGCATATATATTAACTCTTTTGTTCTTTATTTCTTCATATTTATATGACAACTTATGATTTAATTGTTCAATATATATATTTATATCTTCCTTACCATTTACTCTTATCTTCTCTAAGTATATTTCTTTTATCTTAGTATTCTCCACTGATTGTATAAGTAGTGCCAGCTTATTATTTTGTGATATATCGAAAGTCCATTCTCCCTTTGTTTCCTCTTTTAAAATTGCAGAGCTCGTAAGCAATGCATCTGAAACACGAAACTTTCCTTGATTTATTTTAGAATTATTATTAAATATTAAATTGATTACTATTACAAGTATTGCTAACGATATTATAATAGTTACCATAGCAATAAAAATCTTTTTCTTATCCATATCTACACCCTTACCTTTATTTTGGTATTATACTATGATATGTATAATATTTCAACAACTTGAGTATATTTTAATAGGTGATCAATATGAATAACTTTCCAGAAGGTTTGGATTATCCGTTCTTAAATAGTTTTCAAAATGATAATTTAAATAATTGCGATCGCAACATTTTTGATGGACTAGATCTAAACAAATTATTAGTTATAATCCTATTAATTACTGGTAACCTTACAGTTGAAGCTATAACCGTTTACCCTAATGATTTTGCTGTAACACTTGGGACTTTTAGATTATAATGAGTTTTAAAAAATATGCTATTTACCTTGTTGTATATTTTTTTTGTATTTGTTATAATTAAATAGCATAGATTTATATATGCATTTAATAGTTGGAGGCAAAACATGAATATTTTAAATAATAGTTCTATAAATAGAAGGCGGCGTATTGTTAATTGATGACGATATTGGTATGATGGAAGCAATGAGAGTTGTATTAAAAAAATACAGCATTATGGTTACTCCATTTACAGAGCCAATTGCTGCTCTTGAGAACTTAAAGACCAATCCAAAAAAATATGATATTTTAATTATAAATTATTTAATGAATCCTGTTAGAGGAGATGAAATAGTTAAACTTGTTCGCGAATTTAATAACGAAATATATATTATTCTTATGTCAGGGCATAAAGAGTTAACTCCATCAATCGATGTGATGCGTTCACTTGATATACAAGCATATTTCGAAAAAAGTTCACGTATTGACCAATTAGTTTTATTAATAGAAAGCGGATTTAAATATATCGCTAGTATTGATAATATAAAAACAATGTCACGTACTATTGAACTCCATGCTGTGGAAATTGCAGATATTTTAAAAAACACTGTTGGTGCTAAAGACAATTATACCAAGTATCATTCTGATAGAGTTGCTTTGTATGCAAGAATGTTTGGTACATACTTAGGACTTAGCGAGGATGATTTAAATACTTTAGCGTTAGCTGCGCAATTCCATGACATAGGAAAAATTGGAATAGCAGATAATATACTTTTAAAAAACGGAAAATTAACAGAAAGTGAATATGAACACGTTAAATTACATACTACCATTGGTCCAAGTATTTTATCTTCCTCTGAGGTTTTCAAAAAATCTTTACCTCTTATAAAACATCATCATGAACAATACGATGGCAATGGTTATCCAGATGGTCTAAAAGGAGATGAGATACCTTATTTAGTTAGAATTCTTTCTATATGTGACACATTTGATGCTATTACTGGTGAAAGGCCATATAAAGAGGCTAAATCAATAGAGTTTGGTTTGGAAGAAATGGAAAAAAACATCGGAATACAATTTGACTCCGATTTAACTAAAAAGTTTATTAATTGTATAAATGAAAATATTGACGAAGTAAATAAAATACATAAATCATCTATAAGAAATGCTTAATATTTATAAACAATAAAAGGTCCAGTTTATATTACTGGACCTTTTTTACTTAAAAAAACCGAAATAAATAGAAGGAGTACAAGTAATTTTTATTACTTCTACTCCAACATTTGACATTGAGCCCTTTTTATATATTTATTATTAATCTTCTCCTTGAACGTTGCCTTCTCCACTTTCTATTGGATCAACTATTGGTGGTTCAATTACTGGTGGTTCATCTGGCACATCAGGTTTTGTTGGTTCTGCAGGTGCTACCGGCTTTGATTCTTTTTTAGTTCCAACCTTTACTATTTTAGATACTGATTTATATGTGTCTTTCGATAAAAATGTAGTTGATACTACTTTCCCATTCAATTTTTTAGTAATATATGCTTCTGAAACATATCCATTTGAACCATTTTGTGTAACAACTTGTTTCCCTTCTTGAAGCGTAGAATCATTAACATATTCTGTTTTATATGGTATTGTCGAAAGAGTCCTTGAACTTATGCTTACTTGATATTCATTTTCTTCTTTTGTTCCATATAAAGAAATAGTTAAGTTTCCTCCTAAATTTATACTAGTTGTTATTTTCACAGGATATTTTCTTGTGTTCTTAAACTTAAAGTCAATTGATGGGTGATAAATTGTTGCATCCCTACTGCCTGGAACATATCCTACTGGTAAACTATGTGCTCTTCTTTGTACTATCTCTAGATTTGAAAATAGCGCTACATTGTATAGTGTTGATACTGTTTGACATACGCCGCCGCCTACTTCTCTTGTTACTCTACCGCCAACAAATGTTGCAGCAGGTTTAAAACCTTGTGCTGCTGTTGCACCTCCTATTATAGCATTATATGAAAATGTTTCCCCTGGCATAAGTACTTTTCCGTTCAATAAATCCAATGATATTTTCAAATTATTTACTCTGTTTGAGTCTGCTGTACTAAAGTATGTAGTATATGATGTTATTTTATAATCATAAGCGTCCCATTTTAAATCTGTGGTTTTAACGCTTGGTTCTTTAACGTCAAGTTTATATTCTATTACTTTTCCTTCTACATTGTTTTCAGATTTATTTAATTGTTCTCTTAGTGTGTCTTTATTAAAGTCTAGGCCCACTTGATGTGGAACTAACTTAATTATCGTACTGGTCTTATCAATATATGCATCCTTAGGATCTTTTGATACCTCAGAATATACTATATCCACATCTAAAGCTTCTGGTTCTACAATAATAGTTTTAACCTTGTACTTGTTTTGTTTTGTTGTTAACGCACCTACAATATCCTTCTTAAAAACTTCTTCTTCTATTGATTCTCCAGATTTACCTTTTGTAATTATTAACTTGTATTCCTTTTCATCTAATATATAATTATCTTTTATTGCTTTATTGTCCAGGGATTCTTTGACTTCTTTGGCTATCTCTGACAATTTATTAACATTGTATTTATATATATAATTATATTCTTTCTTTTTTAATAGCGCTGATAGAATTTCAATATTGTTAATTATAATATTAGAATCTCTCCCAAATCCAAAAACTTCTTTTTCTGTTGCTACAATATCAATTTCAAGTTCAATATCTTCAGGTAATACTTTTATTATTTCTTCATTTTTTTGAAATATTGAAAGTTCAGCTTCTGAAACTTTTTCTTGTGTTTTTTTCAAATGTTCTTTTAATGATTCAATTGTCATTCCTGTAACAGATTCACCATTTAAATATACATTTTTATAAACAGTAGTGTTCAGTTTGTTTATAATTCCAATCGCTGCAAAAGAAATAACTAATGCTATTATTATACAAATTATAATAATTAGTAGTTTTTTGCTTTTTTTTGCTTTTATTTTTATTTCCGAAGATTTTTTAACTGCAATATCTGAATCTTTACTCATATTTGGTTTTCTTTTTGCTTTTTTTGATTCAGTTTTATTTATTATCTCTTCTGTTTTCTCATCAATATATATATCGCTATCTTCGACATATTCTTCATTATTTATCTTGTTTTTATCCTCTTGGTTCTCTTTCATAATTTCCCTCCCCGATAAGACACACTAATATTATCATATGACAATAACTTTTATCAACTATTTTTTAATATTATGCTATATTTTTACAACTTTTTTAACGTTCTGTTTTGTTTGTTTTTGTAATTCAATATCATTTTTTGTAATATTTTTTCTTCTTTTGTCTTTTTCTTTTTTTATTTTATCTTATTTTGTTATAATATCACTATCCTAATAACAGGAGGTGGTATTATGAGATCGTTTGATGAAAACAAAGATAGAGCATGCGTATGTGAACTTTCAACTAATGAAGGAATACTTTTTAAAAGTTTTGAAAATTCAAGCTTTTCTATTTTTGGAACCTTAACAAAAGAAAAAAAAATTTTATTAAAGTACACCGGAAAACTAGTTCCGGAAAGCGTGGAAGAACAGTGCAAATCTCCTAACATATATTTATATTATTGTTTTGATAATAATTGGGAAGAAAAGAAAATAGTTAATATGAGTATCTGCCACAATAAATCAACCTACTGCTATTCTATATCTATTCCTCAATGTGAATACTTAAATGTTGTCTTTACAACTAATGACGAGAAGTGGGATACCGATGAAACTTCATCATACAATTTAAAAACTCACTCTGATATGGAAAAATCCATTATACAGAGATATGGTTTGGACGCCACTCCTCCTATATTAAGTAACACTAGCACAACGATTAATACAATTTTAAAATCCAAGTTCCTTCAGTTTGTTAAGTCCTTTTTTTCAAATTTTAGTACCTTATTTCATTTTACTCTTTCAAAATAAATATATAACAAAATCAGAGTTTAATTTTCCTCTGATTTTGTTATCCTTGATTTTATTTTTTGTTTTTCAACCTTTAATAATTGCTCGTATAGTTTAATTTCTCTTTCTGAAAGTTCCTCCGGCATTACTATATTTATTTCTATTATTAGGTTACCTCTTGTAGTTTGATTGACTATATAACCTTTTGATTGAATTTCTATAGTATCACCCGTCTTGCTTTTTATGGGTATGTCTATTGATATCTTCTCTCCAAAAACTTTCAATAAGATTTTATCTCCTATTATTGCTTGTACAGGAGTTACATCTAATACAATGTGAATATCTGAACCTTCTAATCTAAGTATTGAATGAGGTCTAAGTTTTACAAGAATTATTAGATCTCCGTTTTTCCCTCCGTTTTTACCCGGTTTCCCAAGCCCCGAAAGCCTTATTTTTTCTCCATCTCTTATCCCCATAGGAACGTTTACGCTATAATTTTTTAAGCTACCTCTTGTAGTTTTAAATGATATTTTTTTCTCCGCACCAAAAAAACCTTCTTCTAATGTAACATATAATGTTGTTTCAATGTTTTCACCTTTTTTTGGTTCTTTTGTAAGGTCAATCTTTTCTTTTATATCATCTTTAACATTTTCAGCTACAGAAATAACTTTATCTCTTGTATCTCTGCTAAATCCCAGTATAGTACTCATAAGTTCACTTACAACATTACCACTTAGGTTTTTATTTTCTTGATTCAATACATTTAATTCTACACTTCCATAACCATACCTTGCTACCTGTTTGTCATATTTTTTCTTTTTGTCTTTATCCATCAATATGTTATATGCTTCATTTAAATCTTTAAATATGTTTTCGGCTTCTTCATTATTTATATTTGCATCAGGATGATACTTTTTAGCGAGTTTTCTATATTTAATTTTTATTTCTTCCTGCGAGGATTTCTTATTAACTCCAAGCAGTTTATAATAATCTTTTTGTTTCATGTTTACCTCTTTACTACTTCAATTATTACCTTTAGGTTTGTCCTTTGCACATTATATCATAGTTATATATTTTTTCAATAATTTATATGAATTTTGCAAATGTAAACTAGAAGATTTATACCATCGTATAATCTTTTAAATAACTTGCGCTGTTGTTTTTAGGTGTCAATTTTACTTACTTTCCCTTGATTTTTCTTGTTTTTTCATATATAATAACTTTTATGTAGGAGGAAATTATGGACGAAAATAATATCTTAGATGAAGGGAAAATTATCCCTGTAAATATTGAAGAAGAAATGAAAAAATCGTATATAGATTACGCTATGAGTGTTATCGTATCTCGTGCACTACCTGATGTTAGAGATGGCTTAAAACCTGTTCATAGAAGAATATTATATGTTATGAGTGAGCTTGCTTTATGGCCTGAAAAAGCATACAGAAAATGTGCTGGTATTGTTGGAGATGTTCTTGGCAATTATCACCCACACGGTGATGCCTCTGTTTATGATGCATTAGTTCGTTTGGCACAAGATTTTTCCATGAGATATCCGCTTGTAAATGGCCATGGTAACTTCGGCTCCGTTGATAACGATCCACCAGCTGCCATGAGGTACACAGAAGCAAAATTATATAAAATGTCTGTGGAAATGCTTACCGATATAGATAAAGATACTGTTGATTACAAACCAAATTATGATGAAAGACTACTAGAACCTAGTGTTCTACCCGCTAAGTATCCTAACTTGCTAGTGAATGGTTCTTATGGTATAGCTGTTGGTATGGCGTGTAATATACCACCACATAATTTAACTGAAGTAATTAATGGAACGTGTGCAATGATTGATAATCCAGATATATCTACGGATGAACTTATTGGTCACATAAAAGGTCCTGACTTCCCAACAGCAGGTATTATTGTTGGCAAATCGGGAATTAAACAAGCTTATGAAACCGGAAGAGGGAAAATTTGTTTAAGAGGAAAAGCAGAAATCGAAGAAGATCATAAAGGTAGATACAAAATTATCATTTCTGAAATCCCATATCAAGTAAACAAAGCTGCAATGGTAGAAAACATTGCAAAATTAGTACAAGAAAAAGTAATTGTTGGAATTTCTGATTTAAGAGACGAATCAGACAGAACAGGGCTACGTGTAGTAGTTGAACTTAAACGTGATGCTAATCCTAATGTTGTTCTTAATTTATTGTATAAACATACACAACTTCAAGGAACCTTTGGTATTCTATTATTAGCTCTTGTAAATAACCAACCAAAAGTTTTGTCATTAAAAGAAATTCTATTTCATTACATTGAACATAGAAAAGTAATAGTTACTAGAAGAACTAAGTATGAACTTTCAAAAGCAGAAGCAAGACAACATATATTAGAAGGGCTTAGAATTGCTCTTGATCATATAGATGCAATAATTAAAATTATTCGTGCTTCAAAGGATGACAATGTAGCAAAAATTTCATTGATGGAAAATTTTAATCTATCTGAGATTCAAGCAAATGCTATTTTAGAAATGAGACTTCGTACATTAACAGGATTACAAAGAGGAAAAATCGAAGACGAATACAATGCTTTAGTTGCATTAATACATAATTTACGTTCAATCCTTGAAAACGAGCAATTAGTTCTTAATATAATTAAAGAAGAGCTTCTTGAAGTTAAGAAATCCTATGGAGACGAAAGAAGAACTGCAATAATACATGGAGAAAGTGATATTGAAATAGAAAGTTTAATAAAAGAAGAAGCTAATGTTGTTACAATTACTCACTTTGGTTATATTAAAAGAATTGCTACAGATGTATATAAGAGCCAAAAAAGAGGTGGTAAAGGTGTTACTGCTATGAACACTAGAGAAGATGATTTTATAGAACATCTATTTGAAACATCTACACATGACTATATTATGTTCTTTACTAACACTGGAAAGGTATATAGACTTAAGGCTTATGAACTTCCTGAATCATCTAGACAAGCTAAAGGAACTGCTATTGTTAACTTATTACAACTTGCTCCTGATGAAAAAATAGCAGCAGTTATTCCTGTTAGTAGTTTTGAATCTGAAAATTATGTTTTAATGGCTACAAAAAACGGACTTGTTAAGAAAACTTCTCTTTCTGAATATTCGAATATTAGGAAAACAGGTATACAAGGTATAACATTAAAAAATGAAGATGAACTTATCGATGTCCGCATCACATCTGGAGATTATAATATTGTGCTTGTTACTCGTTCTGGACTATCTATTAGATTTAACGAATCAGATGTAAGATCTGTTGGAAGAACATCTATGGGTGTTAAAGGAATTACTCTAAAAAAAGATGACTATGTAATTGGGATGGAACCTATTATAGATGAAAACGGATGTATTCTAGCTATAACCGAAAATGGATTTGGCAAACGTACCGCAGTAGATGAATACAGAGCTCAAACAAGAGCTGGTAAAGGTATTTTAACTTATAAAACTACGGAAAAAACGGGACATATTATTGGAGTTAAAATAGTTGATGATGATGATGATATTATGATTATAACCGATACCGGTATTGTAATACGAATTAAAGCTAAAGATATTAGCATTCTCGGAAGAAACACTCAGGGTGTAACTTTAATGAGAACTTCAGATGGAGGCAAAGTTGTAAATATAGCAAAAATAGCTCCAGATGAAGATGAGGTTCCCGAAGAAAATGGACAACAAGAGATAAATTAATAGACAAAAACGGTGGATACATAACTGTACCCACTGTTTTTTTATATAATATTTTAATTAGTCTGATATTTTCCTTTTCTTGAACCTTATATCATCACCTATAAACTTACATATAATATAATTCCCTATTAACCTTGACATTACTCTTTCATCATACTCCTCACTTAATTCATTTAACATTAAGTTTGTAGATATTATAGTCTTTTTATTCTTTAACAATCTTGTATTAATTATATTAAATAATTCTGTGAATCTATTGTTGTTTAATGTTTCAGTGCCAAGATCATCTATTATTAATACATCCGCATCAAAAATGGCATTGTATTTCTGCTTATTTTTAGAATTATTATCATAACTATATTTAGCTTCCATTGCCATGTCCATTAGTAACGGTGCTGTTTGATAAATAACTGTATATCCTTTATTTATTAAATCATATGCAATACAATTACTCATAAATGTTTTTCCTGTTCCTGTATTCCCTACAAACAATAGACTTTTTTGATTCTTATCATGTATGTTGTCACAAAATTTTTGGGCTATAGTTTTTATCTTTTCAATGTTTTCCCTAGGTGAACATTCACTTTTATATTTTACCTTGTTTTTTTTATCTGAATAATATCCAATATCAAAGGTGTTAAAATTTTCTTCTTCTATTTTTAAAATATTATATTGTTTATATGTTTTATTTACCAATTTTTGTATAAAACATTTACAATGTTTTTCTTCCCCTTTTATTAACATACGTCCTGTATCATCACATAATTTACATTCATATTGAGGAGTTAAATAGTCTTTATCATATCCTGATTTTTTTAATAGTTTATCTATTTTGTTTTGCATTTCTTCAATTTTAAGTTTCATGTTTTCTTCTGCTATTTCTTTTTCTACACCTTTTTGAGATAAAATTTCTCTAGCAAAATCAATTGCAATTTTACTCTTTTCTTTTTCAAGCTTAGCATATTCAGGCAAGTCTTTTTCTAATTGCCTTTTTCTAAATTTTGCTTCATTTTCACTTGTTTGTTTTTTAATAATATATTGTCTTTCTATTTCCTTATATGTTTCAGGATTCATCTATTTACTCCTTGATTTAAATATTATCATAATACGATTCTAAATCGTCATATTTTCTTTGCTCATATTTCTTATGTTTTAAATTAGACTGTCCCTTATTTGGGGCTTTATTTATCATTTGCTTAGTTATTTTTCCATCCTCTTCAAGTATTTCAGATGTTGTTTTATATCCTTTTTCATTCCAACTTTTAATAATTGCATTTGCATAATTAAGAGTAGGATTTGTTGTTTTTTGTACAGTCTTTTTAAGTGCTATCTCAATTATTTCAAAATCATATTTATATTCATTTATCCATCTTTGAATATGTTCTTCTTCGTATTCTGTTAAATTTCTCGAAAGTCTAAGTACTCTTTTTATTTTGTTTTTAATTTTATTCATTTTATCTTGTTTTTCTAAGAAATTTTCTAATTGTTCAAATGTTTTAACTTTACCCTTATACCATGTCTCTGCAACTTTAAATACATAGTTCTTGCGTAGAGCATTTCTTTCCTGACAATACTGAAACAATGCTATCATAACATCTTCATCAAAAACATATTTTTCAAACAATGTACTAATATCAACATACCATCCTAAAGTCATTATTCCTTGAAAGAAGGTTTCATTTATAGCTGAAGCTGCAGCTATTCTTTTTTTCTCAAGTTCTGTTTTTCTACTATCAGATTTTGGCTTAAGTTTTGGAATATATGTTTTATTTAATTCTTGTTCTTTTATATCCTTAATAATATATCCATCTTCTGTTTTAATAAGAAGTTCTTCTTCTTCTAGTTGTTTTATTGCTTTTTCATATTCTACTTTCCTAACACCTATATTTTTTGCTATTTGTTCTCCTGAAATATTAATTTGATTCTTAGACACAAATTTTATATACAAATATATCTTTAAAGCATGCTCTTCTAGACCAACCATATAATTTGATATAAACAAGTCTGGAATTAGAACATCTGACATCTCTATTTTTACTTTTTCTACATATTTCATATATTACTCCCAATTTCCTTACTTTAAATTGTTTTTATTATATCACTTCTTTGTTAGTTTTACAATATGATAAAATTTCGAACTAATTTGTTTCTTCAGTCTATTTCTTTTTATATTTCTTATAATTTGCACATCTGAATTACCATATAATTCACATGTATATAACTTAGGAAGGATCATGTAATTTATTATATCTTTTATAACTAGCATGACGTTTTCTTCCTTAGATATTAAAATATATACTCCTATTAATGGAATAGTAGATATTAATATAATATATACTAATTGTAATATTGGAACTCTAAACAAATTTAATATCGTATAAAGTATAAAAACATATAAGATGCATAAAAACAAAAACTGATAATCTATTATCCCTTTCCATTTTTTAGGATTATGGATTAGCATATCTTATTTACCTCCTTAAAATATTTTTCTATCAACACTATGATTATAATCTGTTATCTTACCAAAAATCTCCTGTATGAATTGGTTCATTTTATATAACAAATATATAGTTCCAACAATTATTATTTTAAACCAATCTCCACTTTGTTCTTTAAAGGAAATGGGAATTATCAGTAATACCAATACTATCCATTGAAAGCATAAATTTATTATCATCATTCTAATCCAGGATTTAAATATACCTTTGGTTACATCAGAACAGGCAAACATTATTGCCAGTGGTGAAATTATAATTCCAAATATTATTGTTACATATCGAACAGCATAATTAATTACTAATGTTATTGCACCAAACGATATAAATCCTTTTATAATCCCATCTAAGCTCACATTATCTTTTTCCATATGTTCTTCCAGATTTATAACTATCTCGTTAAAAGCTTTAAAGTTTATTTCTTTATTAGTTATCTGCTTTCCTGCTATTTTTATGCTTTCTGTAAATGCATTATTTAGCGATAATACAGTATCACATAAAAAGAAACTATTTGTAGCTAAAACCATGCAAATTATTACCTTAATAGAAAATCGATATATGTTCTCTGGTGCTTTTCCGTGTATACATACTAACTAGTTTCAGTATGATATATGTTACTGAATAAAACAATAGTAGTGATGTAGCAATAACAATTATGCTTCCGCTTTTATCTGGTTCCATTATATTATTGATCGGTTCTTGTTTCATAATATCAGGAGATATTATAAGTAAACGATCTAATATATCATATATCTTTCCTTCTATAGATTTATATATTTTTTCTAAAACTATGTTTATATTTTGTAGTATATCTCCTTGCATCTTATACAAGGGCCTCTATAAATTTAATTATTAGATCAAGAAGTAAAATTATGAAATAACAAAAGATAGCATTGATTATTACCCTTTTACCTATAATCATCTTTTCTTCATCTCCAAAACTAAGTTTTCTTATCATAACACCTGTTGCTATAGATACCGCTGCTGCTGGACCTGCCAACTTCACCATATATTCTTTAATTTTCTTTAGTATAGTGTTGAGTTTATTAACAAGTGTAGGTGTCTTATTTGTTGTAGTTGCAAAACAAGTATTTGTTAATATTATAAACGCTATTACTAATAGTATTATTATAATTATCCATCTATATGATTTTTTATTAATCATCTTATTCGTTTCCATATTTTATGTACCCCCTATTAAATGTTATTTTTTTAGCATTTAGCATTGCTCCATTTTTAGATAAATATATAACTGCTTCAAAAGCTTTTAATTCTCTAGAGAAAAAATTCGAATCAAATATATAATCTTTGTTTTCACTATAACTTATTGTTTCAGTTATACTCGCTTTTTTATTTATAAAACCAGCAGTTAAGCTTACCTTTGATTCTTGTGCTCCTTCAGCAATAGCTTTTGTTTCTAATATTTTTTTCTCTTTCCCTAACTGCTTTAATATTTCTTCCACTGTGTAATTATCATCACTTCTAAACCAAATTTTATTAACTAAGTTTTGAATTATTACATTTGTTGCCTGTTCATTTTTCAATGTATTTCTTAATGAAGAATAACTTTGCATACTATATATGTTTATACTTTTAGCTTCTCTAGATAAAGATAAAAAATGTGCATCTTGTTCATTTGCAAATTCTTGATATTCATCATTAATGTTAAAACTTTTTACTGGGCAATATATAGTTTCCAATGCTTTACTCTGATAATCAAGCTTTAGAAATGTTGCTAGTATTTTTGCAAGCATATAGTTTTTACTCATATTTATAGATAAAATTATGATTTCTTTTGAATTGTTATTTAAATTAATTTTTATTGTATTATCACCACTTTTACCAAATTTATTAAATATTTGATATTCAGTTACAAATGGAATTGTTATTCTAGATATTTCAGATTTTATTATTGATAAAATTTTAGAATCAAGATTTAAAAATTCTTTCGAAAAAAACATTATGATATTAGTTAGTTCATGGGCCTCTTTATCTGTTGGTACTTTATTAAACATATTGGTTCGTATTTCATTAATTTTGGCATTCAAATAACTTTCATCAGTAACAAGCTTATGTATTTCGTTAAAGTCTACCTTTTGCTGATTGTAGTATCTAATTAAAATTATTAAATTAAGAAGTGTATTTTCAACCTTGTCTAACCAATATGAATCACTATTATTTGAAGGGGATATTAGTTCAATTGCTTTTCTTATTCTGCTTGCAAGTTCCATCGCTGTTAAATTCGTATCTAAAGGATTATATTTTTCTTTATTAGCTTCTGAAATTATTCTTATATTCTTTTCTTTTTTATAATGCCTTGCTATGTTTTCCACAGTATCCACATAATTGCCCTTAATGTCTAATATAACTCCTGGTACTTCATTTTTTATCATGTGTTCACAAAAAGTATTGATTGCTCCACTTGTTTTTCCTGTTCCAATACTTCCAGTTATTAGTATGTTCTTATATAAATCATCATCTAAAATATATACATTATCTTCTGAATTAGTTTTCCCTAAATATAGCCCTTCTTCAATTACTACTACTTTTGATTTGTTTTCATTTACTTTTTGGAATATACAAATTATCTTGTTTGTAATTATTGCTGTAAAAATGATGTTTAATAAAATGTAAACACTTTTAAATACTTCCCAATAGTTCTCGAATGTTGATACAAGCTCTATCTTTTTATACCCAATATTCAATACAACAAAGTTTGAAAACAGAATATCTTTAAAAATAATCAATATTAAGATTAAATTAATAAACAAAGATATTATCATTATCGTAATTTTTTTACAATTATATTTTTTTATAATTGTTTTATTTAAACCTTTATTCTTTAAATCAACATATCTTTTTAATCTTGTCCCAGATTTTCTAAAAAACATTTTTGTATTAAATATTTGAGAAACATATAGGTAATCTATAGCAAAATATATTATAGCTGTTATAAAAAAAGCAATAACCAAATTAACACCCCTCACGAATATAACATTTTTTTAAAAACAACAACTAGCCTTTTTTCATTTTCTATCAAATCTCGACTTGAATTTTTAATTCTACATTCTTTTTATTTTATATTATTAAAAGATATTGCTTATGATTGACATTTTTACATATTTCATGTAACATGAAACATATAAATTCTTAAATACTAAAGAAAATAAGAGGGGATAATATGGTAAATAAAAATACAATCATTGCTATTGTTTTAATTGTTATAGCATTAGGGTTAATACTTCTGGGAGTCTTTATTACATTAAACAGCTCCGTTAATGATGACGCGTCTGAATTCTCAGATAAGCTATATGTCATTGAATTTAATGGCAAATATGGAGTTATGAATGCAAAAGGAAAGATCATTGCTCAAACAGCATTTGACCAAATCGGAAGGGTAAATGATACTTTATATTTAAAATCAGAAACAACTAGCCTTTTATATGATTTGAAAACTAATAAAACAATAGATTTAGAAGGTTTAGAAACTAGTTTTTCATATGTAAAAGGACCTAATGGTTTTGAGGACAAATATATACTAAGTTATGGTGAATCCGAGGATAATTCAATTTATAGAATTATAGATTCAGAAGGTAAAAGAATATCAAACAATGATTTCTCTTCCATATCTGCAGCATACAAGTATCTTAATATTATAAATGATGATAACTTTATTCCTTTAGACTCAAAAAGAAGTTCTATCGGTTCTTACAATGTAAAAAGCACATTATCATATCCAACTGTCGATGGCAAAACCCAATATATTGTTTCCAACGTTGATTCAACAAATATTAATAAAAAGTATGGAATTGTTGACGAAAACAACAAACAAATTGTTGAAGTAACATTTGACAGTATAGAGCAAATGAAAGATTCTAGTAGAGCATGCATTGCTAAGAAAGAAGATTCTCATTATGTAATACTATATAATGGAACTATAATAGAAACAGAAGAAGGATTTGAATTCGATTACATAGAAGATAGCTATATTGTACAAAAAAGAGGACAAACAGCAAATAAAATATATAATCTTGATGGAGATGTTGTTGTAGACAAAATATTTACTTATCCAGCAAAAATTGTTACACTAAATGGTATGTCAACAAAGTATTTATTAATGATAAATGAAAAAACTCAATTATGGCACATGTATGACCTAAATACAACTAAAAAAATAGACACCACTTTTAGTAATCTCTTAGTTGATTATTTATATGATAAAGATCCTAATGTTATAAATACTTCATTTATATATAAATCAAACTCTCTAATTGGTGTTGATGTAGAAACATTTAAAACATTCCCAATAAAAATAGAGAACAATGTAATTGCTCCTTTAGAGTCAGGATTAATTTTAAGTGTTAGTGGTATGCAAGTTTCTAATTAATTATATGAATAAACAAATCGTTAGTTTATGATAACTAACGATTTGTTTTTATTTGGAGCAGTTTGCAAGGACATTTACAAACATTTATCTCTTTAAAGTAAGTTGTTTTTTCAACTTGTATATTAAGTATACTATATTTAACCAAAAATTGGAACACCTTTTTTATTGTAACCTTTCGTGGAATTTTTTATTTATTGAAAGTTATACTTTTATACTTTAATTATTATATTAAAAAAGATAGATTTTTGATATCTATCTTACAAATTAATTATATTTTTTCTTTTTGTTTAAGAACAATGTGCACCCAAGTATTCCTATTATTGAAATACTTCCTATTAAGATAGAAGTTATTATTCCATCTCCTGTTTTAGGATTTTCTACTAGCCCAACTTGGCTATTTGCTATTACAAACGAAGTTGTTATTTCTCCATTATCTTTTGTAGTTATTTTTAAATTGTATGTTCCATTTTTTAACGTTTTTAAGAAACTATCTTTTAATTTAATTGTAACATCAGTAGTTCCTAGTTCGAAGAATTCTTCATTTAATAATTCATTATTAATATAAACTTTATCTAAATTAGTTATTGTTGTATCTTCGATTGTTAATAACAAATCAGTATCAGTTCCAACTGTATATGTCATATCCTTACTGCTATTATCAAAATTATATGTTATTTCTTCAACTTCTACTGCAATAGCCATATCTTTTGTGATATTAGTTAATGTTATATTATTACTTGTAAGTGGTAATGTTTGTTCCACATTATCTACTTTTACAGATGTTAGTCTATATCCACTATTAGCAGTTATTGTTATTGTTTTATTATCGCCATATTCTACACCAATAGGTGATGTTGGACTGATAGTTACATTATCACCAGTTATTGTTATAGTATAAGGTATTTTTTCAAATATTACATTAACTTTTACTGCATAATCAGGCATTGTAAATGTCTTATTTGTACTATTATAACTTACTGAAGCAGTTATATCTTCATCATTACTTGCATTTAATATTTTTACTTCTTTTAATTGATATCCTGTACTTGGTGTTATTGATGATATCGTTATTGTTTCTCCGCTATCAGCACTTGCTTTATTTAAAGCAAATGTTCCATTCGATTCAATCTTTGTTATGTCGTGTGCTGTGATAGGTATTAATTCAAATGATGGAGTCAGTGTTAATGTAGCCGCTGCTACAGTTCCTATAGTAAAACTATATGTGTTTCCATCTAATACTATATTACTACCATTAAAAGCATTATATAATTTTGCTTTATAACCAGCATCAGGTAAAAATGTTATTACTATTTCATCTCCTTGATCAACTTCAAACAAGTTTGTATTAACTGATACTCCGTTTTGTGTTACAGTTACATCTCCGTGTGTATACTCAAAGGTTGAGCCATTAATTGTTGACGTTCCTCCTAACGTTAC
>Ga0265293_10006790_pt1 | contig 18023 bp, 16 predicted proteins | sample Munlanlewell138R_FD_192505 | JGI IMG/M metagenome (GOLD analysis project Ga0265293, IMG submission 192505) | Leachate microbial communities from a municipal landfill in Southern Ontario, Canada - Leachate well 138R | ecosystem: Engineered > Solid waste > Landfill > Unclassified | place: Canada...
TTTAATCATGAAAAGAACACTATTATTAGTTGCTGCTCTAATTCTTGGAGCAACAAGTGCAAATGCACAAAGATTCGTTTCAGCTGATGGTAAAACACCAGTTAAAGCGACTGCAACCAAAGCAAACTTTGAGAATGCTAAGGTTAACAAAATCAACAACAAATCAAATGCAAAAACTGCTGCTTTAACTGTTGATTTCGATATTCCTACTGAATACACTGCAAAAGCATTAGCTGGTCATACAGCTGGAGCTAAAGGTACTTTTGCTCGTTTTGATACTGTAACAACTAATGCAGCATGGTTTGCAACTAATTACCCAATTGTTAACAATTGGTTTGGAATGGCAAACAATGGATTCTATTACTTTACAACTGCAGTTGGTGCAGGTATTGGAAATGGATTTATGTTAGTATCTCCTTACGACCAATTTTCTGCAGATGGACAACAAAACAGTTCTGTAACTAATACAGCTGTTGAATTAACTTCTCCAGTTGCTACAACAGGTTGGAATGTTGTTGACGTTGAATTCAACCAATACACTCAACGTTTCAATTATGATAAGTATTTTATCGATTGGAGTACTTCTCCAACCTTTGCTACTTACGACTCTATTGAATTCAATGTAAAAGGAGTTGAATTAAATTCTAATGAAGCAGCAAGAAACAGAAAAAGAGTAACTCTTCCTAAGGCTTCTACTATAGATCAAACAGCACTTTATATTCGTTTACGTTATGCAGAATACAATTCAACAACTACAGCCCCATCTGGATATATGTGGATTTTAGATAGTGTAACAGTTGATAATGGACCAGAAGCTCGTTTAGATGTTGTTGCTTCTAACCATGTATATAATGCATATCACGTAGTTCCTAAAGATTACCCTCTTGACACAATGTTATTCGTTGCAACAGTAAGCAATACTGGTGGTGACACATTAACAAATGTATTTGCACAAGAAAGGATTCATTCAATTGATGATATTTCTGTAACTCCTTATACATATACTTTTATTAAAGAAAACAGAAATAATCCAAACTGGTGGAATATTAATTTTATATCTGACACAGCTTATATTCAAGATCCATTAACTTTAGCTCCTGGAAAATCACATGTTATGGTCGCTGCAGTATCTTCAAATTTATATAGTGGTACAGCTGGATATCATATGGTTTCTACAGGTGTAAACTATGCTCATAATGGAGTTGATGCTCTTCAAGCAATTGATACTATTTTCTATGAAGTTCAAGATGTAGATCCATTACATACTGATTACAGTTCAATGCGTTGGGCTGCTGACTACAATATGTTATTCGAAGGAGTTTCTGCTTCTTATGGTAAAATATCTCAAAACATCGTAACAGACGACTGTCCTTCAAAGTTCTCTGCTGGATTTGAAGTATGTACTCGTTTCATTCCTTCTATAGACCTTAGTACAAAAGATTGGTTCTTCAAAGGTATCGAAGTTGTACCTGCTGTTGACTCATGCGAAGCTGGAATTAGAATTCAAGGTTCATTAAAGAAAATTAATTGGGCAAACTTCCCTGGTTGGGACTTAGCAGTTCAAACAGTAGCAATAACTAATCCTCATACACTTTCAAATAGTGAATTAAATAATGGTTTATTTACAGATGCTACTACTCCTTACGAAAGAACAAGAAACTTCAATACTATTTTCTTACCTTTAACTACTCCTAATATTATGGTTGATACTAACGCATGGTATTATGCTTGTTATAAATTATTAGATGATGGTATGTTCTTAGTTGGAAATGATTCTAAAAACAGAGCATATACTTTCAATCCTGATGATATTCATTCTGTAATCGTTAATACTCCTGGTTTTACAAATTATTCTTGGGGTGATATGTTCGGTAGTTGGTTAAGTAGCAACTCTACTCCAATGGTTAGAACATTTGTTTCAAAAAATCTTGATAATATCAACGAAGTATCTTCTTCTGTATTTAACGTAAATGCATATCCTAATCCTGCTCAAAACGAAACAAGTATTGAGTACACTTTAGGAACAAGCGGAAACGTTGTTATCACTATTAATGATATCACAGGTAGAGAAGTTATCAGAATGGAACAAGGAAACCAAACTGCAAACTCTTCAAAGAGAGTTTCTATCAATACTTCTAACCTTTCTAATGGAGCTTATTTCTATAACGTAATTGTTAATGGAGTTAAGCAAACTAACAAACTTATTATCAACAAATAATCGATTATAAAAATAATTTTATAATTCTTATTTTAAAAGAGTCTGCTATTTATAGCAGGCTCTTTTTGTTTTATTTGCAATAAATATTATTGTGTTTTCGTTTTAAATTTGTAATTTTGTCGCTTGTCTTTTGTCTAAACAAAGATAAGCGAACATTTAAAAGAATATAATTAATAACGAATGAAGAGATTGAATCTAAAATTTATTGCAGTGATTGCATTAATGGTATTTATAAGCATTAATAGCTTTGCAATACCTGCTTTACAAAAGAAACAAACCATTAAACAAATTAATGGGAAAGAATTAACCTTTACCCTAAAAGGAGATGAAAGCATTAATTGGGCTATGTCCATAGATAGTTATACCCTTATACATAATAGAGAAGGGAATTTCGTTTACGCCCAATTATCAGAAAATGGGGATTTAGTCCCTTCTAATTTCCTTGCAGTAAATCCAGAACACAGAACAGAAGAAGAAAAGACATTTCTAAGCACGTTACCTTATAATTTATTCTTTAGTGAGAATCAAATTAAGGAAATGAAAGAGAACTTTAAGCTATCAGCTAATGGTAGTAATACAGATAAGTTTCCTACAGTTGGGCAAACAAAGCTATTAGTAATACTTGTAGAGTTTAGCGACAAAGCTTTTACTTTCCCTCAAACTAATTTTGATAATATGTGTAACCAAATTGGTTATAATTATAATGGTGCTACTGGTAGTGCTAAGGAATATTTCTATGACAATTCATCTGGCAGAATGGATGCTGAGTTCGATGTTGTAGGACCAGTAACTCTACCTAATACATCTCTTTACTATGCAGGAAATAGCATGCAGAACATGTCTGCATTTGTAAACACAGCAATTACTCTTGCTGACCCACTTGTCGATTATGCAGATTACGATAATGATAATGACGGAGTAGTGGATAATGTACATTTTATTTTTGCAGGCACTCCCAAATCCTCAACAGGTAATAATGATGAGATTTGGCCACATGCATCAAGGTTCTATCAAGCTGGACTTAAAGACCAAAGACAATTTAGAAGATATTCTTGCTCAGCTGAAAAACGTTCCTCAGTCTCAATGGACGGTATTGGCACTCTATGCCATGAAACCTCTCATATTTTTGGTCTTCCAGATTTCTACGATACAGACTATCAAGGCTCAGGTGGAGAAATGGTACATCCTGAAACATGGGATATAATGGCTTCTGGTGGCTATAATAATAATTCAAATACTCCTCCTTACTACCATGCTTATGAAAGGGAATTAGTTAATTGGGGTTCACCTATTACACTAAATGCTAATACAGACTGTATACTTCCTGCGATAAAAGATACTATGGTTGCATATAAGATTTATTTAAGTGCTAATGAATTTCTAATGTTAGAACATAGAAAGAAAGAAAAATGGGATGCTTATGTACCTACTCAGGGATTATTAATTATGCATGCTGACCAAAACAGATTAGACCTTTGGCCTGGAGGTAATAATATTAATGTAAATCCTAATGATAAGGGTTTATTTATCAAAACAGCTACTGGAAATGCTTCTGACAACCAAACTGCAAATGCTGTTTTCCCTGGCAATGTAAATAATACATTAATAACTGCATATACCAATCCTGCAATATCGCTTAAAAACGGAACAATAGTAAATAATAAGCCAATATCTCATATTAGATATATTAATGATTCAACAATGAGCTTTAAATTTATGTCCGATATACCTCAGACAAAAAATAACGGAGTAATTTCAAGTTCAATTAATGCTATTAGTGCCGATGTAAAGGGAGCTATTATTTATAGTGGAGCATCCGCAACTATTATTGAAAAAGGTTTTTACTATCATACTTCCGCAGATAGCGTAAATGAAACTTATGGGACAAAGGTTTTGGCAACTTCTAATGATTCTCTTATCTATACTACCTTGACTTCTCTTTCCCCAAGTACAATGTATTTCTACAGACCTTTTGCAAGCACCCAATCAGGTACTGACCTTGGTGAGATAATGAACTTAACAACTACAGATGGTTTAGGAGTTATAATTACAGGTCTTACTTCAAATATTGGAAACACACAAGCAGATATTTCAGGAACATTAATCAGTAAGGGAGATGGAACTTTTATTGAAAAAGGTATTGTATTAACTTCAAGTGCTACTGATTTACCAACAATAAACGATATTAAAGTTATTATTAATGATAGCTCGACTGGGGTATTCAACGTAACTGCTCAAGGGCTTACAGAACAAACTACTTATTATTATAGAGCCTTTATTACCTCAAGCTACGGCACAAGATATGGTACAAGAAGAAATTTCACAACTACTTTCCCAGAAATCTTTGATAATATTATTTCTTCAACACAAGACTTTTGCGAAATAGGAACTCCTACACAAATAACAGGACTATTACCAACAGGTGGAAGAGGTAATTTCACCTATCTTTGGGAAGAAAAGAAATTAAATACAGATTGGGCTGTAGCAAGCCAGACCAATAACACTCAAAACTATCAACCAGAAACTCTTAACGACTCTACTTTCTACAGAAGAATAGTATTTTCCGATGGAACTCTAAAAGATACTTCTAATATTATTTCGGTTAATATTAATCGCACTTGGGCAGGAGAGCTTATAGGTTCAAGAGATACAATAATCGAAAATACTCCAACTGGAACAATTAGGTTAATGAACTACAAAGGCTCGATTATCAATTGGGAAAGAAAAAAGGATAATGAGGATTGGACAGTAATTTCTCATATAGGGGTTACTTATAATGATACTCCAACCTCTGAAGGAGAATACCGTTATAGGGTTAATGTTCAATTAGGAACTTGTCAGTCTAAATACTCTTCTGAAAAGATAATCGAAGTTCTTAATTCTTCTTCTATCGATGATATTAGCTTAGATATCAACCTAAGTATTTATCCTAATCCTAATAATGGTAGTTTTAGAATTACCTCTAACGAAGAGAACACAGTAAATCTTCAAATCATTAACTCTCTTGGTCAAGTTGTTTTAAACGAAAATACTAAGATTGATAATAAAGAGATAAATATTCAAGGATTAAATAATGGAACTTATTTCCTAAGAATTCTTTCAAATAATAAGACTGTAAACAAGAAACTCATTATTAATAAATAAAATAAATAGAATATGAACAAGGTAATTAACACTGAAAAAGCTCCAAGGGCAATTGGCCCTTATAGCCAAGCTATCCAAACTGATAATGGTTTCTTATATATCTCTGGACAAACTCCTATCGACCCTAAGACTGGAAAACTTGTTGAAGGAGGAATAATAGAGCAAACTAAACAGGTATTTGAGAATATTAAAGCGATTTTAGAAGAGGCTGGTTATAGCTTCAATGATGTTGTAAAGATGAATTGCTTATTAGACTCAATGGATGATTTCGCAGCAATGAACAGTATTTATTCACAATACTACACAGATATTCTTCCAGCAAGAGCAGCTTATGCAGTTGAGAAACTTCCTTTAGGATGTATGGTAGAAATAGAAACAATTGCTTACAAATCTATTTAGTATTTAAGCAATACAATTCATAAAACACTATTTAAAAGGCGTCTAAAGTAATTTAGATGCCTTTTTCTTTGAATTTAAAGTCGAGAGATTAGACTTTAATATAACTAAGTCTTGTTTTGAACTTTTTTTATAGGACTTCGATCTCGGATTCATGGCATGATTGTTTTAACATCATGGCATGATCTTGACGACATCATGGCATGATCTTGGCAACTTCATGGCATGATCCTGGGAACATCATGCCATGATGTTGAGAACTTCATGCCATGATATTCACATCTAAATTAAGATTAAATAGTTACAAACTTGATTTAATTAGTTTTTTCCTTGATTTAATTGGATAAAAATCTAAGAAAACTATTGGTAATTAATATTAGGTTATAGGAGTTAATTAATTGGTATAGTAAATCTAAAAGTTGAACCTTTCCCTATTTCACTCTCAACCCATATCTCTCCCTTATGTAAATCGATAAATTCTTTACACAAGATAAGACCTAATCCGCTTCCCTCCTCTTGTTCTGTCCCTTGCATTGTGTATTTTTCTGTTATACTAAAGATTTTTGAAAAGTCTTCAGTCTTTATCCCAACACCATTATCATTAACTGACACATGAAGCTTATTATTAATAATATTTGAACTTATTGATATCATACCTCGTTTTGGAGTATACTTAATAGCATTTGTTACTAAATTACGCATAACAGTAGCAAACATAAATCTGTCTACTTTAGTTATTATATCCATAGAAGAAATCACATTAATCTCAATATTCTTTATTTCTGCCATTGTACTCAATTGAGATAAAGTTTCATTTATAATTTCTTTAATACTAACTTCTTCTATATTACATTTCATTTGTCCAAGCTGAAATTGAGACCATAAAAGCAGGTTTTCGAGTAGTTTATAAGTATTTCTGGAACTTTGAATTATAATTCCCAAAAACTCTTCCCTCTCCTCAATAGTAAATTGAGAATATTCATCTAATAATAGCTTGGCAAAACCTTCAATTGTTACGAAAGAGTTCTTTAAATCATGAGCAATAATAGAGAAGAATTTATCCTTTGATGCAATTAGCTCTTCCAATTCTTTTTCCCTAACTTTCAATTCATTTTGCAGTTTCTTCTCATTAGAAATATCTTCAATAGTAACTAATACAAACTTCAAATTAGAGATTTCAAACAATGAAGTTGAAATTAGTAAGTTTAGGTAATAAACCCTATCACTTAAGTTTATTTCCATATCTCCTGCTACCTTATAAAGGTTATTCCCTGTTTTGTAAGTTGTTTCTATACTGTTTCTTAATGGGCAATCGGCACATTCCTTGGTTTCCCCACATACAACATTTTCATTAATAAAGGCATGGACACATTTAAAAGCCTCTCCTGGTAATTTGCCATTAACATCCACTATACCTTGCCCAAAAAATTCTTCTCCAACCTTATTAATGCGTTTTATTCTTGCATCTTTATTTACAAGTATTAATGCAACAGCAGCGTTTTCAAATATTTGGTTTAATTCTTCATTTAATATTTCTCCCATTAAACGATTGTATTATTTATAAGTAACTCTGTGTATTTATGTGCTTACTCAATCAACTTAAGCAATTCGTTTACTTTTGGCGTTAGGATAATCTCTGTTCTTCTATTCTTTGCTCTTCCCTCAGCACTTGCATTTGTCATAATTGGGCTAAACTCTCCCCTACCCGATGGGATAATTCTCTCTGGGGCAATTATAGCCGAATTTAGTAGTATCTTAGTTATTGCCGTTGCTCTCATTACGCTTAAATCCCAATTATCCTTAACCTGTTGATTTCCTCTAAGTGGAACATTGTCGGTATGTCCTTCTACCATAACAGTTATATCTGGATTTTCTTCCAAAACTAAAGCAATCTCCTTTAGAGCTGCAATACCATCCTGCCCTACCTGCCAACTTCCACTCTTAAACAAAAGCTTCTCATCCATAGAGACATAAACTCTTCCATCCTTATTAGTAATCTCCAAACCCTTATCTCTAAAGCCCAATAAAGCATTTGAAATCATAGTCTGGATATTATTAACCTCGCCTTGTTTAGCTTCTAAAGCCTTTTCTAATTCCTTTAATCTATCCTCTTTCTTAGCAAACTCCCTCTTCAATTCTTCAAATTTCTCTTCCTTATCTGCTAATTCCTGAGCTCTTTTATTCAAAGTCGACCGTGCATTTAACAAATCTTGAGACAACTTGTCCAAATCCTGACTCTTCGAAGCCATAGCCTCTCTATTTCTTCTATTACACTCCTCTATATCTCTCTGCAAATTATCAATATCCTTTTTCAAATCAGAAGTTTCCTTACTAAGTCGACTAATCTCGGCCTCATATTCCTTAGCTTGGTTATGGAAATAGCCTAATTCGTCATTGATTGCCTTACTTTTAGTTGTTAGATCAGCAACCTCCCATTTCAATCTTTCCTTTTCCTTAAGGTTTCTCTGGTTCTCTTGCTCCAATTCGCTATACTCTCTCTGAGTAATACAAGAGCCAAGCCCAAGAGCGAGGAAAATCAAACCTAAATACTTAATTTTCATAATCATATTTTTTAGTTATTTATTAATTCAAGAATAATCAAAAGCAAAATTACAATATTTAATTCTTAAAACATTGCTAAGCTAAATAATAAACAATAAGCCCAAGATTAAGTTTATGTAATTCCGATAAAAATCAAAATACATTAAGGAATTTAAAGTCTTTATGGACATTAAAGACCTTTATCTCATTAAACGCAATATCTAATTGATTATTATTTTTTGGGACTTCTTAAATTAAGGAATAAACATTCTATATAGAAAATAATTAATATCTTTGAAAATTCAAATCATATACAAACTAAGAGTATGAATATAAAAAAGATTTTATTAATTATTGTATTGGGTTTATTGTTCTCATTTAAGGTAAATGCTACGGAGCAGAGACCTGATTTGCTTATTATTAATAATGATACTATTTATCTAAAATCCTTTCCTTTTAATGATATTAAGAAACATGGTCCTTTTACTTATTATGATAAATACACTTTTCCACATACTGGTTGTTGGAGGGGTTATATTGCAACGTGGAAGATTATTGACAATAAACTCTTTTTATTAGAAGTAAAAAAGGCTGACAGAACTGAAGAAAAACTAGATTTATTAAAGTACTTTGAATCTATAAACTATAGTCCGGTATTAATTGATGGATTAATTATGGCTGATTGGTATTCAGATACACTTGTTGATTATCTTTCAAGCTACGACATAATTACTAGAGAAGAATTATATTTAGAGAAGCGTTACAGCTATAGAAAAAATGCAATTATTCAACTGATTTTCAAGCAAGGGAGATTAATAGAAAACAGAATACGAAAAATAAACTCATACAAGCCTGGAGATATATTATGGAGGGATGTTTATTATAGTAGTTCTATATTTCAAGATAATGTGTTAGCAAAAGTAAGGGTGAAAATTTTAAAGAACAATGGTAGCTTAGTAAAGGTAGAAATATTAGACTATGGCACTTCAAAAAAGTATCGTATTAAAAAGATAAAATATTCATTAGGAATAAAAAACGAAGAAGATAATTGGTTTAATCCACGCTATTGGAACAAAGAGAATAATCCACAATGAATTTAAATAATTAGAAATACATAGAAAAAATTTATAAACAAATACACTATGAGAGGAATTTTAATAATAACAATGAATATGGTATGTTCATTTACATCTATAATCGCACAAAATAGCACATTAGTTAAAGGCAATTTTATTTTAGATATAAATAACAATATCTTATATTCTACTTTTAGTAACGATGAAGCAGATGAATTTAAAGAACAGAATCTTTTATTAATGAATTTAGTTACAAAAAGAGAAGACACATTGATTAGAAATGCCTTTTTTATTGATGTTGAAAAATTTAGCGACAATGAAATAATAATGACAGATGGGAATACAATATCAATTTATAATATTAATTCAAAACAAACAATTAATGTTTACTCTCTATTTGACGATGATATGACTATCCTTGATGTTATTACTAATGAAAAAGATATTTATTTCTTTGTTCGTGATTATAATTATTACAAGGTATTATTTTATCAACTCCTTCCAAATAATAATATGAGCTTATTACATTCTTTCAAATATGCAGAATTAGAAAATCCTGGGTTAAATACTTTCCTTGATAATAATTATTCTTATATTCGTGTAAATGGTGATTTATATTCATTTCATTTAAAATCAAAGACAACAAATAAATTAACGGATGAATATGTTTACTCTTTTAATTTTATGAATGATACACTATTTTACATTTCCCATGCAGAAGATATTACATCTTTAAAATCAATATCTAAAGACAACTTGAAACAAGATATAATAATAGAAAACTTTCTTTATCATCATCCAGATAATTTTTTCATATTTAATAACTCTTTGTATATTCACACTGCCATTGGCAAACAAAGCTATAAAATTATTAATAAGAGACTCATACCCACCACTAAAATACCTTTAATTGATAATAATTTATATTCAATACACTATATTAATGGCGGTAATTTTGAGTTAATATTTAAATAGCGAATTTTAATTGCATTCATATAACGTCTCAATGACAGAAATAACTAAGAATCTTTATATTAATCCGAATAAGAAAATGGAAAAGAAATTTAAAAAACAAACTAACGGGACTACTCTTTTTATGCTTTGTATATACGAACTTTTTGTTATATTCTTTAGTATTGTATGGGGATATGCTTCAGTAATAGAAATTATCTACGATAAAAAGACTTCAGATTTCTTAATAGTATTTATTGTATTAGTTTTTATTGGAATATTGATATTAGATTGGATTATGTGGCAGTTAAGAGGATATGAATGTATAAAAACAGATAATCTTACATTGACAATAAAAAAAGGAGGGAAAATCTTTAGCTCATCGAACATCATTAATTTATTTGACATAGATAATATTTACCTAGAAGATTACAGAACAAGATTAAATACTTTATTTGTAAAAATTATTGGCATTAGAGGAGGGAAAATATGTATTGAGTATTTAGGAAGAAAAACATATATTGGACAAAGTTTAACTGATAAAGAAGCTTTAGATAATATTGAATACATAAAGAAAGCTATTAATAATACTAAGCATGAGAGTTTGGGAATTAAAAATCAAGAAGACAATTGGTTTAATCCACGCTATTGGAACAAAGAGAATATTCCTCAATGAATTTAGATAATTAGAATATGTAAAGTGAGAAATATTCTCATTTTTCTTTGGTTTTATGTATTTTTTTGTACCTTTGCCTCGTATAAAGTTCAAAATAAATACAAATTCTTATGTTGATTAATTTCACAGTAGGTAATTATCGCTCTTTTAAGGAGAATAAAACTTTAAGTATGGAGGCTGCTGCCATTACGGAACTTAAAGAAAGATTGATTATTAAAGGGAAACATAAGCTTTTGCCCTCTGCCGTTATTTACGGAGCAAATTCAAGCGGGAAAAGTAATCTTATTAAGGCTATGGGGAGATTCACCAGATTAGTAAATGAATCTTCGAAATTAAACTCAAACGATACTTTAGGTATTATCCCATTTCTTTTATGTGAAGAATCGGAGAATCAACCCTCATATTTCGAAATAGAATTATTTATTGAAAATGATATTTATAGATATGGATTTGCTGTCGATAATACTAGAGTATGTGATGAATGGCTATTTGAAAAAAAAGATGGAAAGGGAAAAGAAAAATGTTTGTTTATTAGAACAAAAGAGGGAATTGGGGTTGAAAAATACTTTACGGAAGGAAAAGGGCTTGAAGACAAAACAAGGGATAATGCCCTATTTTTATCAATTGTTGATAGTTTCAATGGAATAATTGCCAAAAAAATTGTTCGTGAAATTTCTGAGATTTGGATTATATCAGGTATTTTTCACGATTTGCTATTTGAATTTACTAATACTGCTTGTGATAATATCAATAATTTCAAAGAAGAGATATTAGACTTAATTAAAAAATTTGATTTGGGATTTGATGATTTTGTGGTTCCTAAAGATAAAGAATTGGCACGGCAGATTAAGGCATATACATTACATAATAAGTATGATAGTCAAGGAAATATTATCGGAAATAAACAATTCAACATGTTGGAGCATGAGTCTTCGGGAACTAATAAACTCTTTGATTTAATTGCTATTATTTTTGTTGCCTTAAAGGATGGTTATACACTCGTTGTTGATGAATTGGATGCAAAGCTTCACCCTATTCTGACTCGAAAGATTATTGATCTATTTAATGATAAAGAAACAAATCCCAATAATGCTCAGTTAATTTTCGCAACGCACGATACAAATCTTTTAAATACTAAAACCTTTAGAAGAGATCAGATTTGGTTTACCGAAAAAGACAATAGTGAAGCGAGTGATTTATATTCATTAGTGGAGTTCAAAGAACTAGATGGAAGAAAAATCAGAAAAGATAGTAGCTTAGAAAAGGATTATATTAATGGTCGTTACGGTGCTATTCCATATATTAAAAACTAGACAATATGGGACTTCTAACAAAGCAACAGGTTAAAGCAGCACAGAAAGCAAAGAGAGATGCTAAGAATGATAAGAAGCGAAAGATAAATATACGTCCAGTCAATCTATTAATTCTAATTGTTTGTGAAAGAGAAAAAACAGAACCGAACTATTTTGAGGCAATAAAAAAGAGTAGATATACGGAAGTATTAGAGGTTCAAGTAAAAGGCGAGGGTAGGAGTACTGTAAGTTTGGTGAAAAAGGCAATTGAAATAAGGGATAAGGGTATAAAAACCTATGACAGGGTTTGGGCTGTTTTCGATAAGGATAGTTTTACCGATTTCAATGATGCAATTAAATTGGCTAAGAAGAATAAAATTCATGCTGCATGGTCGAACGAGTCTTTTGAATTATGGTATTGTCTGCATTTTAATTATTTGAATACGGCTGTTTCCCGCTCCCAATATATTGATATTCTTGAAAAGGAAATTCGAAAGAGAACCAACAATAAGGAATATAGATATAAGAAGAATGACCCCAATATGTATTCGCTATTAAAAGGAATAGGAAATGAAGATCAGGCAATAAAGAATGCTAAGAAATTGGAAGCAGCATTCGAAGGGGATTCAAACTTTGAGAATCATAACCCATGTACTATGGTATATAAATTAGTTGAGGAATTAAATAACCCAGAAATAATATTCGATAGATTATAACTTCTCTTCTTTATTAAAATAAATCTATAAACAAATCCTATGAGAAAAATTTTAATTACTGTATTATTTTCTTTTACCTCTTCTTTTGCTTTTTCACAATCCTATTTTTATACATATAAGGATAGCGTATCTTGTTTAAGTCTTACTATTCAAGATAATAAATATGAGATGTCTTTTTCTAAAAGGATTGTTACGATAGAGAATTGCTCCTTTTCTCATATTGTTACTAAGGGTAAATGTTTAAGAAACGATAGTCTAATTACTCTTAAAGATGATAAGCTTGGATTTGAATTTATACTTAAAAAAGAAGATAACACCCTCTATCCATATCAAAATACTCCTATATTTTTAAAGGACAAAGCATTTAGTTTCTCCACTAATACCACAATGCTTCAAGAAGACTTAGATAGATTAAAGAATTTCGACCAAAATTACCCAAAGGAAAACATCTCTAAGACAGAAGATTTAATTTTAAGTTCCGAGAAAATAATACACGGAAAATATTCTAACCATGATAATACCACAATAAAGATATTTTCTGATGGAAATTATGAAATTGAAGGCATAAGCTTTATATATTCAAAAGGGAAATGGGAAGAAAATGAATATAGTATAGAGTTTTATGACAGCTATTTGAATTTTACATTTATAGGAAAGAAACTAACTCATAATAGAATCCAATTAAAATTCCCAGAATCTGAAAAGGATATTTTTATATTATAAAACAAATTCAAACCATATTATGCCTTTTACTTTTTCACATCCTTCAATACTAATCCCTTTATTTTATATATCTAATAAATGGATATCTATTACTGGGCTTATTATTGGGAGTTTGATTCCAGATTTCGAATACTTTATTAGAATGCAGATAATAAGTAAATATAGTCATAGTATTTACGGAGTCTTTTGGTTCGATTTGCCTTTATGTCTTATATTAGCTTATGTATTTCATGATATTGTAAGGAATCCCTTGATTAATAATTTACCAAGACCTCTATTTCAAATATTTTCCAACTATAATAGTTTTAACTGGAATCAATACCTTACTAAGAATTGGTTTATTGTTATAATATCAATTCTAATTGGTGCTTTTTCTCATATCTTTTGGGATAGCTTTACTCATAATAATGGATTCTTTGTTCAAAGGTATAAAATATTAAGTAACACAGTAACCATACTTCATTTAGATATTCCAATTTATAAAGTGTTGCAGCATTCAAGTACAATAGTTGGAGCTATTTTTATAGCTTATTTCACTTTTAAACTTCCTAAATCAAAGACAACAAAGAGAAATATTAACTCTAATTATTGGTTGCTTTTCATATTTATTTCCTTACTCATAATCTTTGCAAGGATATATTTTGGACTAAATCCAAAACAATACGGGAATTTAATAGTAACCGCAATTTCTGCGAGCTTAATCTCTTTGATAATAATTCCTTTTTTACAAAGAAAGAACAAAAACACAAATACACTATGAGAAAAATTTTAATTACTGTATTATTAACTTTTAGCATTTTCTCTTCTTACGGACAAAGAAGAGAAGGCTTGAAAGCTGGTTTCACTGGAATAATGGAGACAAGTTACCTTTTCAAACAAGGTCCTTATGGAATTGATAGATTTAAACTTAATCTGATAAATGGTTATCAATTTAATCCTTATGTTTATCTTGGAGTGGGAGTCGGTTATAGATATTATTTTAATAGTAGTATCCCAATTATTCCAATTTTTGGAGATTTAAGAGTGTATGTATTAAATAATAAATACTCTCCATTTATATCATTTGCAGCTGGGTATTCATATTATTTATTAAATGATTTTAAAGAAGTTGGTCCTATGATTAATCCTAAAATTGGATTATGTATTAAGCAATACGAGAAAACTTCAATTCAATTTGGATTTGAATTTGAAGCTCAATTAGCAAGTTTTTATGATAGATATTTCCATATAACTTTTGAAGAACCTTCAGGTGCTATAGGTGTTTTTATTGGTATTACTTATTAAGTACTTAATATTTATTCTTTAAAGAATGTATTTTGTTCTAAAATCAATTAATTTTATACCCAGTGGGGTATAAATTGTATTTATTATTGTATATTTGCACCCTAAAGGGTATAATTTCACTGTATGTATGTGTTTTTATACCCTAAAAGGTATAATTATGGATAGATTATCATTAAAAGAGTTCGTCAAACAAAAAAGGAAGGAAACTGGTTTAACTCAAATTGACCTTGCTGAGAAATCTGGTGTTGGACTTAGATTCGTTAGAGAACTTGAGCAAGGGAAATCAACTTTAAGAATGGATAAGGTTAATCAAATCTTAGCATTATTTGGTTCTGAATTAGGAGTAGTAGATATGGATAGAAGCCAATTTAAAATCAACTAATTTATATGAGACAAGCAAATATATATTTTCAAGATAAATTGGCAGGAGTATTAACCGAAAACGAGGATGGATATAAGTTTGAATATAAAAACGAATATCTTAGTAGCAGCAATCCTCAACCAATTAGTTTAACAATGCCTTTAGAGAAAGTTATTTTCAAAAGCGATATTCTCTTCCCGTTTTTCGATGGATTAATTCCAGAAGGATGGTTATTGGATATTGCTCAAAAAAATTGGAAGATTAAAAATAATGATAGGATGTTACTTTTGCTTACATGCTGTAAAGATTGTATTGGAGCTGTTAGTGTTATTCCCATTAATGATGAATTATAATGAAAAGATGTCTTTACTGCTATAAACACTTAGAGAATAATGATATTGATTTCCATCAAAATTGCTCTAAAAAAATATTTGGAGAATCCACTCCTCCACTAATTAATTATTCCTTAAAAGATATTGATAGTTTAGCACTTGAAGTTATTAACTCAAAAATCACATTAACAGGAGTTCAGCCAAAAATTTCTTTACAAATTAAATCAGAAAAGGGTGAACCTAATCGATTTACTATTATTGGTGTATTGGGAAATTATATACTAAAACCTCAATCCTCAAAATATGAATCTCTACCAGAAAATGAAGACTTATCTATGCATTTAGCAGAAATTGCAAAAATAAAAACTGTACCACATACTTTAATAAGATTAAGTGACAACAGCTTAGCATATATTACCAAAAGAATTGACAGAGATAAAAAAGGAAATAAAATTGCAATGGAAGATATGTGTCAACTAACTAATAGGCTAACAGAATACAAGTATAAAGGTTCTTATGAACAGATTGCTAAAATAATACTTAAGTATTCAGCAAATCCAATTTTAGATATTATTAGTTTCTTTGAAATTATTTTATTCTCTTATATAATTGGAAATAGCGATATGCATCTAAAAAACTTTTCCCTCTGCAATAAAAAAGGAAAACATGAATTATCACCAGCCTATGATTTACTTTCGACAAAAATGGTTATACCAAAAGACATAGAAAATTTAGCTTTAAACCTTAATGGGAAGAAAAATAATTTAAAAAGACAAGACTTTGAAAACTTAATTGTCGATTATGTTGATAGAAAAACCATAGATAATTCGTACAAGAAATTCCAAAATGTTATTCCAAAATGGTTTGAATTTATTGATAATAGCTTTCTTAATCAAAAATCAAAGGAAAAGTACAAAAGTATTATTATAAAAAACACCCATATCTTAGAATAAATTTATACCTCATAGGAAAAAACCTTTTAGTATAACCTTTTTGGGGTTGTTTCGTAAAAGGGCATAGTTAATTGGATTTATTGATGACTTTGGAGGAAATACCTAAAAAGATTGGATTGTTTTTTGGCAGCTTTAACCCTATTCACTTAGGGCATTTGATAATAGGAAATAATATTATTGAGAATACAGATATAGAGGAAATATGGTTTGTGGTTAGCCCACAAAACCCGCTTAAAGAAAAAAACACTCTACTTGAGGACGAAATCAGATTAAATCTTGTTAAAACTTCTATTAAGGATAATAATAAATTCAATATATGCGACGTTGAATTTTACTTGGAAAAGCCTTCATACACTTACAATACTTTAAAATTCCTTAAACAAGAACATTCTCTTTATGAATTTGTTCTTATTATCGGTGAGGATAATTTAATGTGTTTTGAATTATGGAGAGATTATCAGAGAATCATTGATGAATTTAAGATATTGGTGTATCCAAGAGCAAATTGTAAAACAGATAAATTTGATAAAGAGAAGAATGTTATAAGGATAAATTCTCCGATAATTGAGATATCTTCAACTCAGATTAGAGAAGATATTAGAAATGGAAAATCTATACAATACCTTGTTATGGAAGATGTTCGAAAAGAGATATTGAAAAACAAGTATTATTGTAACAATTAAAAACATATTACGTTTAACCCAAGGTTTTAGATAACAAAAAAAGAAAGATAAGATAAAATGAGACAGCTAAAAATTACAAAACAGCTCACTAATCGTGAGATTACCTCCTTGGATAAGTATCTCCAAGAAATAGGTCGATTGGAAATGATATCTCCTGAGGAGGAAGTTAAGTTAGCTCAAAGAATAAAGCAAGGTGATCAAGAAGCACTTGAAAGATTGACAAATGCAAATTTAAGATTTGTGGTATCGGTTTCAAAGCAATACCAAAACCAGGGAATGAGCTTGCCAGACCTTATAAACGAGGGGAACCTTGGACTAATTAAGGCTGCACAACGTTTTGATGAAACTCGTGGTTTTAAGTTTATTTCTTATGCTGTTTGGTGGATTCGTCAAAGTATTTTACAAGCTCTTGCTGAGCAAAGTCGTATTGTAAGACTTCCTTTAAATAAAATTGGTTCACTAAATAAGATAAATAAAGCTTATGCACGTTTGGAACAAGAGTACGAAAGAACTCCTAACCCTGAGGAAGTTGCATCGGAGCTTGAACTTACAGACAGTGAAGTAAGAGAAAGTTTACGTCATAGTGGGAAACATCTTTCTATGGATGCTCCACTTACTACTGATGAGGACAATAATATGTATGACTATATGCGAAGCGATGAGGATACTACTCCCGA
>Ga0265293_10006791_pt1 | contig 18023 bp, 15 predicted proteins | sample Munlanlewell138R_FD_192505 | JGI IMG/M metagenome (GOLD analysis project Ga0265293, IMG submission 192505) | Leachate microbial communities from a municipal landfill in Southern Ontario, Canada - Leachate well 138R | ecosystem: Engineered > Solid waste > Landfill > Unclassified | place: Canada...
TTACACAACTTAGCTGCACAAAAAACTAGTCGCCAATTAAGGCGACTAGTTAATAATGAAAATAAGATGAAAAAAGTTAGGGTGGGCACTCCCTATTTTTTTCTTTTTATTTTTTTAAGTTACACCACGCTTGTAACATAGCCTTATTTATTTTTTGGGTTCGATTACTAAATTGCGATAAGGCTCGTCGCCTATGGAATATGTTTTAACGTCTTTCCAATTGGCTAATTTATTATGAATAATTTTACGCTCATACGCATTGAGATGGTTTAATTGAATTTTTTGTTTGGTCCTTGCAACTTGTTTGCCATATTGAATAGCCATCCGTTCCAGATTGTGTTCACGCCGCTTTTTATATCCGCCGACATCAACCATAACTGTTTTCATATTATCTGTTGAATAATAGTTGTTTATAATAATTGCAACTAAAAGTTGCAAAGAAACAAGATTCCTGGCGTTTTTGCCTATTAAATAACCATTAAAATCGCCAGCTTCAATATTGAATGAAACATGATTTCCCCGAACCTTTTTTTCAATAAACCCTCTAACGCAATTATTATCAAGAATCTTCTGCAAATACTCTTTCCCCTTTTCTATGCCGTCAACACTAACGACAACTTCCACTTCGATACGACGGCCAAAGCCCAAAAAACCCTTTTTCTCATTAACAACTGTAAAAGTAAGCTCTGTCTCGTTTAACCCGAAATCTTCAACGGCTAATGCCTTGGCCTCTTCCAATGTTTTAACTTGATAAAGTTTTCTTTCCATTTTTATATCCTTTTCCTTAATTTTTCTTTCCGCTTTTCACTGCGCTTATGACCGACATAACCTTGCAGTGTGGTGTAAACATTACCTACTAACCAATATAAGCCTAAAGCAGCGGTGCTGTTATAAACAAAAATAACCATCATAACCGTCATGGCATACATCATTATTTTCATTGAAAGTTCGGTTTGCTTTTGCATTCCTTCCTGTTGCGGTTGGCGATAAGAAGGCAGATGGGACTGAGATTCTGTTTTCATCTTTTTCTGCCGCCGTGTGGCAATAATCTGACTTACAACCTGTGTTATTCCTACCAGTGCGGCAAAAATAATTATACCCCAATGTTGATAACCCCAAGGTTGATGAGGACTAGTATTGCGCTTTGCAAATAAATCTATACCGAAAAGATTGCCTTTCAAAAAACTAAAATCAAACTTATATTGATTGCCTCTTGTAAGCGGAATTCTTTGCAGAGTCTGAAAAAAAGCTAAAAATATCGGTAATTGAATAAACGGCAAAAGACAACCGCCGATGCCGATTCCATATTTTTTATATAACTGCATCATTTCCATTTGCTTTCTCTGAGTACTAACCGGATCGTCCTTACCTGCATATTTGGCTTCAAGTTTTGCTTGTTCTGGAGCCATTAACTGCATTTTTAATGATAAATCATTGGTTTTGGCATAAATCGGCCAAGCTAGAGTTCTTACTATAATAGTGGCAAATAAAATGGTTAAACCATAATAACCAAATGCGATTGTTTTACCAATGCCATACATCAATAATGCCATTGGCCATACTAATATATCCATTATTCCGTGCCATCGATCAATCGGGTTGTAAGTAACTTCTTTTCTACCACCGCAACTTGTCAATAACAATAATAATATTACTACTAAAAATCCGAATAATACGTATTTTTTCTTTTCTTTCATTTTTTCTCCTTGTTGATCCGTCTGATTAATTTCAACAATCGTGTCTTTTTCTCGCTAAAACCAATTTCTTTAACCGCAGCTTTTGCTACAACTAATATTTTCGTACCATAAAGCAAATCGAGTTCAGACCTCAATATTTCCCTTATTATTCTTTTCTCATAATTCTTAGCTGCAGCTGTTTTTAATTTTTTTGAGGCTGATACGGCAATCTGAGGAAATTCTTTATTATCAAACATATAATAGACGGTATAATAATGATTACCGACACTTTTTTTCTGCCTAACCAGGTTTTCTATTTCACTGCTTTTTTTTAAACTGTACTTCCGATTCATATTACACCTTCTCTAATACAAAAAAAGGACCAATTAAACTAAAAAATAAAATTTGCTGGTGGTCCGAAAATTTGTATTAAGCACTTATTTGCTTCCGGCCTTTACGACGCCGGCGGGACAAGACTCTTCTTCCGCCGACAGTTCGCATGCGGACACGAAAACCGTGATTTTTGCTGCGTTTACGCCTATTCGGTTGAAAAGTTCTTTTCATGCGAGCCACCTCCAAATTAAACTATCTGTTATATTATATAATAATAGAGAACTTCCGTCAAGTTTTTTCTGGCTTTATAGCATTATTCTATTTCGAAACGATATAAAACAACCGTTTGAGCTCCTTCCTCCCAAAAACTTGCCCGTATATACATCGAATTAATATCATAATTTTTCTCCACCGGTAAATCACAATATACTAATTTATTGTCATTTCCACAATAATTATAAATTCCTAAGAAAGGCATAATACCGTCATAAGAAACTATCAACCATGTTTGCAAATCTAAATGTCGCTTTTTATTATTGTTAAAAATAATCTCCATATCAAATAAATAATTATCTTCTTTTATCTCATAAGAAATAAGCAAGTAAAAAGCTTGTTCATTCCAATCGTTTTGATAATCAGTTATTTGGATTTTATCGTCTGTATGCATTAAAATGGGTTCGGAAAATAAAAACTCATTAGATTCAGCGCCGAGATCATAAAAAAACCGACCATAAATTTCTTTAAATCCATTTCCGGCAATATTAATATCCGATACTATTTTATTGGACAGAGGCATCGCAAAAGAACCATCCAAGTTTCGGTATAACAATTCGGTATGATTATAATAGTTTACGCAATATATTTCACAGCTTATATTATTTATGTTTGAATTAGAAATGTCACTGGTTTTCATATATATATTATAACTGTTAATTTTTTGCTTATTCCCACTATAATCCAATATATGATGAGGATGCCCGATAACAACAAAATACGGATTAAATTCTTCATCATATAAAACATGATGGCGAGTAAATCCAATGTCTTTACCGGCACATCCGACAAAAAACAAAAGTAAAAGCATAAATGTTTTCCGTAGCCTTTTCATTAATTAGCACCTTTATTATTAGTTATTAATACATATAATTATTATAACACTGATTAACATAATCTACAAGAAAAAATAAAAGGGGCCCTAAGCCCCTTTTATTATTATAACAAATCAGCAATTGCCGCTTTGTAATAAAGATAACGAGTTTGTTGCTTGTTCCCTGTGTATTCAAGTTTTAAATAAATATATTCAGGATTCACATATTTAAAAACATCAGTTTCCACACCCGGTGTAAAATCTTTCGGTGTCCGATAATTATAAAGACCGAGAAACGGAAATGCTTTGCCGTTTTCTGTTATTATCCACGATTGTAAATTAATATGAAAGGGAGTTGAGATTTTTTCTTCGTTAAATGAGATTTTAAAATTTGATTTATATTTATCACTATCAAAATTTCTATATGTAAAGGTGATTTCTAAAATATCATCCAAACTGTTTTCTGTTTTAAATAATGATCCTTTTATTTCTTTATTTCGAATTTCTATTACGTCTTCGGTGATTTTCATTATTTTATCATTTTCGCCATTATTGTTATACCTTAATCGAATATATAGTTTGGTTATAGCTTCTTTTCCGACTTCAAGATTATTTCCGACTAAAGAGTGAGATACAACCCGCCGATAGGGAGTAGTAGAAGATGAAGGCGTATCAACACCATTTTTTGAGGTTTCATATAAAAACCATGTTTTGCCATTTTTATCGGTTAAACTATAAAAATATCTGATCTTTGTCGGCTTATTGGTATCAACCGTATCGATGTAAGCAAAAATTCGATATTGAAGTCCCAATTCAATTTGACCTTCTTTTTCGCTTTTGTTAACAGCTGTCCCCCTAACCAAAACAAATGGATTAATTTCTGTATTATATACTTCCGTACCGGGTACATAATTTAGATTTTCCAAACCGATATGATAGTTCATCGGCGGAAAAGAAAGACTGGCCATTATATAAAGCAATAATCCATATAATATAATAATTAAAAAAACGGTGAAAGTATTGATACGGACGGGGAATTCTATAATATCTTTAATACGAACTTTTTTTATGTTTTTACTCATAATATCTGCCAACTAATCCTAACTAGTGTCCTCCTGTTAAATTTTTACCGTATATATTTTAACATATTTTTCGCAGTTTGCAAATTGTTTTTTATATCTGTTACAAATTATACTCGTTCTTTGTTTTCAATAAGAAGTTTTTTGCGGCGGGACCCAGTTGGAACCGGTTGTCCCGTCTTGATTAAGCCCTAAGGCAATTTCTAAATCAATGGCGTGCTCCTGTTCAACGGCAACGATGTTTCTTAGCTTCTGAGCTGAATCATAAAGGCCAAGCGCTTCTAATTGTCTTATTCTTTCTAAATAACGCTGAATAGCATCATATTCTGCCTGTAAATCTTGCATTAACATTTCTCGATTGTTATTTGAGGTGTAGCGCGGAGTAACTTCAATAGTCGGAACACCGCCAAGATATTGAATAATACTGCTTAAAATGATAGCGTGTTCTTTCTCTTCATCAGCATGTTCTTCAATCTCATCAATAATAGCAAAATATTCCGGTCCGCTAAGCATGGCAGCATGTTGAATATATTGAATGATTGCCGCGTATTCTCTTGATAAATCCCCATTTAAACCACTAATTATGGCCGTTAAAGCTTCTTGATTATGCATTTGTTTCACCTGCTTTCTTATTATTAAATATATTCCGACCGCCCCTATATGTTACTGTCATTTAACTATCACAATTATACCGACTTTTCCTTTTATCCACCGGGGAAATTTTTCAGATAATTATCAACATTTTATATACATTTTTTCCATTGTGGAAAAGGGGATAACTTTTTTTAACATTATTTTAAATTTTAGTGTTTATTATTTTTGATTTTTATGTTATCATTTAATAGTAAATCATTGAGGAGGAGTTTATGAAACAAGGACTAAAACTTTGGGAACAAACTCTTAATGCTTTAAAACAGGATTTAGATGAGGCAGATTTCTCGGTTTTGTTTTCAGAAGCAAATAAAATATATAAAGTCGAAAATAACTTTATTTATATCATTGTTCCTAATGCCCTAACAAAATTCAGAATTGAAAAATTTTATATCAACCGATTAAACGAAATCGCATCCTCCCTTAGTGATTCCTTGGTTAAATTTAAATTCATCCTAAAAGATGATATAGATGAACTGGAAAAACTAATGCCCACCGAAAAAGAAGACGTAAACAAACGTCCTTTGCGGGCTGAATACACCTTCAACAATTTTGTAACCGGAGAAAGTAACCGTTTTGCTTTTCTTTCGGCGATGAAGGTAGCAGAAACGCCGGAATCGCTTTATAACCCACTTTATATTTTTGGGGATGTCGGCTTAGGAAAAACCCATCTTATGATGGCAATCGGTAATTACATATTAGATAACAAACCGGAAACCAATGTTGTTTATACCAGTGCCCAAGAGTTTACCGAAGACTACTTTTTAGCAACATCAACTCGTAAAGGCAAAGAGAATATCGAGCAATTTTATCGCAAATACCGCGACTCAGATGTTCTCTTGGTCGATGATATTCAGTTTCTTGAAAATAAACACAGTACCCAAGAAGAATTTTTTAAAGTGTTTGAACATCTTCACGGTATCAATAAACAAATTGTTATTACTTCCGATCGTTCAGCTAATGAACTGAAAAACATGATGTCTAGGCTAAAATCGCGATTTAATTGGGGCCTGTCTGTCGATATTAAGGTTCCCGATAAACCTTTACGATTAAACATTTTAAAAAGGAAACTAGGGTTTTTGATAGAAAATCCAAAAGATGTTCCCCTTGACGTTTTGGAAATCATCGCCGATTACTTTACTAATAATATTCGGGATCTTGAGGGAGCCTTACGAAGATATGTCACTTACTGCGTTTCTCTTAATATCCCTTTTACTGTGGAAAACCTTTATATTGCTCTGGAACGGCTTATACCGGAAGATGAAGAAGAAAAAAATATTAGCAGTAAACTGTTTGAAAATGTAAAAAGGGAAGTTGCAGCTTATTATAAAGTCGCAGTTAGCGATTTGGAGTCACCCAGCCGCAAGCAAGTCTTCACTTATGCCCGACAAATGGCTATATATATAATAAAAGCACATTATAATCCTTCATTAAAATTAATAGGAGAATTTTTCGGTAATCGCGATCACGCAACAATATCTCACTCGTTCGACAAAATTAAAAACTTATTAAAAACCAATCCATTAGTTAAAAATGATTATGACATTCTTATAAAGAAGATAAATAAATAGAAGTTTTCCCCTTTTCCACACAGTTAATAATAATAATAAAAATATAAATAAATAATATAAGGAGATTATTATGAAATTTCTTGTTAATCGAGATTTATTGTGGCTTAATCTTAATAATATAAGCCGAGCCTTATCAACCAAACCGCCAATGCCTATTTTAACCGGAATTAAAATTGAAGCTCGGGGCAATAGTTTATTTCTTACTGCTTCAAACAATGAAATTTCAATTCAGACTGAAATCAGAGATAAACGACGTCTACAAATAGAGGCAGAAGGTGTAGTTGTTGTTCCTGGAAAATATTTTATCGAAATTGTTAAGAAAATAGAAGCAAAAGAGATAGATATTTCAACATTTGAAGATAACATTATAAAAATCATCGCTGATCGTAGTCTTTTTTCTTTAAATGCATTCGATAAAGATAACTATCCGCTTATTTCATTTAACGATTCCGATGTAGCAATTACTATGGATGTTCTTAATCTGAAGCAATTGATTAAGAAAACAACATTTGCTGCATCCCTTTCCGAATCCAGGGTTATTTTAACCGGTATTTCTTTTACGACTGAAGGACGTAAAATGGAAGTGGTTGCAACCGATAGTTATCGATTAGCAAAAAAATTTATGGTGTTTGAAAAAGAATATCCCGATATTACGGCAATAATTCCAAGTCGGAGCCTTGATGAACTCAACAGGATAATGGATGAGTCCGAAAGTGATGTTGAGATTCATTTCTCACCCTTAAAGGTATTGTTCAAATATAAAAACGTTTGGTTTCAAAGCCGGTTAATTGACGGAAAATATCCCAATACAACCACTCTAATTCCAACCGACTTTCTTATAAGTGTTAAATTTAATAAAAATGAAATGATATCCGCTATCGAAAGGGCTTCACTTTTTACTAGTTTTGATTCATCCAATATTGTAAAGTTAAAAATAAACAGCGATAAAACGGTCGAAATTTCGTCTACTAATAACGAAATAGGTGCTGTTAAGGAAGAATTAATCCCTTTGGAATGTTCTAATCTGATAAATTTTGAAATTGCTTTTAGTTCTAAATATTTTTTGGATGCTTTACGCGTGTTTGATTCAACAGAAGTTACAATTCATTTTACCGGCGAAATTAAACCTTTTATTATTACCGGATATTATGATGTCAATTTAACTCAACTTATCTTACCGGTCCGAATATCATAATAAAAAAACGGCTTATATCAGGCCGTTTTTTTATTTACAATGTAATATGACTAAAAATTTCCTTTAAATCTTCAAGTAATGCTTCCTTAGCTGTTTGATCATAACTACTTGCCATTTTAATATCATCAAAAGGGCTGATGCCTTCGCTTTGTAAATTTTTGATAACCGACCTTTCTTGAAGTGCCGGTAGTACAATGGCCTTTGGCGTAAATTCTTTAGCTTGCTTTTCCAACTTCTCCAATGATATTCGCGGTGCCCGGCGATTTCGGCTGTAACCGTTAGGAACAATGTATTTTATTCCTTCAATATCTATATCATTGTCGATAAAATATTGAATTGTATTGAAAAAACCACCAAGACCTAAACTATCAAGACCAATTACAAGTAAAATTACATCGCTTAAATCCAATAAAACTTCGGAAAGCCTGCTGCTTGATGGGGGAAAATCAATTAAAATATAATCAAAATAAGAATTATATTCTTCCAGTATTTTTTTTAAGATTTTCTCTTGACTTCTTTCGAGTGTCAGTTTTAAAGATAATTTATCGGAATTAAGAGTTTTAATCAAATAAAGATTTTCTCTCGCCTCAATAAGGATATCACCCAAATCTTTATGGTTAGCCAATAAAAACTCAAGGTAATTGTCGTTGGCATTGAATATTTTATCTTCGACTCCGAATACTTTGAAAATACTGTTTTGATCATCGACACTGATAATTAGAACCTTCTTACCGGCTGATGAGTAACAATGAGCCATAAAACCGATAAAGGTGGTTTTTCCAACTCCGCCTTTTTTACAGAAAGCAGATACGATTGGCATCTATAAGCCCTCCTTATCTAATTTTTCAAGTACCGCCTCTTCAATAAATTGCGAAAAAACGATTCCTTTTTTAACTGATGCGATTTTAACCCTTTTTCTTAATTCGCGGTCCATGGTAGCAGTATACTTTTCTCTGGCCGACCCAGTGACGCCAGTTGCATTGGTGACCGGGGTATCCATCGGGTTTTCCCTTTTTCTAAAAGGGAAATTCTTACCATTCACAATTTTACCTCCTTTGTTGTATATGCATATTTCGGTATATACATATGTACATAATTACACATATCAATATATACATATGTATACAAATCCATACATCTGTATAAACATAATTACATACACACATATTTAATGATATACGTAACTACGTAAAAACATAAATACATAAAAAAACAAAAATTTAAAAGAACATTGGCGAAAGCCGCAACCGGAAATATTTTGCTTATGAGAATAAAATATCATACAAAAATCGGTCTAGAGCCCATCCCAACAAAACATGATTTCAACACTTGAAAATCCGGCTCAAATTTCGCTCATAATCGATTTTAATACATTTCTGGTAACTTTACTAATCCCCCCGGGGTTAAAGCAAAGGCGGCGATTTTTTAAAAAATTTAATTTTTACTTTTTTTCGACTTTTTTGCATTGTCGGAACGGCGTTTTTGATACCAATCCTTTTCTTCATGATCCGACAATACATAAAGATGTATTTACGTTATTACATATATACATATATACATAATACGCCAACCAAGTTATTTTTTTCAACTCTTTTAGAATTGTAAGCAACCCGCTCCGTATTTATTATACAAAAACAAAAACACAAAATCAATACATAAATATGTATTTATTCCTCTCTTATGTATTTATTGATTTATGTAAATACATAAGAGATGCATTCTGTTTGGGAAGGCGGCCAGATGTGAGCTTATTTGGTAACTAAAAGAAAAAAACAACTAGAAAAATTAAGAGAGACATGGTATAATAGATACATAGTTTAAATACTGTTTATGGTATTGGAATGATGAAGAATAAATGAGACAAATTATATGAAAAAAGTTGTAAATATTAAAACCGAATATATAACCCTTGGTCAATTTTTAAAATATGTAAATATTGTTTCCGACGGGGTATCGGCAAAAAGATATATAAATGAAAGTAATGTTACGGTTAACGGTGTACATGAAACACGGCGCGGGCGAAAACTTTATCCCGGATTTGAAATCGAAACCGACGACGGCACCTATTTAATAGGGAAAGCACAATGTTTTATTTAAAATCACTAAAACTAACCGATTTTCGCTGTCATCAAAACTTATTTTTAACTTTTGCGAGATCGGTCAATATTATAATAGGTAAAAACGCCAGCGGTAAAACCAGTATCGTTGAGGCCATTCATTGTCTTGGCCTCGGTAAATCGTATAAAGCCGGTTCCAATACGGAAATGATTAGAAAAGGGGCCCCTTGCGGTATTATTAGGGCTGAAATTGTAAATCAGGATAAAAATGATGAATTATTGTTTTCTTTGAGTCCTAACAGTAAAAAAGTTGCGCTTAATAATAAAACATTTGCCCGCTTAAGCGATTATCTCGGCTACTTCAATGTTTCTGTTTTTTGCCCTGAAGACTATCGACTGATTAAAGGGACCCCCCGCGATCGCAGAAACTTCTTTGATATCAGCATCAGTCAGTTGTCATCGGGATACTTAAATGCTTCAATTCGGTACCGAAAAATCTTAAAGCAAAGAAATGAAATGCTTAAAATGATAGCCGGTAATCAAGGGTATGATCGAATTCTCCTTAAAATTTTAACTGAACAGTTAATTAAAGAGGGGACAACGATAATTAATGAAAGAAAAAAATTTATATCGGCTCTCAATCCGCTTTTTAATAATAAAACAAAACAAATAAGTAGCGGAAAAGAGCAAGGGGTAATTAAATATTTAATGAATACCGATATTGACCGGCTTGAGCAAGTCTTTTCTCAAAAAATTGTTAACGAAATTGCGATGCAAACAACCCTTTTCGGTCCTCATCGTGACGATTTTGAAATTAAAATCAATGGTGAAAATGCCGGTACCTTTGCCTCGCAAGGACAGCAAAGAACCTTACTATTAGCGTCTAAACTGGCGTTAACGGAAATGCTCGCCAATAAAGATTCCCCTCTCGTCATTATCCTTGATGATGTTTTTAGCGAACTAGATTCCGCTCGACAAAATCAATTATTAAGCATGATAAACCGTGATTTTCAAATATTTATTACAACGACCTCGATTGAAAGTCTGGCGTCAAAACTACTCGAACATAGTAAAATTATAGAAATAGAAGAGGAGGAAAAACTTTGAAAGAACAAACAACCGCCTATTCCGGAAGTGATATTCAAATACTTGAAGGTCTAGAAGCTGTAAGAAAACGTCCGGGAATGTATATTGGTTCGACCGGACCTAGGGGATTGCATCATTTGGTTTGGGAAATTGTTGACAATGCCATTGACGAAGCTCTAGCCGGGTATTGCGATCACATTGAAATTGAACTGCTTTCGGACAATGCGGTCCGTGTAACCGATAATGGCCGAGGGATTCCGGTGGAAATACACCCCAAAACCGGTGAATCGGCAGTCGAAGCGGTTTTTACTATTCTTCATGCCGGCGGTAAATTTGGTGGTTCTCCCTATAAGGTATCGGGTGGTCTCCATGGCGTCGGTGCCAGCGTTGTCAATGCCTTAAGCGAGCATTTGATTGTTGAAATAAAAAAAGACGGAAAACAATATATTCAAGAATATAGTCGGGGCGCCCGTTTATATCCGTTGAAAGAAACCGGAAAAACTGCCGAAAGCGGAACGCGTATTACTTTTAAACCTGATCCGGAAATCTTTACTGAAAATACGGACTTTGAATATGAAACTTTAAGGAATCGTTTTCAACAATGCGCCTTTTTGAACAAAAATTTAAAAATATCTTTTACTGATAATCGCAATCCCGATAACATAAAAGCTTTTACTTATTGTTATGAAGGCGGCATCAAGGAATATGTTTCCTATTTAAACAAAAAAAAGACCCCTATTCATAATGATATTATCTATATAAGCGGGATTATCGATAAAATCGAAATTGAAATGGCACTTCAGTATACAGAAGAATATACAAATAATATATATTCATTTATTAATAATATTTATACCCCGGAAGGGGGAACGCACGAAGAAGGATTCCGCAATGCGTTAACCCGTATTCTCAACAACTACGGTAAAGACATTAATATGTTTAGAAAAGACGAATCTTTTTGTGGTGAGGATGTCAGAGAGGGATTAACGGCCATTATTAATTGCCGTCATCCCAATCCCCAATTTGACGGACAAACCAAAGCAAAATTAGGGAATACCGAAGTGCGAAGAATCACCTCTCAGATATTTAGCGAGGGAATGGAGACTTACTTAAAAGAAAACCCCGCATCCGCCAAAAACATTATTGAAAAAACGTTAATGGCTTCAAGAGCGCGCGTTGCCGCTAAAAAAGCCCGGGAAGCCACGCGAAGAAAAAGTCCGTTTGATTCCTTGGGTTTCGCCTCAAAATTAGCTGACTGCCGCTGTAAAGATCCGACAAGAAGTGAATTATTTATTGTTGAGGGGGAATCAGCCGGGGGCAGTGCTCGTCTTGGCCGCAACAGTGAATTTCAAGCAATCTTACCACTGCGCGGTAAAGTATTGAATGTGGAAAGAGCGCGAATTGATAAAGTTTTAGGGAATAAAGAAATCATATCGATGATACAGGCCTTGGGAACGGGCATTGGCGATGAATTTAATGTTGACCAAACTCGATATTGGAAAATTGTGATTATGACCGATGCCGATGTAGACGGCGCTCATATTCGCACACTGCTTTTAACATTCTTTTATCGTTACATGCGTCCTTTGATTGAAAGAGGTTATATTTATATCGCTCAACCGCCTCTTTATAAAGTTGTCGCTAACCGGAAGACAACATATGCCTACAGCGACCAAGAACTTCAAAAAATTCTTGAAATTTACCCAAAAACAATTAAGCCGACTTTACAGCGATATAAAGGATTAGGTGAAATGAACCCTGATCAATTATGGGAAACAACAATGGATCCGCAGGCAAGAACACTCCTTCAAGTAAATCTTGATGACGCAATTGAAGCTGATGCTGTCTTTAGCATGTTAATGGGCGATGATGTTAATCCGCGGCGCGAATTTATTGAAGAGAACGCGGTTTTTGTTGAAAACCTAGATATATAGGGAGGTATTTGTGGAAAAAGATTTTGAAAACAAACAAATTGAAGAGAATTCAGCTGCAATCGCTCCCGAAATGGACGAACAAACTGATTTAAATACCGAAAATCAAAATGTAGAAACAATTAAAGAAGTTGATATCTCAAAAGAAATGAAAACTTCTTTTCTTAATTACGCAATGAGCGTAATCGTATCGCGGGCGATACCGGATGCTAGGGACGGAATGAAACCGGTTCACCGGCGAATTTTATACGCTATGAATGATTTAGGAATGCATAGCGATAAACCGTTTAAAAAATCAGCCCGAATCGTGGGGGAGGTTATGGGAAAATTCCATCCTCACGGTGATACTGCTATTTATGAGTCAATGGTTAGGATGGCTCAGGATTTCAGTTATCGTTATCCATTGGTCGAGGGACATGGGAATTTTGGCTCTATCGATGGTGACGGCGCTGCCGCAATGCGTTATACGGAAGCGCGAATGAGCAAAATAGCGATGGAAATTCTCAAAGATTTGAAAAAAGATACAGTTGATTATCAAGATAATTATGACGGATCAGAAAAAGAACCGGTTGTTTTACCCTGTAAAATCCCTAATTTATTAATTAATGGTGCAACGGGTATAGCTGTCGGAATGGCAACCAATATCCCTCCTCATAATTTAACCGAAGTTATTGCCGGCATAATCGCCCTGATAAAAAATCCTGATATTTCTATCGAAGGTTTAATGGCTTATATTAAAGGACCGGATTTTCCGACGGGTGGGCGGATTATGGGAATTAGTCAAGTTAGGAAAGCATATTTAACCGGAAATGGTGCTATTACCCTCCGGGCCAAATATACAATTAACGAACTCGGCAACGGAAAGCAAGAAATTATTATTACAGAAATCCCTTATCAAGTAAACAAGTCCCGTCTTATAGAAAGAATAGCAGAAACTTTAAAAGGAAAATTAATAGAAGGAGTAACTAATTTACAGGACGAAACCGACCGCGGCGGTCTAAGAATTGTTATGGAACTGCGCCGGGATGCCAATGCTAATGTAATTTTAAACAATTTATATAAGCACACCCAATTACAATCGACATTCGGGATAAACCTTTTGGCCTTGGTAAAAGGGCAGCCGAAAGTTATGAATTTAAAGGAATTGCTGGAATGCTATCTTGAACATCAAATTGAAGTGTTGACACGGAGAATTACCTTTGATTTGAAACGGGCTGAAGAACGCTCCCATATTATAGAAGGGTTGCTAATGGCTTTAGGTGATATTGATCGGGTTATTCAGTTAATTAAAGGTTCAAAAAATGGTGATGATGCCAAAGATGCGTTGATGCATGAATACAATCTGTCTGAGATACAAGCAAAAGCAATTCTTGCTATGAGATTGGAACGCTTGACCAGCCTTGAAACAGAAAAACTCAAAACTGAAATGGCTGAGCTAAAAAAATTCATCGGTGATTGCAAAGAAATTTTAAAAAGTCATGACCGAAAACTTCAGATTATCGTAAAAGAATTAATAGAAATAAAAGAGCAGTATGGCGATGAAAGAAAAAGCGAAATTAGCTTAAGCGACGACTTAGATATCGAAGATGAAGATTTAATTCCGATTGAAGATGTTATTATTACGATAACCAATCGAGGTTATGTGAAAAGAATGACGGTTGATACTTATAAACCGCAAAATCGTGGCGGGAAAGGGATTACAGCGGCTAAAATGGTTGAAGATGATTTTGTCGAGCAAATAATCTATACTTCCAGCCATGATACTTTGCTTTTTTTTACTAATTTTGGAAAAGTATATCGATTGCGTGCATTTCAAATTCCTTATGCCAGTCGTATTGCAAAAGGTTTGCCGATTGTTAATTTACTTAGTTTTGAGGAAAATGAAAGATTGGCTGCCGTTGTTAATATCAGTAGTGAGGATAAGGACGGAGAAGGATATCTCTTTTTTGCAACACGAATGGGAACAGTCAAAAAAACCGAGATTGCTGCTTTCAAAAACATTAGGACGAACGGCATAAAAGCTATTGTATTAAATGAAGGCGATGAGTTGTTCAAAGTGGATGTTACTGATGGCGAAAAAGATATACTTATCGGCGTATCAAACGGAAAAGCATTGCGCTTCAGTGAGAGTGATGTTCGGTCGATGGGAAGAATAGCTATCGGTGTCCGCGGTATTAAAGTTGACGAGGGCGAAAAGGTAGTCGGCTTGGCTGTGATTACAACCGATGGCGATGAAATTTTAATTATTACCGAAAAAGGTTATGGAAAAAGAACCAATGTTGATGCTTTTCGCGTTCAATGCCGCGGCGGAAAAGGAGTTAAGGCTTTAAATGTTACCGAAAAAAACGGTAAAATGGTCTCTTTATCGGCCGTACGCGGCGATGAAGATTTACTGGTTGTTACGGATAAAGGTATGATTATCCGGACACATCTGGAACAGATTCAAACAATCGGTCGGGATACCCAAGGGGTATGCGTTATTAAATTAAGCGACGGTCATAGTGCCTCAACTTTCGCAATTGTTCCTCGTTCTGAAGATGATGAAGACTTAGAGGATGCCGACGAATACAAAGAAGAATTTGAATTAGAAATGAACTATCCTTTTTTAGATCAACCGACGGAATAATCATATGCCATAGTAAAAATCCCTTATTCTTAGTGTTAAGGGATTTTTTTGTTGTATCTAATAATAATAGTGGTATAATTATGTCATAAGATTAATAAAAACAAGGAGGATTTTTATGCTGCAAATTTATTGTCACCCCCGCGCCAAAATCAGTTCTTTGCCGCTTGTGGTTGGTGCATTTAATGATGAAGCAATTAAAGTTGACAGTCATCTCGATTCTGATATCGATAATTTAAGGAAAAAAGGGTATCTGTCTACTGATTTAGGAACGGTAAATAAGATTTACACTTTTGGCAAAATTCCTAATGAAATAATTTATGTTATCGGTTTGGGGAAGCGGAGTGAATATAACCGTAAAAACATTATTACCGGATGTCAAAAGATAACTTTTGAATTAGGTGAGGAATTATTAATTGATTTGCCAAGTTTAAGCGGAAATATAAGCGAAAAAGAGGCGGTTGGCATAATTGTAGAGACTTTAGTATATAACAATTATCGTTTTGATCAGTATTTAAAAGAAAAAAGTGAAAAAGAACTTAAAGTTGGAATAATTGCCGATGAAGATTTATCGGCTTTAATTAAAGAGGCTTTAATTATCGGTGTTGCCGTTAACAATACCCGCGATTTGGTTAATCAGCCTTATAATCATATGACCGCCGAGGATTTAGCCGGTTATGCCCAAGAACTTGTTGCTAATTTAAATAACAGTGATTTATCAATAGAAGTATATGAAAAAGAAGAAATTGAAAGAATGGGTATGAATGCTTTTTTGGCAGTCAATCAAGGTTCGACTGCCGGACCAAAATTGCTACATATTAAGTATCAGCCGGTATCGGGACCTTTTGTAGGACTAATCGGAAAAGGATTAATGTATGATACCGGAGGTTACAGTTTAAAATCTTCAATGAATACGATGAAAAGTGATATGGCCGGAGCGGCAACGGTGCTTGGTGTCTTGGAGACTGTCGTAAAAAACGCCCTTCCGATTAATATTCAAGTTATTATTTGTGCAACCGACAATCGAATCAACGGTCATGCATTATTACCAGATGATATCATTACGGCAATGAACGGTAAAACGATAGAAATATTATCAACCGATGCCGAGGGAAGACTTACCTTGGCGGACGCTCTTTGTTTTGCCCAAAAGTATAAATGCAAAAAATTAATTGATATTGCGACGCTTACCGGAGCGGTTGTTGTTGCTTTAGGCGAGGACGTCACCGGACTTTTTGGGAATGATGAAAAAGAAATACAGGCCATGATTGCAGCAAGCCAAGAATCATTAGAAGAATTATGGCCGATGCCCATTAATGATGCTATTCGCAAAAAGGTACGTTCAAGCAAAGTGGCCGATCTTAAAAATTCAACCGGCCGTAATATGGGGGCCAGCAGTGCTGCCGCTTTTCTTGAAGAGTTTGTTGAAGAAGGCATAAAGTGGCTGCATCTTGATATTGCCGGGACGGCTTATCATGATGCGGGTGCGACCGGAGCTGTGTTAAGAACAATATATCGTTATCTTAAATCACCTTATTAAGGTGATTTTTTAAACCCGGTTGACATAAAAGCGTTTACATAGTATAATAATTACATATTAAATGGGAGAAAGTTATGATTTTAAGCATTGGGCATCTGGCTTTTTTAATTGTTATAATTTTATTATTCATTTTATTTTTAGTAATTATATATTGTTATATTAACTATACAATAAACATTAAAAAGGGGGATAAGAACTTTAAACCAATTCCCAAGGATAACAGTGCGGAATATTTAAACAAATTATTCGATTTGATTAAAATTAAGACGACCAGTTTTGAAACAGATGCGAATTATCATATTTTTCGGGAAAAAATAAAAGAAATGTTTCCATTGGTTCATCGTTATTTTATCAAAGAAAAATTAGAAGGCAATGTTTTGCTTCGGTATAAAGATAATATTCCCAATGCTCCGAATATTCTTTTTGCGTCCCATATTGATTATCCGGAATATAATCAGAATCCCAGAATCGAAAACGGAGAATTATACGGTGATGGTGCTTTTGATGCAAAAAGCTTATTATATGTTATGTTAGAGGCGATTGAAAAAGTATTACAAGAAAGTTTTAGTTTTCCATGCAATATAATTGTTGCAATTACAAAGGATGATGATTCTACAAAACAAGGTGTAAACGGCATGGTTGAGTTTTTTTTAAAAAAGGGATATTTTTTTGATTTGGTTATTGAGGAAGGCTCAGGGGTTGTGGATCCGGAATTTTTCGGTTTACAAAGCCATTACGCTTTGATAGGGATAGGGGTTACCGGCGAAGTTACCATTCGTTTTAAAGTGCCTAAAAGCGGAGCGGTCCGATTGACCGGTTTTATCCACATCTTACGGAAGAAAAATATTTTCCGTTCAAAAATAAGCAATAAAACAGCCCCGTTACTAAAACAGATTGCTAAAGATATGAAACCTTTGCGTCGAATGACAGTTTCTAATTTGTGGTTGTTTCGGGGTAAAGTGAAAAAAATTGTGGACCGTGAGTTCTCGCAGATTGCAAAAATGTTAAAAACTGAACTGGCACTTGGTACGGTGATAGAAACGGATAACAGTTATTATATTGATGTTATTTTTCAACTTTCAGCTCATGAAGAGGCGGCGGATATTATCTATTCGCTGGGTAGTTATCTTGATCGTTATGACATAGAATACCAGATTATTGATATTAAGGATTCGACCAGGATTACAAGTGTCA
>Ga0265293_10006792_pt1 | contig 18022 bp, 12 predicted proteins | sample Munlanlewell138R_FD_192505 | JGI IMG/M metagenome (GOLD analysis project Ga0265293, IMG submission 192505) | Leachate microbial communities from a municipal landfill in Southern Ontario, Canada - Leachate well 138R | ecosystem: Engineered > Solid waste > Landfill > Unclassified | place: Canada...
AACAAAGGCGAACGAAATTTAGATAGGCCACCAAGAAAACGAGGGAAAGGGATTTTCGAAAGCAAAAAACGAGGCATTAGTGATGAGAAGATAGCTGTAATTATCAGTTCGGATAGAAAGGGTAATAAACATCTAAAAGCAGTAAAACGTGGTAGAATCAGCACTAAAGATATTGAAAGTGTTTTAAAAGATAAAATAGAACCTAAATCAATTTTATGTACAGATACACACCGTAGTTATACCTCTTTTGCGAAGAAAAATAACATAGAGCACCATACAATTAAAGTTTCAGCAAAAGAATATAAGCGAGGGATATATCATGTGCAACATATTAATTCAATAACAAGTGAATTGAAATTGTGGATCAATGGCTTTAAAGGTGTTTCTACAAAATATTTACAAAATTACTTAAATTGGTATGCTGTCATTGATATAATTGAAAAAGCAATTAATCCTGCTAAACAAACAGCCAAAATGATTATTGCATCTACTGTTGCTTGGGAACAATTTAAAAATATATGCAATTTACAATATCTATATTAGAACATAGCCATTATTTTTTAATTTGCAAATGTATATTTATTTTCATTAAAAATAAAAAAAACATTCAATAATTTTATAAATTATAAATCATCATTGTCCAAATATATTTTACACCACTATTGTCCGATAAAAATAAGTTATTAACGACAGATTCTTCGCTTCACTTCGTTACGCTCAGAATCTGTCGTTAATAACTTATTTCAGAATTTTTATTGGACAATGATGTTTCAAAATAGTTTTTTATGATCTAAATTATTTTCATTCTTATCATAACAAATTGAAATATAGAATAGATATCTAAAAAAATAATATTTATCAGAAAGTGAAAATTTAATTTATTGTAAGTATTTATTTTTTTTACATTTGTCGTATCTATATCTTGGCAGCATCAAAATATTTAATAAAAGACTTATAGATTTAAGCACTTTCTTATGTATAATTATTGACCCTAAAAAGAATTTTTCGCCTCACACGAATTTGCTGTTTGATTGCAACAAACAATGAAAATTTTTCCGTATTTTGAAATCATCATCCACAAATCAAAATAAATTCATTTTTTTCTAATTATTTTGAAAATATCTTAAAATATACCTATTCATATATGCTATTTTCGTATTTTTGCATTTGAAAGTTGAACAATCATAAACTAATTCACATCGCAAAATATTATAATCATTTAATTATTAAGCAAATTATCTTAAGTGTCGAATCAGCTATGAGGTTCAAAACATAATTAAAATCATTAAAATTAAAAAGTATGGGTAAAGAAGCAATTAAAATATCATCAGTAGATGTAAATGCATTAATTAAGATGTTGAATGCAGCCCTTTCGGAAGAATGGTTAGCCTATTATCAATATTGGATAGGAGCTCGATTAATGGAAGGACCTATGCGTAGTGAAGTAGAACCTGAATTACTACTTCATGCCGATCAAGAGTTAAATCATGCTGTGATGGTTGTTGATAGAATCATTCAATTAGGTGGCACTCCCGTTATAAATCCCAAAGATTGGACTAAATTAGCACGTTGTTCTTATGAAGAACCTTCCGACCCCTATATTGAAAGAATTTTAGAACAGAATCTCGAAGGGGAAAGATGTGCCATCAGACGTTACCAAGAGATTGCCGATTTCACATCAGGAAAAGACCATTCTACTCACCAAATGGCCGTTCAAATCTTAAATGAAGAATTAGAACATGAAAATGATATCGAAGATTGGATAACAGATATCGCAAGAATGAAAGAAGAATTAAGAAAAATTAAATTATAAACATTAAAAATTTATTTAATATGGAAGAACAAGTATATGCTATGCCACGCATAGGAGAAAAAGCACCGGAATTTAAAGCCATCACGACACAAGGCGAAATCAATTTTCCGAGTGATTATAAAGGCAATTGGGTTATTTTCTTCAGTCATCCGGCTGATTTCACTCCCGTATGCACCTCTGAATTTATGACTTTTGCCACCATGGAAAAAGCATTTAACGATGTCAACTGCAAACTTTTAGGTTTGTCGGTCGATGGTTTATACAGCCATATAGCTTGGTTGCGTACCATTAAAGACAAAATTAAATACAAAAAAATGAAAAATGTCGAAGTAAAATTCCCTTTGATAGAAGATATCACCATGGAAATTTCCAAAAAATTCGGTATGATCATGCCCGGTGAAAGCAATACCAAAGCTGTACGCGCTGTTTTCGTGATCGATCCAAAAGGAATTATCCGCACTATTATTTATTATCCTCTTAGCTTAGGCCGTAATTTCGATGAATTATATCGCGTAGTGGTTGCATTGCAAACCGCCGATGCTTTCGACGTAGCTACTCCTGCCGACTGGAGACCGGGTGATGACGTTATCATTCCCACTGCCGGTTCATGCGGAGCTGCCAAAGAAAGAATGGAACAAAAAGATGAAACCCGTTGCTACGATTGGTTCTTTTGCACTAAAAAAATTGATAAAAGTACCATTTTCAGAAAAATATTGAAAAAGTAACACACAACACTTTAATATTGTATTATAAAAATGGATAGAGCTACTAATCAGCTCTGTCCTTTTTTTCAAACTTGAAATTCAAGCTGAATACTTATGAACGATGCAACACATATACACTTAAACACTATCCCGATTGTAAAAGCATCGGGTGAAAAAGAATTGTTTTCTGTCCAAAAACTTGAACATTCTTTGCATAATGCCGGGGCGGATAAAACTACTATAGATTTCATTGTGAATCAAATTAGCACTTGGATCTCTCCCGGTATAAGTACAAAAGATATTTACAAACGTGCTTTTCAATTATTATATAAAGAGCAAAACTCAAGTGCAACCCGTTATAAATTAAAACAAGCCATCATGGAACTCGGACCTACCGGTTATCCTTTCGAACGTTTTGTAGGTCACTTAATGGAAGCACAAGGCTTTAAAACAGAAGTGGGGGTCATCATACAAGGACATTGTGTTACACATGAAATTGACGTAATTGCCACACGAAACAATTCACAGTTTTTGGTCGAATGTAAGTATAGTTCCGATCAAGGAAAAAATATCAGCGTTCAAGTACCCCTTTATGTTCGTTCCAGAGTGAACGATATCGTACACAAGAGAAAATACATGCCTGAATATGAAAGCATATCATTTTCCGCATGGATAGTAACCAACACTCGCTTTTCGTGCGACTCCATACAATACGGAAAATGCAGCGGCTTACATCTTGTCGCATGGAACTACCCCGAAGGAAACGGATTGAAAGACATGATTGAAAAAGCTAAAATTTATCCCATAACCATACTAAGTAGCTTGACTAAAAAAGAAAAGCAATTTTTGATTGATAAAAACATAATTATTTGTCGACAATTGCTGCAAAATTATGATCTTGTAACAGAAATGAAATTAAGTCATAAAAAAAACATCAAACTAAAAAAAGAACTTCACGACATATTAAATATTGTATTATAACAAAATCTTAAACGACATGAATCAATTAACTACATGGATAGAAACATTACTTTCAAATGCCGGATTTACAGACGGGAACATTCCATACTTACGTTTACTCATTGTCATTGCGGCCATCAGCATACTTGCTATTGTTTGTTTTTATATTGCTAAATATATCATCATACGTATTATTTATCGCTTTATCAAACGAACTCCTTTCAAATGGGATGATATCATAGTTGAAGCTAAATCACTTGACATCATCGCTCATTTAATCCCTGCCTTTATTGTTAAAGCCAGCATTGTTTTTATTTTAAAAGATTTTGAGCAATGGATTCCATTTTTCTCTAAGCTGACTACTATCTATATCATAATAGTTTTTATGCTTATTATCATATCGTTTTTAAAAATAGTCGAAAAACATGTCACGAAATCTCCTATATTTGAAAACAAACCCATTGGCAGTTATTTTCAGTTAATTCGCATCATTATTTATATCATAGTATTTATATTAATAATATCCGTTGTCATCAACAAGTCTCCTTTGTATCTACTCAGTGCTTTTGGAGCCCTTTCGGCCATTTTACTATTAGTTTTCAAAGACACTATTTTAGGATTAGTAGCGAGTGTACAAATATCGTCTAACGATATGGTACGCATAGGCGATTGGATTGAAATGCCTAAATTCAATGCCGATGGCGAGGTTACAGCTATCAATTTGAATACCGTGAAAGTTGAAAACTGGGATAAAACCATCACAACCATTCCTACTTATTATTTTATAACCGACAGTTTTAAAAACTGGAGAGGCATGCAACTCAGTGGAGGAAGAAGAATTAACCGTTCCATTTTTATCAACGTACGCTCTATAAAATTTGTTGAAAACAGCGATTTAGTACGTTATAAAAAATATCAACTATTGAGTGATTTTATTGAACAACGTCAAAACGAAATCGATACATATAATACTGAAAACCATATCGACGTTTCCCAAGCCATAAACGGCCGACACATGACAAATATAGGCATTTTCAGATTTTATATCGATCGGTATTTAAAAAACCATCCCTACATCCGACAAGACATGACACTTTTAATTCGTCAATTATCCATCGACGAAAGAGGCATTCCTATCAACATATATTGCTTTACAGCTACCACAAAATGGGCTAATTATGAAGACATTCAAGCCGATATTTTTGATCATCTCTTAGCAGCTGCACGTTTTTTTGATATCGAAATATATCAACAACCCGGTGGTGACGACCTTAACAGAGTGGCTTTATCAATCGAAAAAAGCAAGTAAAAAAACGCTTGCATAAGTATATATTTATTCTAAAAAAAAAGCAAAGAGTTGATATTATATGAGTTATAAAAACAAAACACTAATTATATAATCAGAGTAAGGAAGTGATCACTGCATGTAGCTATTTAGAATTTAAGTAAATCATATAGTCTGAATTTTATTGCAAAAAATATAAATGTATAATAAAATTATGTATTTTTGTGGCACAATATAAATAAAATAATAATTAAAATACAATAGTTAATATGAAGAAAATAATCAGTTTACTGCTTTTAACATTTATGCTATTTGCCTGTTCTCGACAAGAAGATTGGAATTACGATCCGTCTTCTGATGTTTTATCCGATGAAGAAATCATTAATTTAGAAGAAATCTTTTTCTTACTCAATGTTAAGATATCCGACTCTACCTATTTAGTGGTTCAATCCATTGATTCTATCCGTATTTTCATCAACAACACGCTATGGACTATCTGTTCATCGGAAAGCATCGACACGACCTACATCAATAAAAAGGCTTCCGGAAACACTTGGTATACCGAAAAGAAACTTAATTATTTGGTTGTAGCTCATAAAAATATTCAAAAACCCGAATTTGCCACAGCCGGCGATTATGCCGACTATCTAAATGCCATCCATGAACTTAAACCGGGTGAATATGCTTTTTTAATTGAATCTTTTCAGATCGCATTGAAGGATCACACCGTACAAAAGTATTATCCGTATGCTTATACTATTATTAACTTAGAAAAGAATCAAAGGAATTTATACGTAGGTGAAATTGAAATAAAACTTTATTAACATGAAAAGGATTTATATAATATGTATGTTAGCCGGTTTGGCATTATTTACCTCTTGCCATAAACCGGGTATCATTCAAGTTAAGAACGACATATCGGGAGTTAAGATAACCGAAGTAAAATGGGGTAATTATAATTTGTCCTCCGAGCTTCTACCTGGTCAAAGCTCACAGAAAGTCACCATAGATGGATATTCGAAAAAACTACCGGCAACTAATAAGATAAGCTTCATCATGCGAGCCAACAGTCAATATGTATACCTTGAAACAACGGAGGAATTTACATTAAATGAAGAGGATGAACTATTAATTATCTTAAACGACGAAACGAAAGTCAGCAATTAAAGATTTTTCAAGAAGCATATAGATAAATCATTTCTTTGATTGATATTCATTCACAAGAAAAAAATTTTTGTTGTTCCAACAAAAGCAAGAAATAAATGTTATCATAACGTTTATAATTTATAACATTCTATGTGGATACAATCAAACTTCGGCGAGCTTGCCGCATTCAGCACAGCCATCTTCTGGACTATCACTGCATTAGCTTTTGAATCGGCGAGTTTAAAGGTAGGTTCCTTATCCGTTAATATCATCCGATTATTTATAGGATTTATTTTTATTAGTACATTTACTTTTATTACGAGAGGCTTATTATTCCCTACGGATGCCAATCCTACACAATGGATGTGGTTAATACTATCCGGTATCATAGGTTTTGTATTGGGAGATTTATTTCTCTTTAAATCTTACACCCTTATAGGTTCACGTTTTGCCATGTTGATAATGACATTAGTGCCGCCACTGACCGCACTTCAAGGGTGGTTGTTCTTAAACGAACGATTAAGCCTTTTACATTTCTTAGGAATGAGCTTAACCATACTGGGTATATCATTAGCCATTTTACAACGCTCCACCGATAAAAAGGGATTCACGTTTAAATTGTCCCTCAAAGGAATGCTTTATGCTTTTACAGGAGCTGTCGGACAAGCAAGCGGACTAATCTTAAGCAAATTAGGTATGTCCGATAATTATAATCCTTTTGCAGCTACACAAATACGTATTATTGCCGGAATCTTTGGTTTTATGATACTTGTAAGCATTATGAGACGATGGAAGCCTGTTTTCGCTTCATTGAGGCATGGGGAAGCTATGACTCGTATTGGCATAGGTTCTTTTTTCGGACCTTTTTTAGGAGTATCCTTTTCTCTTTTAGCTGTACAACACACTCAAACAGGGATTGCATCAACCATTATGGCTATCGTGCCTATTCTTATTATACCTCCTTCAATTTTAATTTTTAAACAAAGAATCACTGTTTGGGAAGCCATAGGTGCTGTTATCAGTGTAGCAGGTATCTCATTATTTTTTATTTTTTAAATTAATCAATAGTTTTTCTATATTTGTATACCGAATTATTATACTGTATAAGTTCATATATTTTTATTGTCATTAATAAATCCGTATTAAACAAAACACTGACTTTCTTACCCTTAAACTATTAAAACCAACATAACTCCATTGGAAAATAATCTAAATTAAAATTAAATGTTATGACAAAAACAAAAGAAAGCTCCAAAAAGCTTGATATTTTCAACAGCAATGACAAACATATTTGGCAATTTTCACGTGTAGGAGGAGTAAACAGGGTTAATCTCGAAAGTGCTAAGGATTTGATGGCCTTAGATCAACTTGACCAAAAATTATGGACCGCATTGAGTTGCCCGACATTCGGCTTGGAAATCGACAGCGAAACGCTCAAACTTATTGATTATGATAACGACGAACGCATACGTGTGCCTGAAATACTGGCCGCCGTTAAATGGATTACATCCTTAATCAAGGATCCCAACGATTTATTAAAGATGTCGCCTACCCTACCCCTTAGTGCCATTAACGATGATAGTGAAGAAGGTAAAAAACTCTTAGCCTCAGCCAAACAAATATTGTTAAATCTTGGAAAAGCAGATCAAACATACATCAGTGTAGAAGAGACCTCTGACACTGAAAAGATATTTGCCGATACAAAATTTAATGGAGATGGCATAATCACAGATAATGTTAGCGAAGATGAAACCATTAAAACCCTCATAAACCATATCATACAATTAATTGGTTCCGCTACAGATATGAATGGCAAAGAGGGTATCTCAGCCGAACATCTCGAAGATTTTTATACTCAATGCCAAGCTTACTCCGATTGGTATGCAAAAGCTGAAGCTGACAAAAAAAATATTTTACCTTTTGATGACAAAACAGCAGAATCTTACTTAGCGTTATTGCTTATAAAACCTAAAATCGATGATTATTTTCTTCGTTGCCGTTTGGCCGATTTCGACGCGGAATCAATACTTGCATTAAACTCATTGAATACACAATATGAAGAGATAAGCAAAAAAAATCTTTCAACTTGCCTGGATGAGATAGCTGCTTTTCCCCTCAGTAAAATTGAAGTCAAAAAGCCCTTACAACTTTTTAAAGGCATCAATCCCGCCTGGAAAGAAGCATTGGATACTTTTGTAAATCTTATAATCAAACCTATTTCCCCTGAGAAAAACGAAATGACGGAAACAGAATGGGAAGAAATTCAAAACACATTCAAGGTATTCAATACATGGCAAAATGAAAAAGAAGGAAGTAAGGTTGAACCGTTGGGATTAAATTATATACGTGAACAATTGAACAACGGATCCAAAGAAAGTCTACTTGATTTTATAGAAGAAGATAAACAATTAGAATCAAATACTAACAATATAATTATGGTAGATAAACTCACACGTTACTACCGTGACTTATTTCTTCTCTTAAAAAACTATGTTACTTTTTACGATTTTTATGCCCCTGGAGAAAAAGCTATTTTCCAAGCAGGAAGTTTATACATCGACCAACGATGCTGCGATTTATGTATTAAAGTAAGCGATATGAATAAACATAACTTAATCGCTAAAACCAGCGCCGTATGTTTAATCTACTGCGAATGTACCGCCAGAACAAAAAAAGGGAAAATGACCATAGTAGCTGCTTTAACCGACGGAGATTTCGACAACATCGAAGTGGGTCGAAATGCCTTGTTCTACGACCGTCAGGGTGATGACTGGGATGCTACTATTGTTAAAATTATTGAAAATCCAATCAGTATAAAACAAGCTTTTTGGTCTCCTTATCGTAAATTCTCACGTTTTATCTCAAATCAAATAGAAAAATTCGCCTCTTCAAAAGAAAAGGAAGTAGAATCAGCAGGTATGGCCAAAATTGAATCAGCCAGTCTTAAAGCAGAGGAAGGGATAGCTAAAAGTGCAGATAGCACAGCTGCCGCAGCAAAACAAGCTACTCCGCCTACTCCGTTCGATATAGGTAAGTTTGTAGGTATTTTTGCGGCATTAAGTTTGGCATTAGGAGCTATAGGTTCTGTACTTGCTTCGTTTTTTACGGGATTTTTCGGCCTTAAATGGTGGCAAATGCCTTTGGCAATACTTGGTATTATCTTATGTATTTCATGCCCTTCTATGATTCTCGCTTGGTTGAAACTGCGTAAAAGAAATTTAGCCCCCTTATTAGACGCAAACGGTTGGGCTATCAATGCGCGTGCTACTATTAACATTATTTTTGGTAAAACTTTAACTCATTTGGCAAAACTACCTGAAAATTCCAAATTAAATATTTCCGACCCCTTTGTAAAGAAGAAAAAACCTTTTATACCAATACTTATTATCAGCTTAATAATAATTGGATTCGGTTTATATCTATTATGGTATTATAGAATCATAAACTTTTAATAATACCAACTTTAACAATACATTCAGTTTAAAAATCAGTTGCATTACTCCTTAATGTAAACTTTCTACATTCATTATTATATAAGTAGCAAAGGACGTAGAGTTTGCATAGCATGCTCCACATTCAAAACCCGATGGAAAGTCAAAGTAAGCTTGTTCCCATCTTCACGCATATAACAGGCCGTAGAGTGTTGTTGAAGGTAATTTAAAATATGAATAAATTGTTTGCTTTCGAAATAATGTGATTCGGGATTGGAAACAAAATGTGCTATAAGCTTATTTTTCTTCAATACTATTTTTTCAAATCCTATTTCTTTTCCCAACCACCGCAGGCGTATGCTGTTGAGCAATTCCATGGTTTGCCAGGGGATAATACCGAAGCGATCGTCGAGATTGGTTTGGAATGCTTTAAGTTTCTCTTCGGTATTGATGGTATTCAATTCTTTATAGAGGTAATAACGTTCGCCGCTATTGGCAACATAGGTATCGGGAATTAATATTTCGAGGTCGGTTTCAATCACACATTCTTTGATGTAGACCGTCGTATCATCATCGGACGTTTGCTTGGCTGCTTGCAATTCAAAGATAGCTTCTTCCAGTATTTTCTGATACATTTCGTATCCTATTTCGGTAATAAAACCACTTTGTTCGGCACCGAGCAAATTGCCGGCACCACGAATATCCAAATCGCGCATGGCGATATTGAAACCGCTGCCGATTTCGGAAAACTCTTCTATGGCGCGTAAACGTTTATTGGCATTCTCGGGCAAGGTGTTTAAAGGAGGTGTGAGCAAATAACAAAAGGCCTTTTTGTTTTTACGTCCTACTCTACCCCTCAACTGATGCAAATCGCTTAATCCGTAGTGATGGGCATTGTTAATAATAATGGTATTGGCGTTGGGTATATCCAAACCCGATTCGATAATGGTTGTACAAACCAAGACATCATACAAACCGTCGATGAAATCGATCATGGTTTTTTCGAGTATTTTCCCATCCATACGGCCGTGGGCAAGAGCAATTTTAAGGTCAGGGAAATTCTTCTTTACCAATGCCGCCAACTCATCGAGATTTTCTACCCTATTATGCACGAAAAACACCTGACCACCTCGGTAAACTTCATAACTTATGGCGGAGCAAATTAATTCCTCCGAGAATACATGCAATTCGGTTTGAATAGGATAACGATTCAAAGGAGGTGTTTGCATAATGGAAATATCGCGGGCACCCATCAAGGAGAACTGTAAAGTACGGGGAATGGGCGTGGCCGTCATGGTTAGGGTATCGACATTGACTTTCATCTCACGTAATTTCTCTTTGGCTTCGACACCGAATTTCTGCTCCTCGTCTATAACCAACAACCCTAAATCTTTAAATTCTACATCTTTCCCCAAGAGACGATGCGTCCCAATCAAAACATCGATGCTGCCGTTTTTAACTTTCTCTAAAATTTCTTTTCGTTTTTTTGCTGTCGTAAAGCGATTTAAATAGGCCATTTTACAGGGGAAATTCTCCAAACGTTCGCTGAAACTGTTAAAATGTTGCAAAGCAAGTATGGTTGTAGGCACCAATACCGCCACTTGCTTGCTATCACAAACAGCTTTAAAGGAAGCACGTATGGCAACTTCCGTCTTACCGAATCCCACATCGCCACAAATAAGCCTGTCCATAGGAAAATCGGCTTCCATATCTTTTTTAACATCATTGGTAGCTTTCAATTGGTCGGGGGTGTCTTCGTAAATAAAAGAAGCTTCCAACTCGGTTTGCATATAATTATCGGGAGAAAAAGCGTAACCCTCAGCCGATTTACGTTCGGCATAAAGTTTGGCAAGGTCGATCACCAATTCCTTCACACGGCTTTTTGTTCTCTCTTTCACTTTGTTCCATGCATTGCTTCCGATGCGATTCAATACCGGCGGAGTACCGTCTTTGCCCACATATTTCGAAATGCGATGAAGGGAATGTATGCTGATATACAAGATATCATTGTTTTTATAAATAATCTTAATCGCTTCTTGTGTCTTGCCGTTCACTTCTATTTTCTCCAAACCGGCATACTGACCTATACCGTGATCGATATGTGTAACATAATCACCGGGTTGTAGTTCGTATATTTCTTTCAACAAAACCGAATCCTTGCGGCGGTATTTATCTTCCGGCTGATAACGATGATAACGGTCGAAGACTTGATGGTCGGTATAAAAAGCTATTTTATGTTGTTTATCCACAAAGCCTTCATGCAGACTCAGGGGAAGAAAATGCAAAAGATTATCTTCAATATCTTTTTTATACTGGGGAGAATAAGTAGCATAATCTTGTTGTGTATCGAGCAGCTCATGTATAATATTACGTATACGTTTGGTTTGGTTTACATTTTCCGAAGCGAAATAATTCCGAATGCCGTTTTCGAAATGCTCCATCCATTGCTTCATCATCCATTCAAAGTTACGGTTAAAAGAAGTTTGGGGAAGTGTTTGAAAAATAAACGACTTCACTTCTGGCAAATAAGGCGATTGCATTGAAAACTCCATCAGGGGAAAACGCAGCAAAGCCTTCAAAAAAACCTCCGAATCGATAAACAAAGCATCGGGTGGCAGTTGGGATACGGTGGTTTCGGATTGTGCGTATTTCTCTTCCATTTTATCAAACAAATCCTTGATGGTATCCGCACACAGTCCGAGATTTTCAATCCAAACACAAGCCCTAGAAGGGAGTAAAGAGAAAAAATCGGTTTTCCCCAGCGTCGGTTCACTCAACGCCATATCGGGCATTAAGAGCATGCTGTCCATCATCTTTTTCGATGCCTGGCTTTCGGTGTCGAACATACGCAAGGATTTGATGGTATCGCCCGAGAATTCAATACGATAAGGATATTCGTCGGCATAAGAAAACACATCCATAATACCCCCACGCACGGCATATTGACCCGGTTGAAAAACATAATCGCTGTATTCGAATCCGTTTTCCGAAAGGAAATGCATAATATCGTCCATACTGATCTCCTCTCCTACCCGCAAGCTAATACTTTGCTGTACGATGTTTTGAGACGTTAAGACTTTTTCAATCAATGCCTCGGCATAAGTAACAATGACAGGATTCGCCCCTTGCGAAAGTTGTTTCAACACATGGGTGCGCAACATCACATGAAAGCTGTCGCTTTCTTCAAAAGGATAGGCTTTTCGAGCGGATGACGGAAAGAAGAGGATATTTTTCTCGTTTATATCTTTTTCAACCTCACCCGAAAGCAATTCCAAATCATGGTAGAAATACGAGGCGGTTTCCTTGTCGGGAAATACAAAAAGATGTATTCCTTTCATTTGATGTAAACAAGCTTTTGAAAACAAGGCTTTTGCACTACCGCACAAAACACCAATATGTAAACGGGGAGGATTTCCTTTTTGCCATGTCGCAAGGAATTGGTTTGTGATATCTGCCTGAGCGTAAACACCTGTTATATCATGTATTTCCATTCAAAACCTTTCAATAATCGAAGGTCGCAAAAGTAATAAAAAACCAAGTAGCTTGCAGGTATTAAGTATAAAAATATTAAGAAATTCTTAGTCATCAATCTTATCGGGAAGGAAAGGCGACAATTCTATTTTATGAAACTTTGCCGGAATCCGTATCAAAGAACGCTTAAATTTCTCATTGGTAAGATAAAAAACCTTGCCGTCCGAAGTAGTAACAGCTTCCACTTGATGAAAAGCCAATCTCAATCTGATTTTACGTTTTCCCGCCGAAAAGAAATCACGACCTTTGAAACCGTAAAACATACAAATGAAAGGACGTAAACTTTTGGAATACCCGCATAATATTAATTGGTTACGTTCAGCAAAATAAACAGATCCCGTAATCAAACCATTTACATTCAGCGAATCATACACATGCGCTATATGTCTTCCCGGATAAGCAGGGAGCACATACACTTTACTTCCCAGATGTTTCCATTGCTTGGTAAACAAATACAAACTATCACCGATCACTACAAAAGCTTCACAATCATAATCTGTAGGAAGGTCTGCAAAACTATTCTTCACATATTGATCTTCATAGACAAACCAAATGGTATCAATTATTATATGGTTGGTAAACAAACTCTCTTTCTTTATACGCAATACATGCAAATCATTACGTATACCAGATTGATTATTTCCCACATCGGCCAAATAAATAAAATTGTCATCTTGTGATATTTCTTCTATATCGGTATTTACAATATCTGCAAGTAGAAAGCTATCAATAATCCTTCCGTCGGAAGTATCCAGTCGATACAAATGCTTGTCACGGCTGTCGTTATGCGTCCAAAGAGCATGGTTCCAATAAATCAAACCCGAAGTTTCGAAAAGTGAGTCCGAAAGTTCAACGGTATAAAAAGGTTTTATGGATTTTGACATACGTAATACAGCCGTTTTATCTTGGCGGTTTTTTTTGTTAATTTGTAAGCTATCGCTTTGTTGGGCATAAATACCAAGCACAAACACAACATTTACAAACACTAAACAAATCCGACGCATCCTATCAAACATACTGCAAAGGTAAAATATTTTTTTGTAACTCTTTGATATATTCAAAAGACACTTTGCTTATTTAATTTGAAATGCACAGTTCGGCAAAACACATCAATCCAAACTAAACTTCACATTCCGTTAGAAATGTTAATTCATTTCTTATATCCAAGAGCATATACATTAATATATACATCCATAGTATTCGTATTTTTCCTCTTTAAATATTGAAATAAATTTTTATTCGTCAGTGTGTAATTTGATAATTTCATGTACATTTGCAAAAAATTAAGACTTAAAAAATAATGAATAAATGGACTCAATTAAGCATTGAATATGCAAATCAAAGATCGTATTTAGATGACCTGTTTCAAGTTTATCCGACAATACCTGAAGGAATAAGAGAAATTGATGATAAAGTTTGGACAGATGTTGAAAAAGCTTTTAAACAAAAAAATAATAATTTACTACTAAAGGAATTATTAAAACTTAAGCTTTTCCCTATAAAAGATAGCTATATAGCATATTTAAAAAGGGACAGTTCTTCTATTGACCGAAATCCAAGAACCATAAATCGTATATGTGGTAGAATCTATGAATTAGGCCTTGATAAACTTTATGAACGTTGTAGTGAGCCCAAAGAAACGAATAGGCAAATAGGACCTATGTTTCGAGAATGGTTACGGAAAAAATCTTTAGGTATCACTCCTGTTGAATTGAATAAATTTCTCGCAAACAATGAAGATGCTATTTTAGATGGAAGCGACAAGTCTATGATGGACTTCGCAAAAGAAAAATTAGGTTATAAACATAATAAAGGTCTTGATTTTGTAGGTCGTTTTAACGGTAAATATGTAATTGGTGAAGCAAAATTTCTAACTGATTTCGGGGGGCATCAAAATGCACAATTTAACGATGCTATTTATACTGTAGAAGCAAAAAAAGTAAACGCTATTAAAATTGCTATTTTAGATGGAGTTCTATACATTAAAGGAAACAATAAAATGTATAAGTCCATAACCGAAACATATAAGAATTGCAACATCATGAGCGCTTTGGTTTTACGTGAATTTATATACCAAATTTAATGATGAAAAGCATATTGATTCAAGGTGATAATTTGGATGGGCTCTATTACCTTTTAAACGAAAAAAATTTAAAAGGGAAAATTGATTTAGTTTATATTGACCCCCCTTTTGCAACAGGAGGTAATTTTACCATTACAGACGGAAGAGCAACGACTATAAGCAATTCTAAAAACGGAAATATTGCATATACGGATACGCTAAAAGGAAAAGAGTTTATTGAATTTTTAAAAGTGCGATTATTTTTACTTAAAGAATTGTTGTCAAAACAAGGTTCAATCTACTTGCACATAGACTATAAAATAGGTCATTATGTTAAAGTTATGATGGATGAAGTTTTCGGAATTGAAAGTTTCAGGAATGATATTACCCGTATTAAATGCAATCCAAAAAACTTTGACAGAATCGGATATGGAAATATAAAGGATTTAATTCTATTCTACACAAAATCCTCAAATCCCATTTGGAACGAACCGCGCGAAAAATATACGGAAAAGGATTTTGAAAAGCTATTTCCGAAAACAGATAAGCAAGGACGCAAATATACAACTGTTCCAATACATGCGCCTGGAGAAACCGAAAACGGAAAATCAAATCAAGCGTTTAAAGGCATACTACCTCCCAAAGGAAGACATTGGCGTGTTGATGTAGAAACATTAAATCAATGGGATAAAGAAGGATTAATTGAATGGTCATCTACCGGTAATCCGAGGAAAATTATTTATGCTGACGAGCGTGAAGGGAAAAGAGTACAAGACATTTGGGAATATAAAGACCCTCAATATCCAACTTATCCTACCGAAAAAAATCCGGATTTACTTGACTTAATTATTAAAACATCTTCTAATGAGAATAGTATAGTTTTGGATTGTTTCTGCGGTTCCGGAACTACTTTAAAATCAGCCCATACAAACAATAGAAAATGGATTGGTATTGACCAGTCTAACCATGCAATTAAAGCAACAAAAGAAAAACTTGATGCTATTGAAGGGGATCTTTTTGTAAAAAAACCTGATTATGAGTTTGTCGTTCTAACAGAAAAAAAAGCTGAAAGTTTACATGGTTTTTTTGTACCTTTGAACCCTGTTTAGAATCTATATTATTCACTTATAATCAATACATCTTTTTTATGAAACGCTTTATTGTATGCTTCTTTTTATTCCTAAGTGTGGGTGTTCACCATATATTTTGCCAAACGAAAGAAATTACGCTGGAAGATATTTGGCAGAAATATGTCTTTTATCCAACAGGAGTACCCGGTTTCACTCCCATGCCACAGGGGGATTTCTATACCGTAAAAAACAAGGACGAAATCGCTTCCTATAGTTTTCAAACCGGCGATAAGAAAAACACCCTACTATCCGATGCCGACTTAAAAAACGCTTCAAACAATACCATAGGTATAAGTGATATACAACTTTATCAATTAGACAACTCCGAACAACACATGCTGATAGGTACGGCTTACGAAAATATTTACCGTCGGTCGTTCAAAGCGTTTTATTATGTGTATAATTTTATCGATAAGAAACTGATGACATTGTCCGACACGACAAAAGGGAAACAAAGTTTTGCCGAATTCTCACCCGACGGCAGCAAAGTGGCTTTTGTAAGAAACAACAATATCTTTATCAAAGATTTGAAAACCTTGCAAGAAACGGCTGTTACTACCGACGGCAAATTCAACCATGTAATCAACGGTATGGCCGATTGGGTATATGAAGAAGAACTCGACATGGCACAAACTTTCCAATGGTCGCCCGACGGCAAACAGCTTGCTTTTCTTCGTTTCGACGAAAGCAGGGTCAAAGAATTCACCCTGACAATGTGGGGCGAACTCTATCCCGAAGCGTATCGCTACAAATATCCCAAAGCAGGTGAAGACAATTCATTGGTCGATGTATATATATATAATGTAAACAATCAAACGAAAAGTAAAGTAGATATGGACGATAACGGCAATGTGTATATCCCCCGTATTTACTGGCTACCCAACGCCACAGAATTGATAGTGCTGAAAATGAACCGCCATCAAAATCTGTTGGAATTTTTCGCTTATGATTTAAATAGCAAAGAAAAAAAATTGATTTATACCGATAAGAACGAGGCTTGGCTTGACGTTACCGACGAGTATTATTTTTTGAAAGATAATAAAAGCATGATTGTTACCTCAGAACGTGATGGCTATAATCATATTTATAAAGTAATATTCGGAGGAAAAATCCAAGCCATTACCAAAGGAGAATGGGAAGTAGCCGAGATTTGCGCTGTGGATGAAAAGAATCAATGGATTTATTATTTATCGAATGAATCGGATGTGTTGAATCGCGACTTATACCGCATCGGATTTAACGGCAAAGGGAAAACCATGCTCACCAACGGCAAAGGATGGAACACACCTACCTTTAATCCCAATGCAAGCTATTATCGTAATGTGTATTCCGACCTTAACACCCCTCCCATTTACACCTTACACGATTACACCGGAAAACAATTGCGTGTGTTGCACCAAAACACCCTCTATCAAGAACGCATGCAAGCCTACGGTTTTTCGACAAAAGAATTGTTTAAGGTTCCCATAGGAAACGATATCGAACTGAATGCATGGATGATTAAACCCAAGCACTTCGATGCCAACAAAAAGTATCCCGTATTGATGTATGTATATGGAGGTCCTGGTTCGCAGGAAGTAAGCAACTCCTTTTCACGCAGCATGGATTTTGCATGGTATCAGATGCTGGCACAAAAAGGATATATTGTGGTTTGTGTTGACAATAGAGGCACCTCAGGCCGAGGCGATGCTTTCAAGAAATGTGTTTACAAACAAATGGGCAAATATGAATCGGAAGACCAAATTGCAGCGGCAAAATACCTCAAAACCCTTCCTTATGTCGATGGCGAACGTATCGGCATTTGGGGATGGAGTTTCGGAGGATATTTGTCGACATTGAGCATGATGAAAGGCGATGGTGTATTTAAAATGGCCATGGCTGTGGCTCCCGTAACCAATTGGCGTTATTACGATAACATCTATACCGAACGATTTCTGCAAACACCCCAAGAAAATCCGCA